>VOFC01002088.1_pt1 | contig 12554 bp, 17 predicted proteins | sample 5384161 | NCBI WGS metagenome assembly VOFC01 (sample SAMN12384722, study PRJNA508395) | human gut metagenome | isolation source: healthy gut B | host: Homo sapiens | reverse complement strand
ATATTTAGAAAAACGCCTGTCTTATTATCAGTAGGAGAAGTGCGATGAAGTTATTAGAGATAGAGAATTTAAAGAAAAGTTTTGAAGACCTCGATGTACTGCATGACATTTCTCTTGGGGTAGAAGAAGGAGAAGTCGTTGCGATCATCGGTCCATCCGGTTCCGGAAAATCTACGCTGCTGCGTTGTTGCACAGGCTTAGAGCAGGCAGACAGCGGAACGATCCATTATGAAGGAAGTTACGGACTGGTATTTCAGAATTTTAATCTGTTTCCACACTATTCGGTGTTGAAAAATATTATGGATGCGCCGGTCAGTGTCCAGAAGCAGAGTAAAAAAGCAGAAAAAGAAGCAAGACGTCTTTTTGGAGAAGATGGGCTTAGGGACAAAGCAGATGTCTATCCGTGCCAGCTTTCAGGGGGACAGCAGCAGAGGGTAGCCATTGCAAGAGCACTTGCATTAAAACCGTCAATTCTGTTTTTTGATGAACCGACAAGTGCATTAGATCCGGAACTGACCGGAGAGATTTTAAAAGTAATCCGTGAACTTGCGGAAGAAAAAATGACCATGGTGATCGTGACACATGAGATGAGCTTTGCAAGGGATGTAGCAGACCGCGTGATCTTTATGGATGGCGGATATATCATTGAGCAGGGTGATCCAAAGGAAGTCATCGAACACCCGAAGGAAGAACGGACCAGACAGTTTTTGGCAAGATTTATGCAGGGATAAAAATCAATTCACAAATATAGTTTGCATTAGAGGGAAGGTTGTACTTTCCCTCTTTTTTTGCTCTATAGGAAATACCCAAAACTACCCTTTTACACAGGGGAAAATACTCTTATACTACTATAGAAAGAAAAAACACAGAAAAGGGGACGGTATGAAAAGAACCGAAGAAAAAACAGGGAACATTAAGATGGGATAAATTAGACAATACAGCACATGTATTTCCGGTCATTGCCGGAAATGAGATGACGAATGTGTATCGGATCAGTGTTGTCTTAAAAAGAAGAAGTACAACAGGATCTGTTACAGCAGGCATTGGATATTGTATTGCCGAAATTTGAAATTTTTCATGTGCGGCTGCGAGGGAATTTTCTGGTATTATTTTGAAGAAAATGTAAAAGAGGGGCTCCGCGAGTGCATGAGGAGGAAAACCTATCCATGCCGTTACATTGTACAGAACAAGAATCGGAGTTATATGTTCCGGGTTTCCTATTATAAAAACCGGATCAATTTAGAAGTATTTCATGTTTTGACAGATGGTATGGGCGGTATCAATTTTTTACGGGAGCTGACTTATCAATATCTGCGTCTGGCTCATCCGAAACTTCGTGAGCAGGTGGGCGATGCTCTTTGCAGTGAGACTTCGTTAAATACAGAGGATAGTTTTATCAAGAATTACAGAAAGAGCAGCCAGAAGATTTATAAGACCCAGAAGGCATATCTGCTCAAAGGAGAAAAATTCAAAGAGCCGGAGTTTGGCGTAATGCACGGATATTTGAATATCCCACAGCTAAAAAGTGTCTGTAAGAAGATGGGAGCAAGTATCAATGAATATTTAGTCAGTGTCTTTATATGGAGTATTTATACGGAGTATATGCATGGATGCCGGAGAAACGTCCGGTCCGTGTCGCCGTTCCGGTCAATCTGCGTCCGTTTTTTAACTCTGTGACGACAAAGAATTTTTTTTGCAATGGTCTCGGCAGAATTTGAAGCCAAAAAGGAAACCTATACCTTTGAAGAGGTACTAAAGATCGTGTGTGAGAGTCTGCGGTCACAGATCAATAAAGAGCATTTAGAGGATATTTTTTCTTATAATGTATCCAACGAAAAGATATTGATCGCAAGGGCAGTCCCGTTGGTATTGAAAAAAACTTGCCATTCGTTCGGTCTATACATCGGCGACTGGCAAATACTTCTACCATTACCAATATAGGAAATATTTCCGTGCGGGAGGAATATGAGCCATATATAGAGGGATTTCATGCCTATCTTGCGATGTCCAAAGGGCAGAACTTAAAAGGAACGATCTGTTCTTACAAGGATACACTGGTGTTTACGTTTAGTTTTATTTTAAAAAGATACTTCCGTACAGAAGGCTTTTTTTTTCAGAAAGTTAGCGTCCGATGGACTGGATGTTTCAATAGAAAGTAATGGTGTGTGTTATGAGTAAATGCAGAAATTGTAAAATAGAGATTTTAGACCGTACCGGAGTCTGCCCGCTGTGCCATTGTGTGGTGGAACAGGACGGAAGCGAAAGAGAAGTGGCATATCCTGATGTGGGAATCCGGGAAAAACGTTTTGCACTGATCATCCGTATCTATGTATTTTTGGCCGTTATGGCAGAGGCACTGTTGGTATTCATCAATGTAAACCATCATAAGGGAATCTGGTGGAGTGCGATCACGGCAGGAGTATTTCTCTATATTTATCTGATCATGAAGATTGGGATCCAGAACGATGCAGGCTACCGCAGTAAGATTATCCTTTTGACGATATTCAGTGTCGGACTGCTCTTTCTGATTGATGAAGTGGCCGGTTACCGCGGCTGGTCTTTGAACTATGTCCTGCCGGCAGGCGTGATCATGCTGAATGTGGCGATCATACTTTTGATGATCGTAAACTGGCGGAACTGGCCGAGCTATCTGCTGTTTCAGCTTTTTTTGTATTTTGTGCAGTATCTTTCCGATTATTTTATGGAAGAAGGATGTCATTACAAAACCGTTTTTAAGTGAGATCGCACTTGCTATTTCGATATTTTTGTTCCTCGGCACCTTTATCATTGGCGGAAGCCGTGCGAGAGCGGAATTGAAGAGAAGATTTCATGTTTAGGAAACTGAGGCGTAAGGAGTAAGAAGAAAATATGGCAGAAAGTATCAGAGGAAAAGCGATCCGCGATCTGATTGCCCGTTTTTCAAACGATCTGTCGATCGGCAAAAGATAAAAAGCGGAGAGTTAAGAAAAAAAGAGCTGTGGATTTAGAACCGGAGTGGAAATGCCCGGAGCAGTTTACCAATACCATGATCCTTATGGAAAATTTTACCATGGAGCTGTTAGAGCCGGTGGAAAATGTGGGCAGCCGGGTGGTGCTGCAGCTTCATGGAGGCGGATATATTGCCACGATGAAGAATGCATACCGTTCGTTTGCGGCACTTTACAGTGAGTTAGGTGGCAACTGCCGTGTATTGACCATTGATTACCGGGTTGCACCGGAGCATCCGTATCCGGCGGCATTAGAGGATACGATCGCGGATATCACTGGCTGTTAGAGCAGGGATATCCGGCAGAAAAAATTGTTGTGGCAGGAGATTCCGCCGGTGGCGGATTGGTATTGGCACTCTGCCTATGGCTGAAAAACCATAAAGAACCGCTGCCATCCGGTGCGATCGCCATGTCACCGTGGACAGATCTAACGATCAGCATGAATCGGTGGAAACAAACTTTGAGAAAGACCCATTGTTTGGAAAAACAAGGGACAGCATGTTATATAACAAGGACTACCTTGGAGAAAATGATCCGACAAATGAATATATTTCTCCATTATTTGGTGATTATGAAGGATTTCCACCATTGCTGATACAGGTGGGCTCCTATGAAATGCTCTTAAGCGATTCGACCAGAGTTGCGAAAAAAAGCAAAAGAAGCCGGAGGCAAAGTAAAACTTTCCATATATGAGGGAATGTTCCATGTGTTTCAAATGGCAATGCTGCTGATGCCGGAATCGAAGAAGGCATGGGCAGAGATCAAACGTTTTTGCATTACTTAGATACAGAAGAGAATGAAATGCAGAACATAAGTAAAGAGGAAAAAAGCATAGGATTCTACAGAAAGAAATATACTGTGGAGTTATCATGAAAAAAAAGCTGCAAAATGGTTGTTATGTATCAATCTGCTGGCATGGACACTGCTGGCAGTTCAGGTTTTGACTGTAAACATGGAGCAAAGAGTCGCACAGAATACGGTTCCTGTTCAAAATGGAGATGTGCAGGCAAAAGGAGAGGACGCAGATGCAGTGAAAAAGAAGGTAGCACTGACTTTTGATGATGGTCCTGACCCGGATTATACGGAGATGCTCTTAGACGGACTGAAAAAGAGAAACGTCAAGGCAACCTTTTTTTTGTTGGGAAAGCAGGCAGAAGCATATCCCGATATCGTAAAACGCATGCATAAAGAAGGGCATATGATAGGAAATCACTCCTATGACCATGTCAATCTAGCGAACCTTTTCTAAAACGGATGCGGCAAAGCAGATCCGGATGACAAGTGAGGCAATCCATAAGATTACCGGAGAATATCCGCAGTATTTAAGACCGCCGTTTGGAAATGAGCCACCGGAATGCAGTTGTGCGAAGAATATGATGACCGTGCTTTGGGACGTGGACCCGCTCGACTGGTGCTGCGGAAGTTCGTCTACGGTCATAGAAAAAGGTGGTAAAAGCAGTAGAAGACGACGACATCATTTTACTGCACGATGCATCGGAAAGCAGTGTGGAGGCAGCACTTGGGATCATTGATGCCTTAGAAAAACAGGGATATGAAAACCACAGAGAACCCTTATTTTGAAGTGAATGGGGCTCTTTTGTCAAGGTCTAATATTTTTGAGCTTAAGCCCCTGTCAAAGGATAATATAAAGCAGCTTGTACTTAAGGCAGTATATGATCCAAAGGGTATGCAGGCATTTAACGCATGTATAGATGATGAGGCGGCGGAGTTCTTAAGCGATATGGCAGGGGGAGACGCCAGAAGTGCTCTTAATGCCGTGGAGCTTGGTATATTGTCAACGGAGAGGTCTGAGGATGGCAAGATCCATATAACCCTTCCTGTGGCAGAGGAATGTATACAGAAAAGAGCCATAAGATATGACAAAGACGGAGATAATCACTACGATATCATATCGGCGTTTATAAAGAGTATGCGTGGCTCGGATCCGGACGCGGCAGTATTTTATCTTGCTAAAATGTTGTATGGCGGCGAGAGTGTCACATTTATAGCAAGAAGGATAATGATATGTGCCAGCGAGGACGTGTCAAAAGAAGAGTTGTTACAGGAAAAAGAAAGTTTGAAAGCAGCGTATAAGGAATACCAGAAGATGGATCTGAGTCTGAACATGGCAAGAGGAAAACCGGCAGTCGAGCAGTTGGATATGGTCATGGATATTTTAGACGTACTGGATTCTAAGAGTGAGATGGTTGCAGAAAACGGAATTGATGTACGCAATTACGGTGAGATGGATGGTATTCCGGAAGCCAAAAACTGATGGCAGATATGATGGGAACAAAAGCTGAGAATGTACTGGTATTTGGAAATGCAAGTCTTACGATCATGTATGATACCGTGTCACGTTCTATGACACATGGTGTCTGTGGAAGTACGCCTTGGTGTCATTTAGATAAGATTAAATTTCTCTGTCCTGTTCCGGGATATGACAGACATTTTGCGATTACCGAGCATTTTGGCATCGAGATGATCAATATCCCGATGACAGAAGATGGACCGGATATGGATATGGTTGAAGAATATGTCAACAACGATCCGGCAGTCAAAGGTATCTGGTGTGTGCCGAAATACTCCAACCCGCAGGGTTATGTCTATTCCGATGAGACGGTAAAACGTTTCGCGGCGTTAAAACCGGCAGCAGAAGATTTCAGGATTTTCTGGGATAATTCCTATGTAATACATCATTTATATGAGGACAAACAGGCAGAGCTTTTAGACATTATTTCAGAGTGTGAAAAAAAGCAGGAAATCCGGATATTGTCTATGAGTTTGCATCTACTTAAAGTGACCTTTGCGGGAGCAGGAATTGCAGCCATGGCATCTTCAAAAAAAAGAATCTGGATTTTATCAGAAAGAGTATGACCATTCAGACGATCGGTTATGACAAAGTCAACCAGTACCGTCATGTAAAATATTTCAAGGATTTAGATGGCATCAAAGCAAAGATGAAACAGCATGCAGACATCCTGCGTCCGAAATTTGAACTGGTGGATGAGATTTTAACCAAAGAATTAGAAGGTCTTGGTATCGGAACCTGGACAAAACCTCTCGGCGGTTATTTCATTACCTTTGAAACCTTTAGAAGGCTGTGCAACTTCTGTGGTAAAAAAGCAAAAGAGGCAGGTGTAGTCCTGACCGGAGCCGGAGCACCATTCCCATATGGAACCGATCCAAGAGATTTTGTGATCAGGATTGCACCGTCTTATCCGACTTTAGAGGAACTTCGTCAGGCAGCAGAAGTCTTTGTCCTCTGCGTTAAATTAGCTTCGGTAGAAAAATTATTAGAGGCATAAAAACTGCTACAACATCAGGGCAGCGTAAACATGTGATATAGAAACTTCATATAAATAAACAGGAAATAAGTGGCAGAATGTCAGAAATCCGCAGGTATGGTTATGGTAAGGGCTGTACTTTGCGGAAGGGATGTTCTGCCATCCTGCTTTTTTGATAAAGGATTTTCTATAAAAAAAGACACATTCTGCTACAAAGTATGCCTATGAGAAAAATGCTCCGAAAGGTACAATACAGATAAATAACAAGGTGGAGGGCATATCATGTTAAAGATTAAAAATCTGACAAAAGTATATGGAGACAAAAAGGCAGTGGACAATCTGTCCTTACATATCCGGCCGGGAGAAATCTATGGATTTATCGGGCATAATGGTGCGGGGAAAACGACAACCATTAAATCCTGTTGTGGAATATTACAGTTTGAGGAAGGGGAAATCTGATCGACGGAACCTCCGTAAAGGAACAGCCGCTTGCATGTAAAAAGCAAAGCTGGCATATATTCCGGACAATCCGGATCTGTACGACTTTATGACGGGGATACAGTTTTTTTGAATTTTGTGGCAGACATTTTTGAAGTAGGTGCAAAGGAACTTCAGGAGTGTATTCGCAAATATGCAGATATGTTTGAATTGACGGAGGATCTTGCACAGCCGATCTCTGCTTATTCCCATGGTATGAAGCAAAAACTGGCGATTATTTCCGCTCTTGTCCATGAGCCGAAGCCGATCATCATGGATGAACCTTTTGTGGGGCTTCGATCCAAAGGCATCACATCTTTTGAAAAACGACCATGCGGGAGCTTTGTGAATCCGGGACGGCAATCTTTTTTCTACACATGTCTTGGAAGTGGCAGAAAAACTCTGTGACAAGATTGCCATTATCAAGGATGGAAAATTGATCAAATCCGGCACGATGGATGAAGTCAGAGGCGATGCTTCTTTAGAAGATGTATTTTTGGAATTGAGGATGTGCAATGACAAAAACATTGATCAAAAAAACAACTGATGGAAGTCTTTGCATGGCTTTATAGGGCTCTGATGGGTATTGTCAGTGTGACCTTAGGAGTGTTCGGAAGTGTTTTAACACATTTTCCACTCTGTATCAGGCAAAGGACAATGATCTTTTGTTTGCAATGCCAATCACTGAACGGAGTGTGCTGACCATTCCGATGAACCTCCTTAAAAGCAGGAAGCGTGTTCGCCAGAGGGCTCCACGCTTCCGGGAGTTTCATCTCCATAGTACAAAAAAGAAACTCATCATCATTGGCGGGAGCTCGCTGGGATATACGCTTTCTAAGACAGTTGGGGAGAAAGACAATTTGTAGAGAAGATGAGTTTTTAAATTGAGGTGTCACTATAAGAATGAGTGAATTTTTGTTTTTAAAATTCTATTTCTCAAAAAATGCGAAATTACTATAATTTTCTGCATGGTGTATGAGTTTCAGGATATCCCCATTAGACAGTTGCAAGGCTTCCGTCGTGAAATTTCTAGGGGATGCTTTTGATAATCCTTTTTAAGAGAATGTCTGATAGGCTATTTTAGAATTTTTCATATATAGATTCATTAAATAATTCTCAAAATGCTATTCTTTTTAAATTTCTAAACAATTTACCCCATTTTCCATATACACACAATGTAGACGGGAACAGCAGAATTGTACAAAATCCGGTTGTAACCCACTTCCCACCATGCTATAATACCCTCAAAGCATATTTTCTTATATAAAGGCAATTTCTGCCGTAGTCTATTACAAATCTTATTCAGATCAGAAAAATTCATGCTTTTCCAACATTATGAACAGCAGGAGTTTTCAAGAAAAAAGGATAAGAACTCCTGCGAGACAATTTCAAACAGGAGGTAATACTATGACAGAAACCAAAAACGAGATCCGTGTTGCAAGAAACCATAAGGACAGATTATTCCGCATGATATTCCGTGAAAAAGAAAGAGCTATTGAGCCTTTATAATGCGGTTAACGGAACATTTTACACGAATGCAGAAGATTTAGAGATTGTAACCTTAGAAAATGCCATTTATATGAATATGAAAAACGATCTGGCATTTATCATGGATTCCTATCTGAATCTTTACGAGCATCAGTCCACTTATTCTCCCAACATGCCGTTGCGGGATTTGTTCTATATTGCAAAAGAATTACAGGGGCAGGTTAATCACAGGGATCTGTATCGCAACACACTCGATCAAAAATCCCGACACCGAGATTTTTAGTATTCTACAATGGTTCGGAAGAACAGGCAGAGAAGAAATATTTAAGATTATCAGATGCATTTCAAAAATCGATGGACGACCCGGATTTGGAATTAGTGGTAACAATGCTAAATATCAATCTTGGGAAAAAACAAAAAATTATTAGAGCAGTGCCGGACTTTAAAGGAATATGCGATCTATGTGAAGAAAGTACGTACCTATGCAAAGAGCATGAAGAATGTAGAAGAAGCAGTAGACCGTGCAGTGACAGAATGCATTAATGAAGGAATCCTGCGGGAGTTTCTACTTCAGAACAGGAAAGAGGCGGTAGAAATGAGTATCTTTGAATATGATGAAGAAGCAGTCTTTGAGATTGTCCGAAAAGATGAATATGAGAAAGGACATCAGAGGGAATTATTGAAGGAAAAGTAGAATCTATTTTTTAGGAATTATTGGAAGATATCGGTACAATACCAGATAAAGTTCGTGAAAGAATCCACAATGAAAAAGATATCAAAGTCCTGAATAGCTGGTTAAAACTGGCGGCTAAAAGCAGACTCTATAGATGAGTTTGTATCAAAAATGTAGATAGCGGGGGGTATATGTTCAGCGAGCTCCCAATGATGCTTTCAAGTTTCACTTGTGCTGAGCATTTCGATGAACCTCCTAAGAGCAGGAAGTGTGTTCGCCAGAGGGCTTCACACTTCCGGGAGTTTCATCTCCATAGCACAAAAAGAAACGTTCCATCATTGTCTGGAGCTTTCTGGGATATATGCTTTCTATACAATTCGAGAAAGATTCATAAAGACAATTTACAGAGAAAAAACGGTAACAAGATTCAAATAGCAGATGTTACTCAACAATGAGTGGCATTTTTTATTTTAGAACTTTCTACACAAAGCTGCTTCCCCGGTTGTTCCCACAGACAGTTGCGAGGCTTCCGTCGTGAGGAGCACACTGCCGTTCATGTTTTGTGCCTGTTTGAGTCCGTAGGGCGAGTTGCACAAAACATGAGCAAAAAAGGATTACAACACTGTTGCCGAATTTCGGTAAAAAGCAGGTACCCCCAGGTAAAGCAAAGACCACAGGCAAAATACTGTGAGCGGAGAGCAGAAAACAGTATGGCAAAAGCAAAGGTAGAAATAAACGCCAATAATAATTGTCCGATCATAATAAAGTACCTGAAAACTGGTAACAGGTCATCACGGCACCGACTCCACAGCAATACAAAGGGCTGTTGCAAGTGCGTCTACCATGTGAATGGTATCGGAAAGAAAAAAATCTACATTAAAGAAATCCTGAATAGCATTGGTTAAAAGCAGTCCCGGAACAAGTGGCATGATGCCGATGACCATTTTATCGACCATGACAGGTGCATGCAGGCATAAAAATGTTGAGTGCTGTTACAGAGCACTTGGCAAGAATCGTATAAAAAAAAGCGGGAGGACTGCCGTATTCCTGGCATGGTACAAAAAGGACTGCAGGGCAATTTAATAAAAAGAGAAAAAGCAGTCTAAATATTTTCCACTTAAAAAAGCAGGGTAAATGTGCACAGATGCTAGACTGGCTTTTCACTGAGAAGCGGTGCCGCTAGCTTTTTCATCTGATAGCTTCTCCCGGAGGATAGTGGAACTCCACAGATTTCGCGGGAGAGCTGGTTTACGCAACAGAATCTGTTCTAAAATTTACATTGCTGAAAGCGCATGACGGACCAGGACTGTCGGGGGTGGCTGCCCTGTTCATCAATGGTAGCAAAAATTCCGTTTGAGAGAACATAGACATTGTGACTCCGATGCCGGTAGGATTCAACGATCCTCATCATCGTATCTTCCATCAAAGCGAAAGAAATTTCGCCTGTTTTTATGAGAATTTCTCTCCGCATGTCGCCAAGCATAAATTTCCTGATTTTTCTTCATAGTGACCTCGTGTATTTGTATCATTGTAAAATTAGCGATGTGAGAGAATGACCTCACGCAATCTATAAATAAAGTATGCAGAGGAGCTTGTCAATCTTTATTTCAATAGAAAGAAGAATATTTTCAGACTGACATGGACTAGGAGGCAAGTAAATGGAAAACGAGGGTGATAAGACGAAACAAGAGTCGATACAGACGCAGTCGCCTCGTTTTCCACGATCGTCATTAGCTGGTAGCGTCTTTTGCGATCGTGGCGAAAACAGGCAGAATGGCGGTGCGGCGGTGCCGTGCTGGCAGACGGAGAACAGATGAGCAGTCAGGGATGATTTAGGTTAAGATAGATAAAATGTATTGCGCATTAAATCGCATGAGTTGCTGCTGCATATCGCGAAATTGAGCAATGGATGTCGGGATGTTGCGCAAAGATCTGTCAGGAAAAAGTGGCTTTTCAGGGCACGCATGCGAAAAAATCAAGTTTCCAGGTATTAAAGCATCATTCAGCCGTGGATCCATGAGATTATCCGAATCGCAGATGTGTAAAAATGAGGAGAGAAGTGATTTATTGTGGAATATGTGCCAAGACCGAATCCACCGATGGAGTTGTTTATTTAAAGATCATCTTATTGTGGTCAGATGTTGGTTCCGCCTTTACTATCATGGCATTCAATAACGATGTTTATGTCGGTGTTTTGGCAAAATTTTATATGTAAGTGTGATGTGGGGAAAAGAGACCAGTGACGGCCGGACCGAAGTGTTTTATTCATCGGTATTGGTGTTGCTTCAACTTTGGTATGCAACTATGTCGAAATAGTATCACACCCGATCCGTGAATTCGCTGAAAAATGATATACAGATACAACATTACTTCCAGTGTTATAGTGAGAAGCAATATCGGGATGGTTAATCATGTGTTATCTTGAAGCATTGATGGATTGTTTGCAGGCCTGGTAGTATCTGCCGGAACATTTGTTTTTTTTAATTACAACGGTGCTATCCCGAGACCGATCGAAAGTCGAATACGGCGTGGCGTATTTTCATGAAACGACGATCCCTGAAGAAGTTGGGAAATATAATCTCCACCATTCGACATGTCCATGCCGTGGCGGGTGCAAGCAGACTTGTCGATCCGTTCGGTTTTGTGGCATTTTGTGTCGATACGGTTCGTTTTCAGCAAGAGACTATCACCGTTGTTATTTCCCCATTGTGTTCAAGGTTATAAATTGGCGGCCGGACCGCTGGGGGCACACCGCCGTATACTTATGTGGCTATTTGGGAAAATGGCGCATTGTTCTGGACAGGTGTACGCTGTAATAAGGAGGAAAACAGGAAGGAAGACAAGCAGATTCAAAATGAAGAGGCATAATACAAAACAGGCGACCTGACCGAATTTTTGAAAATATGGCAAAGCATCGGAGGTTATCTGTGGCGAATGGTCAGGCGACCTTAAACGCAAGGCGAACCGGTTTGACTTCTGACAAAGAGACAGCAGTTAGTGGCATGTTGTTACCTGTTTATATTATCTAACAGGATTTAATATTTACTCCAACGTTCGCGCAAAATGAGTGTTTGAGCATTGGTGCCAATCACCGGATTTGTTAATTCCTGTGGCTTCGCCATAAATGAGTTCAAAAAAAGAGGTAAGCCTGAATCGATGAAGATATTTCTAACATCGCAGGCTGGTCATCCTTCATATAATTAAGCCAAAGAGGACCTGTTTACTTAATCGGACGATGCGGGGTGTATTTAAAAAGCAGATAAAAGGTCCATTAGTGATGTTTTATGAAGTCACAGCAGCAGTGACATCATGATGTTGAGCTTGCTATTGGCGGCTTGCACTTTATAGGATTGGGGGCGTAAACATCTGCTTAAAATTTTTGATTATAACTTGGTGGTCAGAATCTAAGTTCCGTTTTGTTCCGTTGCAACATCACAGAACGGTTCGCCTGAGTTGGCTGTAATGGAGTGACGTGGCTAACGCCCAACGCCCTAACCAGGGCTGAGAGCCTTCTTTTGCTGTCGTCCATAAGTAAACACATGAACAGTCAGACCCAAGATTTGGCCACTTTCTCCCAAAGTCGCTGCGCAGTCTTATTTTGTAAGAGCAATACGTAACTCTAGAACTGAAGCACAAATCGGT
>VOFC01002990.1_pt1 | contig 12558 bp, 17 predicted proteins | sample 5384161 | NCBI WGS metagenome assembly VOFC01 (sample SAMN12384722, study PRJNA508395) | human gut metagenome | isolation source: healthy gut B | host: Homo sapiens | reverse complement strand
TGGAGGAAGTCTGTGGGAGATATGATTGAAATGGGCGGGCTTTTAGGCTCGGCCCCGGTGATGCCGGTACATAAGGCATCCTCCGCGGCGTTTATCGCCCGGGGCGGCCGGATCCCTGCACCGCTGCAGAGCCTGAAAAACTGAAAAAATCATCCGGCGTAAGGATATGAGCTGATAACGAAAGTATTAAAAGAGCTTTAGTTATCAGGTGTAGCAATGGCAAAAATCACCGAGATCAGTCTATCACAGACTTTTCTCGGTGATTTTCTTATATCCGTACATTCGATTACCGCTGTCAGCCTCGCTATAGTGATTACAGAAAAGTCAATGGAGGGCTGGCTGATGAAGCAGAAGTATTACCTTGCGCTTACAGCTGAAGAATGGCGACTAATGCTGTTTCAAACATATGGCGACAGGAGGAATTCTGCCGTGCTGTTCTTTCATGCAATGGGTGTGACAAGAGCGAGCAGCGAACCGATTGTGAGGTATTTGCAGGATCCATATTTCTGCATCTTGCCCACCTCCACCGTTTACTGCGAGGAGCAGAAATATGTCGCAAGCTGGACGAAATACGGCAGGGTCAAGAGGGTTGAAAACAGGAGAAGCAGAACACGATCCGCAGGCTGTTTTCACCCCGGGCACCCAGCTTGCGGACAAAGGTGTAGGCCAAGCCTGCCGCCGCGCCGCTTAGGTTACCAGCAGCCCGCCGATGGGCAGCACCGCCAGAGGCGCACAGGGTAAGAAAACCGCCAGGGAATCATATTTCACCGTGGACAGCAGAAAGATCATCAGAAACGGCGCCGCCGCCAGAATATCCCGGCAGAACATTTAAGCATATCATTTTGCGCTGCATAAGTCATTCTCTGTGCTGCTGATTTGCGCGTTGCTTTACCATTTCCTTTTGTAAGGCATTTTCAACCTAAAAAATCAACGGGAAGGCTACAAGACATCTATGGAGCGGCAAGGCAAGTCCCACATCCCCTGACAAAATCGTTGAACGGATAAAGGCCGATGCGATTCCGGCCGTATGAAAAAGCTTCTCAGTCTGCGGCGGGTATGCTTTTTGATATGATACGCCCGTATGGGTATGGACCCATAAAGTGTTAGTACAATCATTGACAAGACGAATACAGCCGAGTATAATTTAACTTAAATAATAGCGGATTTTGTGTCGCCAGGCAACAAATTTCTTATTTACATGCCGGCGCTTCTCTTGCCCACAGAAATGTTGGCATAGGTAAAAAACGGCGGTTGCTTTGATTGAGCTGCATTCATGTCTGGGATGGCCAACGAAATGGCACACCAGACGATTTTGCTGCTGTCACAATGCTGCTCATTAAGCACAATTAACGTAATGCACAGGAGGTAGAACCGTTTCATGGCAGCAAGTTTTAAAAGCAAATGTTTTTTCAGGCCTCATTTCTATTTACAGAAAGGCCCGAAATAAGTATCGTCCCGCAATGGGATTTCGCAGCATTTCCCAGCGGGAGGCCTACCGCCTGGAGTCGGTACTTAGCCGGAGATAAGCAGCACTACTGCGAGCGCAAAGGATATGCGCACTGGGATATGTGCCGAATTTGGACCGGCCCGTAACTTACAGCGAAAAGTTGATTTGGCTGGCCCTGCACTACAAAAATCCGCTGATCGCACGGAGTGTACGGATAAGTATACTTGCAAGGAATATATCCGCTCCCGCCTTGGTGAGGAATACTGTGTTCCAGCCTTGGGCGTATATGACAGCGTAAACAGCATTGATTGGGACAAGCTCCCTGAACAATTTGTGCTGAAATCTACGGCTGGCTGGGCAGGCAAACAGGTGATAATCGTCCCGGACAAGCATGCGCTGCCTTGGAAAAAGACCAAAAGCCGCATGGCGGAATAGCTCTATCCTTGGAACACCTATTACTATCAGAATCTCTGCATTACCGATGAGCGTATAAAAGCCCCGCATTTTGATCGAGAGCTTTTTAGGCGGCCAGGGAGAATGGATGACTTTAAGGTGTTCTGCTTTCACGGGAAAGCGCGCCTGCTCTTAGTGGTGCAGGACCGGGGGGAAGCACATGCACAAGACCTTTTTTTGACCTGGATACTTGGCAGCCGCTGCCGATCCAGAGAAAAGGGACTACAACTGCACCCAATATTCCCAAACCGAAACGGCTTGCGGATATGATCCGCATTGCGGAAACCCTGTCTGAAGGGATTCCCCCTGCTTCGTGTTGACTTTTTTGCCACGGGGAGCGGCTTTATGTGGGCGAAATGACATTTCTCCCGGCATGTTTTTGCGCATTACGCCTCGTTCGTGGGATGACGTGTTGGGGACCTATATCGATTTAAGCAAAGTGAGTATAAACAATGAAGGAGCAAAAGTAAATGAGCAATAAAATCAAGCATGCAATCAAGCGGAAAGTTGCCAAAATGATGCGGCGTATGATTCGCTGGTATCGGGAGGGGAGCCGGTGACCATTCCCAGAAGTATCAGCATTATCTGCTGGACAAGTCCGGAAAGCTGACCATAGCCAAAAAGAAGAAGATATTGAGCGAAATTTTCAAAAAGCGCCATTTAGGTTATTCTATTGATTGGAATAATCCCAAGACCTTCAATGAAAAGATCATGTGGCTGAAGCTGAACTATCAGAATCCCCTGATCACGCAGTGTAGCGACAAATTTTCCGTAAAGTCATATGTGGAGGATGTTCTCGGCCCTGGCCATATAGTGCCCACCATTGACTGGTGGACCGATCCGGATGATATCGACTTTGATAAGCTGCCGGATCGTTTTGCCCTGAAAGTGAACTGGAGCAGCGGCTTTAATATCATTGTTCCGGATAAAAGCAAAATTGATGAAGCAGCTATTCGCGACCAGTTGCGCAAATGGATCCACCCCCAGTCAGAACAGTTACTTCCAAATGTTTAACTGGGGCTACCGCCATATGTCCCCGGTCATTTATGCCGAAGAGTATATTTCTGAAGTAGGGGACAGCAACCAGGTTTTCGACTATAAATTTTTCTGCTATAACGGTGTCTGCAAAAACCTGTTTATCACCACGGATCGTTTTACGAAGAGACCTATAACTGGTTTGACCGTGACTTTAATGAATTGCCCTTTACATACGGAAAGGCCGGCAAAACAGAAGGCGGGGTCCAGAAACCGCCTCATTATGAGCAGATGATCGCCTACGCCGAACAGCTGGCGAAACCTTTCCCGTTTGTCCGGGTAGATTTTTATGACATTGGTGACCGCGTGATCGTGGGAGAGATGACATTTTATTCCGGCGGCGGCATCCTTAAATTCACGCCCCCGGAGTGGGATGCAGAACTGGGCAAGCTTATTCAGCTGCCCGAGCCGATGTATTTTGACAACCTTCGCCATTATAAGGAGCTTTCCCCCAAGGAAGCTTACCTGATGGAGCCGCGGATCACTGTCAGCGACAAGCAGCGTTACTGCGAGCAGAAGGGCTTTGCACAGCTGCATTATTGGCCGAATCTCACCTCCCCGAGACCTATAATGAAAAGCTGCTGTGGCTGGCTCTGCACTATACAGAATCCCCTGGTGGCTCAGTGCGCAGATAAGTGGGATATGAAGAAATATGTAGCCGATACCGTGGGTCAGCAATATGTTGTGCCTGCTTATGGCGTTTATACAGACCTGAATGATTTGGATTGGGATGCTTTGCCGGAGCAGTTTGTCGCAAAATCCACGGCCGGTTGGGGCAATAAGCAGGTCCATATTGTTAAAAATAAGCGGAACTGGAATCCGGATGTGTTCAAGGCGTCTATTGTCGAGTGGCTGTATCCCTGGAACTCTTACTACTATGCCAACATGTGCATTACCGATGAAAGGTTCGTCCCCGTATCCTGATTGAGAAAATGCTGGGTGACGGTGAAAGCGATGTGGTGGATTACAAATTCTATTGCGCCTATGGCGAGCCGCAATTTGCCCTGATCGTTTCGGACCGGACAGGAAAAACACAGCGCAGAGCGTTTGTGGATGTGAAGACCTGGCAGGTCATGCCTGTGCGCCGCCGTGGCGTGCAGAAAGCAGCCTCTGTACCTAAGCCGGAAAAGCTGGAGGAGCTGCTCGGCCTGTGCCGCAAGTTGGCGGCTAATATTCCTTGGATCCGGTTGGACTTTTATGAGGATGCAGGGCAGCTCTACGTAGGGGAAATGACCTTTAATCCGGGCCTGTTCCTCCGCTATGAACCGATCGAGTGGGATCGGCGCCTTGGCAAGCTGATTGATCTGGAGAGCATTCCGACTGAAAACCTAAAGGATATTTGAAAAAAGATTTTTGAATCTAATACATGAAAGAAAGATGTTGTATGCAAAATAAGTTGAATTGATAAAAGTACTGTGTGCCGGCCTCCTAATAGCCGTTTTACTTCCGGTTGCTTCTGTGCGGGGCTGAGGCTGCCGGATATGATGCGAATGCTGCGGTGGCTTATGCTGCGGCGCATTGGGACGATGGCGTAGGCGTATGCGATCAATTTGTAAAGGCCTGCCTGCAGGCAGGGGGTATCGATATAAAGGCCGGCGGCGTGGAGCCGCTGCTAGCGCGCTCATTGATGTGGGCTACGGCAGCGCGGTAGAGCTGTCGCAGGACAAAGATCGCCCGTATATCAGCTGGAGTAAAAATTCCGACAAGCTGTCTGTCGGCGATATCCTGTTTTTCTATTGCTCCGCGCCGGATTGCCAGAAAAATGTACATACTGCCATTGTCGCCGGTTATGACGATGATGACCACCTTTTGGCATATGCGCACAATCCTAAGTGGAACAGGGAAAGCGTTGTGCGGGTGCCCCATCAGGGACAGGGACATGCGGAGCGTTGGACGGTGTCCGCCGTGCATATTAAAGGCGGCCAGTGGTCCCACACCCATCAGTTCACCACCCAGGCCTATGAAGAGGAGCACCCGCACGCCATGTATATGGCCTGCAGCTGCGGCGCCAAATATTATCTGGGCTGGAATGCGAAGGTATCTTCCTGCCCGTACTGCAACCCGGGCTACGGGTTCAGAGTACCGTGGCAGGCAGCTACGATGTGACCATTCCCGCCCATACGGAGGTCAAATGCTATACCGCCGCTGATGGATGGGTCTCCGATGGTACGCTGCCTGCACAGGCAAGCGCTTATGTCCGGCCCTGCACGGAGAAGGTCATTATGACGAACAGGAAACTCCGCTTTGGCTACCAGGGATAGCTCAGGCGCTATGCGCTATTTCATTTATACCCAGGGAATGAGCTATATTACCCATCGCCCGGCCGCACCCAAGGCAGCGGCCTCCACCATCGCCTCTACCGGCAAGGTGCAGCTAACATGGAACGCTGTGAAGAATGCTGCCAAGTATCAGGTTTACTATTCGACCAATGCAGATTTTTCGGGCGCTAAGGTATTTACCACCACCAAAACCAGCATGAAGCACACCGGCGCCGTGACCGGTACTACCTACTACTACAAGGTTTGCGCCGTGGACGCCAACGGGACTGTCTCTGCCTTCAGCCCTGCGGTGTCCCGGACGTGTGCACCGGCTGCGCCCAAGGCGACCGGCAGCAACATTACCTCTACCGGCAAGATTCGTCTGACCTGGAAGGCGGTCAACGGGGCGACCAAGTACGAGGTGTACCGCTCCACCAGCAAAAACGGCCCCTATACCCGGATGTTCACGACCACCAAAACCAGCATGAAACATACCGGCGCTGCTGCAGGCACCACCTATTACTATAAGGTTCGGGCCTTAGCGGCAAATGGAACGGCCTCTGCCTTCGGCAATATTGTGTCCCGTACCTGTGCGACGGTTCCTCCCCAGGCCGGCGGAAGTGTTCTCACCACCGGAAAGATCCAAATCACCTGGAATGCTGTGAAAGGTGCTGCCAAATATCAGGTCTACTATTCAACCAATGCAGATTTCTCCGGTGCCAAGGTGTTTACAACGACCAAAACCAGCATGAAACATACCGGCGCTGTGGTGGGCACGACCTATTATTACAAGGTGCGTGCCATAACAGCCAACGGAAAAGCATCGGCGTTCAGCGGCGTGCTGCAGTTCACCCTGTGCCCCGTCCGCCCCCGCAGATCTCCGGCACCGGCTATAATTCCACTGGTAAGCCGAAGATCACGTGGTATGCAGCCAAGGGGCTGAGCAGTACGAGGTATATGTCAAGGTTGGCGCCGCTGGCACCTTACCGGAAGCTGATCACCACTACAAAACGCAGCGTGATCCATGCCGGCGCTGTTTCCGGCCGGACGTATTACTATAAGATCTGCACCGTCAATAAATCCACCGCCACAGTGTCCGCATTTTCCAAAGAGATTCATATCCGTGCCAAGTGAGCAATCTGATCTTCAGGTTCAAATATAATTGCAATATGATTGCAATAGAAAGGAGAAGAATACAGCAGCCACAAAAAAACGGAAAGGAAATGAAAAAAGCATGAAGAAAAAAGATGAGGGAAAAAAATCAGTTCCCGATTCCTGGCAACAGTACTGTCTGTACTGATGCTGGCAAGCTTGTTCCCTGTGGAACTTATCCATGCGTCCGAGACCGGATTGGCCTCCGTCAAAGATTGCGTTGCAGACGGAGAGATCTTGGTGAAGGACACCGTGACTCCTATTACGGACGGCGTTGTGAGCCACGAGGTCATCACCAACAACGTACCCACTGGCGACCAGCAGCATATTGACTATATTGCCGAGGTCGCCATGGGTGAAAACATCAAGATTGTCTCTGGCTACGGCCAGGACGACGCAAGCTCGTGGAGCCTTACCCCCACTACGACGCAGGCCAAGGCCTATGAGAAGAATCACCCCGGTGAAACGGTGGTGGCCGCAATCAATGCGGACTTCTTCAACATGGCCACCGGCGAGCCTATGGGTGCGCTGGTTATGAACGGTAAGATCATTTGCCAGGCAAACGGCCGCAACTATTTCGGCGTTACCAAGGACGGCAAGGCTGTGATCCGGAACACTCCGGACCTGAGCGATCTGCAGACCGCAGTGGGCGGCGATGTGATTTTTGGTCAATAACGGGGAAGTCGTTCCCGAAAACGGCTCCTACGGCGCACTGAAGTACAGCCGCACGGCCATCGGTATCCGGGCGGACGGCACGGTGCTGACCTTCGTTACATACGGCCTGCGTGCGCCTATTTTCCTGTGGCCGCACCTATGACCAAATGGCACAGATGCTGAAGAACGCCGGATGCGTGTCCGCTATCGCTCTGGACGGCGGCGGCTCCTCCACCTATTGCGCCAGACCTGAGGGCACGGACAAGCTGGTGGTGAGCAACTCTCCCGCCGACGGCGCAGAGCGTGCAGTCAGCTCCTCTGCTGGTGGTTTCCACCGCAATGAAGACCGGCGTGTTTGACCACGCTGTGCTCAGCCCCAATAATCAGGTATATACCCCCCGGCAGCACGGTCCAGTTCGAGGCCAAGGGCGTGGATACCGCCGGCATGGCTATGGATCTGCCGCTGGCGCTACCTATGCCATTTCCGCCGACAGCCAGGACCTGGGCACCGTGGATGCACAGACCGGCCTGGTGACTATCGGTGAAAAGTGCGGCACCCTGGGTGTGGAGCTGCGCCTGAACGGGGGAGACTGTCGGCAGCACCACCATCGATGTGGCTGTGCCCGACAGCATCTACTTCGCCAATGAGGAGATCAGCCTGGGCTTTACCGAGGAAACGGATTTCGGCCTGGTGGTCCGCAGTAAGAACCGGGACATGAACATCAAGGCCGGGGACATCCAGTGGAGCATTGAGAACGTAAAGACCGCCGCCGGCGATGCCGCGACAGCGGAGGAAATGGGCACCTTCAACGGCAATTCCTTCACCTCCTCCGACGGTAAATCCCTTAACGGAACATTTGTCGCCGCCTCTAAGTGGGACGAGTCTGTCAAGGGCTCCATTCACGCCATCGTGGGCATGCTGCCTACCGTTGTGTGGGACTTTGAGGACCATGTGGACGCCGAGACCGGCGCCGTGACCTCTGCCGAGGACTATTATGTGGGCGAGAACGGAATTCTGACACACAGCAACTATGGCCGCGGCGGTCAGGAGTCCGTGGAGATCGTCAGCATTGACGACGATGAGCCGGTCCGTTTCGGCTCCAAATCCCTGAAGCTGAATTATGACTACACAAGATGCGGTGCGGTGACCGAGGGCGCCTGTGTCGGTACAACGGCAGGCATGACGATTCCCGGTGTGCCGACAGGCATCGGCGTGTGGGTCTATGCGCCGGAGGGTATGGGCATTGAGTATAAGGGCGACGGCACCCAAGCCGGGTTCTGGCTGCGCGGTTACGTCCGCGACGGAAACGGCAGCAATCAGCCCTATGACTTTGTGCTGGAGCCCAAAGCATGTGTGACCGATGGCAAATGGAACGGCGTGCAGCCCGGTATCTCCTGGGAAGGCTGGAAATACCTGGAGGCTGACCTGACAAAGCTGGCAGCACCCTATAGCATTCAGCCCGGCATGACCTTCCGCCTGATGTACGTGGATGGCACGAAAATGGGCACCAAAACAGCCGGCGCAGTCTATTTCGATAACCTGCAGTTTGTGTACGGCACCAATGTGGACGATGTGGATGCACCTGTTGTGGACTCCATCACTGTCAACGGCAAGGAGCTGGAGAACGGCGCAGTGCTGCAGGACGCCAAGCTGAACATCACCGCCATGTTCCACGATGTGCAGAACAAGTATACCTCCGGCATCGATAAGGACACCATCCGCATGTATATCGACGATATCAATGTGGTGGGCAACGACAGATATGAGTATGCCGCTCAGCCGGACGGCACCATGAACTATCTGTATAACCTAGAGCTGGAGAACGGAGAGCATACCGTCACCGTCTCTCTGCGCGATGAATTCGGCAACGAGACTACTGAGACCCGCACCTTTACCGTGAAGAAGGCTGCCCCGGCTGCCACCGTGCAGGTGAAGCCGCTGGAGCAGACGGCCATCATCGGTAAGACCGTGGATCTGCAGCTGCTGGCCTCCGACGCTTCCGTCGCCCAGGCCACCGCCATCCTGACGCGGAGCAACCTTTTCCCCAAATATGAGGTGATCTTTGCCGACGGCTACGAGGGTTCCTATTCCTTCAGCAAGCTCAGCAAAAAGCTGACCGTGAATGTAGTCCGAAGGCAGACGCCCAGCCGGTGGCCGGGGACAACGGCTGCCTTATGGCCACGGTACGTGTCAGCATTCCGGCCAACCTGACCGAGAGTACACTCTTCAGCTACACCGTGAAGGGCGGCAGCTTCCTCACCGATAGCGGGGCCTACGCCACCTATCATCAGTCTGAGGCAACTCTGCCCGTGGGCGCGGAATACACCATCTCCTCTCACCCCATCATCGTCAGCGAATCCGGCACGGGCACGCTGACCGTGGTGAACTCCAAGGGCGAGCCCGCTGTGGGCGTGGGCATCTACATGGCCACGGACAACTCGCTGGTGGGCACCACCGATGAAAAGGGTCAGCTGACCACGGATGCCTTCGGCAAGACCGCCGGCACGTATACGGTATACGCTAAGGATGCGGCCGGCCTGCTGTCCTTCCAGTACAATGTGGGCGTATATGACGTGGCCGAGAAAACCCTGCCCTATAACGTCCGCTTCAACGCCCCCAAGAATGAGGCCACTGAAAAGAACATCAGCTGGATCAGCAACCCCGCTGTGGAGGGCCAGCAGAGCATCCGCTATGCCGTGTCCGGCACGGAGAATTGGGTGACTGCCGAGGCCAATACCACCCAGATGAACTTTACCCAGGGCGGATACATCACGGCAAACTTTAATAACATTCTCCTGACCGGTCTGTCTGCCGACACTACTTACGACTATCAGGTGGGCTGCGGAGACCTGTGGACGGATAAGGCAACCTTTGCCACCTCGGACGGAGAGAAGGATCACGCAGACTTCTTCGTTTTAGGCGATATCCAGGCAGAGGATCTGACTAACATCACCGCCATCCGTGACACTCTCAAGGACAGGCACTGGAACTTCGGTCTCCAGACCGGCGACGCCGTGGATAACCCCGTACCTATAAGGACTGGGAGGATTACACCGGCCTCTTTAACGGCAGCACCATGGGCAGTACCAACATGGTGCAGGTCCTGGGCAACCATGAGCTGCAGGGCGAGGCGCTGGAGTCCAAGGAAACCATGTTCGGCCTGGATGCCAGCTACGGCGGAAGCTGCTACTCCCGCACCTACGGCAACGTGTATCTGGCCGTCATCAACTACACCGGCAACGCTGCGCAGCTGCGCACCGCGCTGGATTGGCTGAAGACGGACGTTCAGTCCAGCAATGCGGATTGGAAGATCCTGACGATGCACCAGCCGCCCTACTACACCAATGAATCCGGCGGCAATGCGGAGATCTATGGCCTGGTTCCCAAGGTAGTGGACGAGCTGGGGATCGACGTGGTATTCTCCGGCCATGACCACTCTTTGGCCCGACCAATATGCTCCGGGGCGATGAGATCGACGAAGACCACGGCGCCGTGTACTACATCTGTGGCACCAGCGGCGAGAAGTCCTACAGCATCACATCTCAGGGCACCTTTTGATTATGACCGTATTTTGCCTTGGCCACTGGACTTCACTGCGGTCTATCTGACCGCCCATGCAGATCGGGATACCCTGGACCATCAATGTCTACGACATTGCGAAGTCCGCCCCATCGACACCATTACGCTGAAGTCCGATTGTGCCAAGTTCGGCCACAAGTGCCAGCTGGATACGACAACGAAGAAGGCTGTGTACCGTGTGTGGCAGAACGGATGAAACCCTCACCGGCGACATTATGGATGCCGAGGGCAATGCCTATTACATGCTGGGCGGCGTCTTGCAGACCGGCTGGGTAACGGTCGGTGAGGAGATCCGTTACTACAATCCCGAGACCTGCATTAGAGAAAAGTTGACCGCTGTTGAAAAGCCCTCCACCTGCATCGTGGACGGTTACTGCGACTACACCTCTGCCTCCGGCGCAACCAAGCACATTGACTACACGGATGCCGGCGGCCACGAGTATGTGGTAGGCGAGGACGGAGCAGCTGTGTGCGAGAAGTGCGGCCATGTGCGCGTTGACATGGACAAGACGAACGTGTCTCTGAGCTATAATGTTTGCACCTATACCGGCAAGGCTCGGACACCGTCTACTACGGCTGTTACCCAGGACGGCACTATCCTGACCAAAACGGGTATCGGCAGAGACTATTACTCCACCTATAAAAACAATGTGGAGGTGGTACAGCCACTGTGACCCTTACCGCTGCCAAGTACGGCATTTTTATGTGGACCTGAACCAGTGGCGCGGAAAATTGTAAGGGGCTCCATTACCGTACACTATGAGATTCGGCCGGATCTGCCCACCAATGTCCAAATGGAAACCCAGGGTGATAAGACCGTATTCTCCTGGAAAGCGGCGCTCTGCGAGCAGCTATATCCTCTATCGCACGGCCGATGGCAAGACCTTCGAAAAGTTCGCTTCGACAAAGGATACGCATATCTCTGTTCCCACGACGGATATTTATGGCTACGCCGTTATGATCGGCACCATGAAGATGGGCAGCGATAACAAAGAGTATTACTCCCTGAAGATGACGAATGGAACGCCTGTCAAGCCTGTGGTTGCGGGCAATGTTCGTGGTGAATCCGGTAAAAGCCGGCGCTGAGTTGGTTCAGACTAGCCAATGTGGATCATTATGAGATCTACCGCGCGCAGGGCACCAGCAATGACTTTGCCAAGCTCTATGAGACAAACTATCTCAGCTACAGCAATACCTCTGCAGTGCCTGGCACAACCTACACCTATAAGGTCAGAGCGATCTTTAAGGATGGAACGGCCTCTCCCTTCAGTGAAGCAGTTACCATTACTGCTGTCTGCCCGCAGGTTACAAAGCTTGCGGTGGGCGGCGATGAGAGCGGTCGGCCGCTGCTGCTGACCTGGGCTGCAGCCAATGGCGCGAATGGCTATGCAGTGTATCGAAACGAAAGTGCAGACGGTGAATTTGTCAGGTAGCATCCGTGAGCACGACGAAATACGCTGACACAGCCGCAGAGAACGGCAAGACCTATTATTACTATGTGATCGCAGTGAAAAACGACGCGGATTCCGGTCTCAGAAGCGATGTTGTTTCCACCACTGCTGTCTGCCCACAAGTTACAAAGCTTGCGGTGGGCGGCGATGAGAGCGGTCGGCCGCTGCTGACCTGGGCTGCAGTCAATGGCGCGAATGGCTATGCAGTGTATCGAAGCGAAAGTGCAGACGGTGAATTTGTCAAGGTAGCATCCGTGAGCACGACGAAATACGCTGACACAGCCGCAGAGAACGGCAAGACCTATTATTACTATGTGATCGCAGTGAAAAACGACGCGGCTTTACGTGCCTCAGAAGCGATGTTGGTTTTCCACGACAGTGGAGCTGACGGTAGTCAGAGCCGGTCGTCGGGGCCAGACAGGCTGACGGCAAGCCCACGCTGCACTGGAACAAGCTGCAGAATGCCGTATCCTATCAGGTGTACCGTGCCACAAAGGAAAACGGTGAATATGTGCGTGTGTTCACCAC
>VOFC01002061.1_pt1 | contig 12570 bp, 13 predicted proteins | sample 5384161 | NCBI WGS metagenome assembly VOFC01 (sample SAMN12384722, study PRJNA508395) | human gut metagenome | isolation source: healthy gut B | host: Homo sapiens | reverse complement strand
AAAAAAAAAAAAAAAAAAAAAAAAAAAAAAAAAAAAAAAAAAAAAAAAAAAAAAAAAAAAAAAAAAAAAAAAAAAAAAAAAAAAAAAAAAAAAAAAAAAAAAAAAAAAAAAAAAAAAAAAAAAAAAAAAAAAAAAAAAAAAAAAAAAAAAAAAAAAAAAAAAAAAAAAAAAAAAAAAAAAAAAAAAAAAAAAAAAAAAAAAAAAAAAAAAAAAAAAAAAAAAAAAAAAAAAAAAAAAAAAAAAAAAAAAAAAAAAAAAAAAAAAAAAAAAAAAAAAAAAAAAAAAAAAAAAAAAAAAAAAAAAAAAAAAAAAAAAAAAAAAAAAAAAAAAAAAAAAAAAAAAAAAAAAAAAAAAAAAAAAAAAAAAAAAAAAAAAAAAAAAAAAAAAAAAAAAAAAAAAAAAAAAAAAAAAAAAAAAAAAAAAAAAAAAAAAAAAAAAAAAAAAAAAAAAAAAAAAAAAAAAAAAAAAAAAAAAAAAAAAAAAAAAAAAAAAAAAAAAAAAAAAAAAAAAAAAAAAAAAAAAAAAAAAAAAAAAAAAAAAAAAAAAAAAAAAAAAAAAAAAAAAAAAAAAAAAAAAAAAAAAAAAAAAAAAAAAAAAAAAAAAAAAAAAAAAAAAAAAAAAAAAAAAAAAAAAAAAAAAAAAAAAAAAAAAAAAAAAAAAAAAAAAAAAAAAAAAAAAAAAAAAAAAAAAAAAAAAAAAAAAAAAAAAAAAAAAAAAAAAAAAAAAAAAAAAAAAAAAAAAAAAAAAAAAAAAAAAAAAAAAAAAAAAAAAAAAAAAAAAAAAAAAAAAAAAAAAAAAAAAAAAAAAAAAAAAAAAAAAAAAAAAAAAAAAAAAAAAAAAAAAAAAAAAAAAAAAAAAAAAAAAAAAAAAAAAAAAAAAAAAAAAAAAAAAAAAAAAAAAAAAAAAAAAAAAAAAAAAAAAAAAAAAACGCATAAACCTTCTGGGTATTTTCCATGATGGGCCCTGATGTGTCCTGCTCTGCTGCAATCTTAAAACTTCCACGAAGCTTCTTCATAATCGTATCTGCCTCAGCTATTTTTCAACAGTTTTCTCATATATAGCTTTTTGATAGCTGCTTTTTGCAATATGAATACAATGAAAACAGCTGATCTGTGATCAGGTATTTAAAAATCAAGTGCTCCTATCAGCTCATCAAGCCCTGCCTGCGCATTTTCTATACCCTTCTTAAATGCCTGGTCGTCACCCATTTCCAAAGCCTTTTTTGCATCATCTGAATATGCAAAATATATATCATACATTACAAGGATCAGTCCTCCTCTGTTACACTGGCTGAGTCTCCTTGTCAAATCCTGTTTTAACTCATTATCCATGCTCTACCTTCTGCTATTTTGATAAAAGTGACAGCACCTGCTGTGGCAGATCATTTGCCTGTGAAAGAACCGAAATACCTGCCTGATCCAGAATATTCTGTGATGCATACTCTGTCATTTCTGTTGCCATATCAGCATCTACCAGATTTGAATAAGCGCTTGTCATATTTTCTTCTGTCTCTCCTAAACTGTTTGTTGCATATTCAAGCCTGTTTTCAAATGAACCCATCCTTGAACGGACTGATGACACATATGCTATGGCATCATCAAGGGTGCTGATCGCTCTGTCTGCGCCACCTGCTACTGTAACATCAACTGTATCCAGATATAATGTTTCTGATGAAACTTCAGGTATTCTCACCGCCATCTCCTGATACTGATTAGAGCCTATCTGAATAGTCATACTTCCGATCTCGGTAACGTCCATCTGCAGGTCTTTAGATCCTGCTGTCATATCTATCTGGTCGCTTAGAAGGAAATCCATAGAAAATCCGCCATTCCCGACTACATAAACTCTGTTTCCATCAGTTCTTATTCGTGTATCATCCAGATTATTTCCTGCCTTTACAACAGCATCTTTTCCAGACACATCCGCAACAGCATTTCCTTTTTGCATCAACTTTGTATCCTGCCTGCGGAGTTTTTTTTATTTCCGTCCGCATCAACAGTATAGCTGTTTCCGGCAAGTGCACTCATACTTCCTGTAAGTTCAATATTTACGCCATATGATGAACCATATGACTCCGAAACAAATGTAATCTCCCCTGTTACTGCATCTTCCTGCATCTGTGTTCCTGCAAGATTTGCTGCATTCTGAAGCGCCTGCAAATACTCGTCCTGAGACATTTCCGGTGTGACTTTAACACTCACTCCGTTTATACTGATAGAGCCTTCTGTAAGAGGCTTAACATTAGAATTAATAGAGGCCGCAGCCTTTGCGCTGTGCTCTCAACTGTAATATCATATTTTTTGGCATCAACATGATCTGATAAATTGATTCTTGTTATACTGTCATTTGATAATTTTGCATTTCCTGCCGCATCAACTTCTCTTGTATAAACTCTTGAATCACTTGAACCATCAAGAAGTACTTTTGTGTTATATTCTGTCGCACCTGAGATCCTGTCTACTTCCTCTGTAAGCTTTTTCTATTTCATCCTGTGCTGCCTGTTTGTCACTATCTGCATTTGTACCATTGGCAGCCTGAACTGAAAGCTCCCTTATTCTCTGTAAAATGCTAGATACCTCATTTAATGCTCCATCTGCAATTTCTATGGTATTTTTTTGCATCTGCCGCATTTGACTGAGCCTTGTCCAATGCATCGATCTGAGCCTTCATCTTGTTTGAAATAGCCATTCCTGCCGGATTGTCCTCTGCTGAATTTATTTTATATCCACTGGAAAGTCTGAGCATAGTTGACTTTAACTTATTTTCTGTACGGAGCAGCTGGTTATTGGCTATAACAGCACTCATATTTCTGTTTATCTTCATTTATTTTCCTCCAAAATATTTATATACCTTTTGCTTCCGTGCAAATCCTACGACATTCCCTGTCATTTATCTGATTAATATATCGTCATTTTCGAATATTTCTTAATATTTTAGAAAAGATATTTATATGGCTTATTGTATTTCTCTAAATACCCATTTGCATTTAGAGAAAAATCGTATTATAATAGGCACACTAGAACATTATAGGAGGAAACAAATATGGCAAGAGTTACAAAAGATACCATGATCGGTGATCTTCTTCAGATCGATCAGAACGTAGCACCATTGCTTTTTAAATATCGGCATGCACTGCCTTGGATGCCCATCTTCACAGATGGAGACAATTGCTGAGGCAGCTATGGTTCATGGTATTGATCCAGATGATCTTGTTGTTGAAATCAACACATTCCTTGATTCTGACCTTGGTTAATAAGTAAATGCATATTTACTTCGCAAAAAGGGCGGCTGCATTGCAGTCGCCCTTTTTTCATTAAACAGAACTCTTATAACTTGCCTATTGTCTGAATTGCTTCTTTTCCAACTATCAGTCTGCCATGCTCCCCCGAAAAAAGCAGCGGCTGCATCTGTATAATTTTTTCTGGTATGCATATTCTGATATAATATTACATATCTTGTTAAATTCTACAGGTGAATGCGCACTTTTATGAATTAACAGATAATACTTATTTCTCTGTAAATCCTTGTAAAGGTCATTTTCTCCGTTGTAATATCCATCCAGAACCTGTGAAACTCTGCACATATCATCAAAACTTGTAAACTCAAATATTTTTGTGATATCTTTTGGTTCTTCCCGGACTTTTCCATCTTCATTATCATCTGTTTTTTCTTTCCTGATTTTTTCGAAAAGATCTAAAATATCATCAGCACCTTTTATCGAAGCCTGTTCAGAGACATCTGCTGCTGTGGTGTATTCCTCATCTGTCTCAGAAAACTTTGAAAAACGAGTATCAAGTTCTTCCGGATACTCAACCTTAGTAATAACTAATATGACCGACTCCGATGATAATGGTATAGCCTCAACCATAAGTGGTATGTCATTTGCCTCAAATCCAAATTCATAATTCGCCTGCTGCATCATATCTTTAAAATAAATTTCTGGCTTTTTCTGAGCCATATGCAAGTTCACTGAGTTTTATCTGTCTATCCGCCAGATCCTCTCTTGTAAGAGTACAGCGGATCTGATTATCATCTACTTTTTTCAATTTTCATATTGATCACATCCTTACTCTAAAATATCCGTGTAAACCAATGAATATCCGCTATAGAGGCGGGTTCCTCTATAGTTACAAACTATTATAATAAAACGTTTTGGTGTTGTAAAGCCAGCTGTCTATAAAAAATTATAAAAAAGTACTTGCAATTATCTTTTTGTTGTGTTATAAATTTAGGCATGAGATGCGCTGACCCAATAAGCGTATGAATATTAATCATCAAATTTTGTTTGACCGGTATGAGGTTATTAAATCTCTTGGCACAGGAAGTTTTAGTCAGGTATATCTGGTCAGACACTTATCTTTGGAACAGGAACGTGCTTTAAAAGATTCTCCCTAAGGAATCTGGTCTTTCCTCATCCGAACTACTGGAAGCAAAACTTTTGAGGTCTTTCGACCATCCAGCTATCCCCAAAATATTTGATATTGAACAGGATGAATCAAATTTTTATTTAGTGGAAGAATATATAGATGGCGAATCTCTTAGTTATTTTTTGCTTCATCAACAGTTTATTTCCCAAGGTTTATTTTTTTAATTTTTGTGAGCAATTATGTGATATTTTTTATCTATCTGCACACATTCGCTCCATCTCCTGTCATATACAGGGATCTTAAACCAGAGCATATTATAGTATGCCAGAATCAATTGAAACTTATTGATTTTGGAGTATCATCATATGTTTCCAAAACAGGAAATAACTTCAATCATTATGGGAATGTGGATTTTTCTGCCCCTGAATGTTTTACAGAAAACACTATAAATGAAACAGCCGATATTTACAGTCTTGGTAAACTCATAGAATACCTGACCGGATATATGGACACATCATTTTCCCATAAATTCAAACAACTTATCCACAAAGCAACATCTCCTGATCCAGCCATGCGCTATGAAACGGTCGCACAATTGAGTCAGGAAATAAAAAAAAAAAAAGAAGGAATAAGTCAGCAGCGTCTCAGTAAAAAAAAATAGCAGTTATCGGGAGCCACCGCGGATGTGGTACCACACATATTGCAATTTCGATTTCATGTTCGCTTAACAAAATGGGATATTCATCTATATATGTAGATTGTGTATCCGGAAATTTATTACAAAATTCTATGGATTTAACAGACAAAATAGCTCACAAAAATGGTTTTTTCTATTTTAAAAGTTTCTGTGGAACTCCATTATACCGGCAGGGTATTAGTGTAGATTTTCCTGAAAATTCTATTCTTGTCTACGATTATGGAACTGATTTTTCAAATAGTGATCTATCTATGATGGATCAGGTTCTGGTTGTATGCAGCGGAAATTTCTGGAATATACACAACTCAATAAACCTAATAACTTCCCTTAATAATCTGATTTCTCCTGTCGATTATATTTGTAATCTTTGTTCAAAAAACAATGAAATTGCGCTTGCAAAAAATTCTTGGTCATCATATTTATCATTTTCCTTTTTTGATCCGGATGTATTTAACCATACAAATCAAAAAGAAAAGCTCGTTCTCACACTGCTTGATAAAGGAGGTACTTTACAATCATTTTTTCGAAAAAAAAGTTTATTATGGATTCACCGCAAATAATTGGGGTATGCGGTTATGAACATAACAGTGGAACCACTCATTTGTGTCTTTCCCTTGCAAATTATCTATGTAATAAGAGGCTTGCTAAAACAGCTTACATAGAACTTAATCCGTCTGATCAGATCAGCTCTCTTAAAAACAAAGATTGCAGGACACGATTTTCACATTATCATATTGATTTTTTTCCAAACTCAACTCTTTCATCCTACAACAACATACTATCAGGAAAACATCAATATTATGTCATTGATTTTGGTGTACTGAATATAAATACTTTAAATGATTTCATGAGATGTGATATTAAATTTGCCATATGTTCTCTTAGTCCATGGAAAACAACTTCATTGACGAAATTTCTTAATCTTTTTTATTGATAATAATGTAAATATAGAAAAAGACATAACTCTATTAGGTTATCCTGTGGAAAAGTAAACCTTATAACAAAGAAATTTCTGAAATGCCTAAAGAAATCTATTGTATTCCGTATCTTCAAAATCCGTTTCATATTACCTCCGGCTATTTCAATTTTTTTGAAATGATTTTACAAAGGAAAAAAATATACCATGCAAAACGACAAAAATTTTAATCAGCTGTTTATTGAACTTGCACCGGCAGAATTCAGAGGCTTTATGATCATTACCACTGATTCTACCAACTTATGGGAAGGGGGCTTTTAAAAAAAAAACATAGCAAAAAATATATAATTTATTGGTATTGTCTATATGCAGATATTATAATGTATGTTTTATTATCCTTATAATATTTCAGCATATGACATTAAACATCACTTAATTTAAATTTTTAATTTGGGATTTATACATTAGGACGATCGATGTCGTTTTATAAAAAAGAACAACACTATAAAAATATCAAAATTGATTGGAGAGGGTCACATTGTGACCCTCTGTTTAATACTATATTTGTATGTATAAATTAGACATAATAAAATTTATTACTAAATTGTTACATATTGTTTGAATCTGTAATATGTGAATGGTATAATTTATAAAAAAATATGAAAGGATTCTTACACATGACAAAAAAAAGAAAATAATGCCAGTGCTTATTGCTATTTGTCTTATAATTATTGTCATAGGCATAATAGGTCTTTCTGCACTGATTAAAAAATATACCCCATCAAAGGAAACCGAGGATCTCAATAAATATTTTAACGTAACAAGTGATGATCAGATTGCTGTAACACTCGATGACACTGTATCTGAGTATAAAGCAACATCAATTGATGGTAAAATTTATGTCGATTACAACTTTGTCAATAAATATATAAACTCAAGATTTTATTGGGATGCCAATGAAAATATATTTTTGTATGCCACATCATCTGATCTTATTTCTGTTTCAGCAGACAGTGATTCATATTATGTGACAAAAACAGCCAATGATTTTGGCTATCCGATCGTCAAAGCTACATCTGATTCAGCACTTATTGCCCTTGACTTTGTTAAACAGTATTCAAATATAAAATATGATTTTTTGAAGATCCTTCAAGAATTATGATAACAAGTAAATGGGGTGATATGGACACAGCAACTGTAAAAAAGATACCCAGCTTCGCATTAAGGTGGAATAAAAAGTCCTATTCTAAAACAGCTGAAGACAGATGATACCCTTACCATCCTTGAATCCGGCGAATCATGGGCGAAGGCTCTTTACAAACGATGGAATCATCGGATATGTTAAACAAAAAAATATTTCTGCTGTAACTACAGCCACTGTCACTAATGATGATTACACTGAAGAAACCTATGACCACATAAAAAAAAGACAGTAAAATCTGTCTCGCATGGCATCAGGTTACAAATAAAGACTCTAATTCAAAAAAATAACATCTATTATCTCAGGAACCAAGGGTGTCAACATAATATCCCCCGACATGGTTCTACTTAAATGACAACAAAGGATCTATCGCAGATCTGGCAAGTGCTGATTATGTATCTTACTGCCACTCACAGGAATAGAAGTATGGGGACTTGTAAGCAATCTTGAAAATAATGATGTAGATTCTGCTGCTGTCCTTACACATACATCTACACGATCTACATTGGTAAACCAGATAATTGCCGCAGCTATAAAGCATGAACTTGACGGAATAAATCTGGACTTTGAGAACCTTACAGAAGATGCATATGGTGACTCATACATTGAGTTTGTACGTGAGCTTGCAATTAAATGTCATAATAATGGAATTTGTCTGTCTGTAGATGTAACAGTACCTGCAAGCTACAACAAATTTTTCAACCGCAGTGATATGGCGAATTTTGCTGACTATATTATAATCATGGGATATGACGAACATTATAAAGGTTCAGATGCCGGTTCCGTTGCCTCAATTAATTGGGTAAATGATGGCGTTACAAATACTTTTAGATGAGGTTCCTGCTGATCAGGTTATACTGGGAATGCCATTTTATACAAGAATATGGTCACTTACTCCTAAGGATACTGACAATGTATCACAGACAGATACATCTGACAGTTCTAATTACACGACATCTTCATCTGTATATGGAATGGAACAGGCTGCTGCAGAAGTTTTAGATAATCAGGCAACTTCTTCATGGGATTCAGTTTCAGGACAAAATTATGCAGAATGGACAAAGGATAATGTTATCTATAAAGTATGGCTTGAGGATTCGTCATCAATGGAAGAGCGGCTGAAACTTGTAACCGGAAATTCTCTTGCTGGTGCCGCATTCTGGAAGCTCAGATTTGAAACATCTTCTATATGGGATACAGTTATCAAGTATATAAATTAAAAAAACTTAATTATTCAGAATTACTGTGAACAAAAAAAAGCATATAATAAAAGAAAAAGCCCGATGCATTTTGCATCGGGTATTTTAAAACATGAAACAATATTTCTTTCGTAACTTTCTTTATTTTATTACTTCTTACATTTTCATTTTTCTCTGCAAGAGCTATTCATGCCTTGCTGACCATTATACCTCTGATGACAAATCAATTACTATTGTTATAGATCCCGGTCATGGCGGTCCTGATCCTGGTAAAATATCTCCATCCGGTATTCTTGAAAAAGACATAAATCTGCAGATTTCATCTACTTTAAAAACATTATTGAAAAACCGTGGTTATAATGTCATCATGACGCGCTATGATGACAATGATCTCTCATCTGAAAATTCAAAGCATACAAAAAAGTGGATGATCTCGCCAAAAGAGTATCCATAATGTCACAGGATGATGTTTCCCTTGTCGTGAGCATTCACCAGAATAGTTTTCAAAACACTACTTCATGTGGTCCACAGGTATTCTATTATGAGAAATCAAAGGAAGGAAAAAGCTCTCGCCTCACATATCCTGAATTCCATGAATAATTCTCTGGATATATCAGATCCACGGACTATAAAATCAAATTTAGATTATTATATACTAAAAATTCTACTGCCCCGGCAGTAATTGTCGAGTGTGGATTTTTAAGCAATCCAACTGAAACAAAATTATTGTCAGATGAGCACTATCAACTTAAATTATGCCGGAGCATATATCTTGGGATCATAAATTATCTGGACCAAAAATCTTCCTGATATTATCTATAAACCCTTCTGCTACTTGATAAAGTCTCTTTGTCTGGACATTATTTCTGTCTTTTGTATTTTCTGAGGAGACTTTATCTTCTTTTTGAAATGATGTTTTCAAATATTTTTCTGCCGAAATATCTACAACACGTACAACTTTTATATCTATAGAATTTTCAGTTTCACTTAATGAGTCGGTAAATAAAGAAATATTCTCAGATACTGCTTTTTGCGTCTGGGCATCAGATACTGCTATCACTCCTGAAACTCCATTGTCCCTGACTTCAAACGATGCCGCAACCTTTCCTGACATTTTATCATTAAAGAATATATCAACAAATCCTTTTTTCTTCTTTTCCACGCACTATTTTCAGATTTATGCCTGTAACACTTCCGTCCGATGTTTCCATAGGAATCACATAACTTTCAGATTTAGCCATCTTTGCTGAAATCTCAAATTGTTTTCCTAGCACTTTTAATTCCTTTAAATTAATAGATGTTATATTATCTGACTCTATTATCATCGAATCCATCGCATGTGTTGCAACATCTGCCAGCTGTTCCTGTGCTTCTGCCATCTCTTCCGGAGTTTTTAAAGCCTCTCCAAACTGCTCAAGCACTTGCTCCTTCAGCTGTCTTATCATTTCAATTTCGCCATTTTCAAATAGATCAGAAACCATCTTACCTGGATTTTTTAATATTCTCGATGCAGCCATAAGATTTACCATATTTGTTTTTACATCATATCTGTCTAACATCTGATAAACACTTTCTTCGGTCCTGACTGCATTTTTAAACTCATCCAACTGATTTTGTGCATATTGTTCTGAAAGTTCTTTGTTTTCTTCTGCCCTGTTTAATGCCTCTTTGAACTGTTCAGGTGTCATATCTTCCCAATTCTGTTTAAGCACATCCATAAGTTTTTCCGGTGAAATATCTTCCATGACATCCTGTATACAATTTTTATTGTATGCAGCATTTATCTGATCGTCAATTTTTACTCCATTGGATTTTGCATCAACTCCACTAAAATCATCATCAACTTTGTAATCAACGTTTTTCTTGTTTGATGTTCTTACTGCTGAAAGCAGATTTTTCATTGTTATATCAGCCCCCTGATTAACCAGAGAACCTATAACCGCTCCATCGCTCTTTTTCAACCTGTGCGATCAGCCTGTATATACCTATATATGTAGTCCTCTCATCCTCCGTTATCTCATTATTTTTTCAAGTTTCCACAAAAAACTCACTGAATTTTGAATCATCCCTTTGTGCTTATCTGTGATCTTATCTCCGTTGCTGCTTCATTCAACTGTGATATTGACATATCAAGAGGTGATATCCCCTTTTCGATCATCTCTAATGTAACCGCAGGTGTCATGTTTTTAAATGCTCTTTGTACATTTTCATCAGCAGCCTTTATCTTATCTATATTTTCCGGTGTTATTTCTATTCCGTTATATCCTAATATTCTTACCGCTCTTTGGTTTTGAGGTACTTTTTCATATCCGAGATCGTCTAAAATATTATCTACATTTCTGAATGCCTTTTATATCATCTCCCATGTCGGATCTCGGTGCAGTCATAAGCGTTTCATAACTTTCATTTGCATTTTCCATAGATGTCTTAAGTGACGCACCTCTTGTATATACTGTTGATACGTCCTCATTGCCTGTTTCTGTGTTTATCACATATGCAGGAAATGTCTTCATTTCCTCAAATACATCCATTGTACTTTTTGAAAGTATCTATATTTTCAACTGTAGGTTCTACACCATTTTGAGTCATTAAATTACTATAATAGTCTTTTTTCATGTTGTTTTAATATGTCGACTAATTCTTCTATAGGTTTTGTGTCTATAGATATTCCCTTTTTCAAAAGAGACAGATTTGCCTCTGCACTCATTGCAAGTCTTGCATATTCAAGCTTTCTTTGGGCACTAACAATATTTATTGGCGCATTATCTGTTTTATGTATAAATATTTTACTATCATCTGTTCTGCTATTCTGGACATCTTTAAGGTTTTTTAACGTTACCGGCACATTTTTATTAACTAAATCAACTATATCCTCCGGTATTGCACTTTTGTATAATATTTTCAGCCTCTTTAGCCTGATCAGCTAGTGAAAATCCATCTATAAGCATTGCATCCATAGGTCTTTTGCCTTCTGCTACCGCTTCTGCTGCAGAATCAGCTATATATTCAGTATCTTTTCCAGAAAAATTCTTTAAGGCTTCAAAATATCTGATATTATCTGCTGTAATTGAAATACCTTTTTCCATAAGCATCCTGACATCCATTAAGTTTTCATCATTCACATCAATTTTAGCATTTTTCATTATGTCTTTGATCTGTGAACTCATGCTGTCAAACTCTTCATCAGAAATTGTATCTTCTTTTGCTATACCCGAGCTGCTATATAATGCTTTATATATATTTTCTACAGTAGGATCCAGATTATTTTTAACCATATATGCAGCTGTATTATCATCTATTTCATTTATCTGTACTCCATTTTCAACAGCAGTTACAGACTCCTTTAAATTCTCATCTGTAACCGGAATATCATATGACTGCATCTGCTTTATTATTTCTGCTGCAACGGCCGGATTTCCTGTTATCTCTTCTATCTGCTCCTGGCTTAAATCGTCTCCATATATAGAAACATCTACCCCCGCTTTTGCAAGCACTGCCTTTATTTTATCAGTCTCCGTAACTATGGTATTTCCTGTCATTTCATCATAAGAAAAACCATCCTCTGATATACGCTTATAATCCTCAGCCGATGTTGTATTTGAAATAACGATCATCTGGTTTCGTTTATTTTCTCTATCTGTTGCTCCATCCTGCATCAATTCGTCAGCTACAGTCTCATTGGGATTTGACGGCTTTGAATAAACGGTATCAGACATATCTACTGAGTTAGATGAACTTACTTTTTTTACAGCCTCCTTACTGCTGCTTTTTGTGCAGTAAGATTATTATAAATGCTTTTTTTCATTCACGTTTGCAGCGTTGCCATTTATATCTTTATTAACTATATTATCAATGATCATATTATTTCCTCACACAATATTATTTATAAAATATGAATATTACAGATATTTATACATTTTCGCTTGTAATATATATCGGTCAGAAATGTGCATAAAATAAGACCGCAATAATGCGGCCTTATTTTTATGATATTAATATTTAAATATTGCTACTCCATAAGCCGGCAGCGGATATGCAAACGAATATGGTCTGCCATCACATTCTGATTCTACAGCTTTGTAGGTAACTTGTCTATCAGTATCATTTCCTCCAAACTTAGGATCTTCACTGTTTAAAAACAAGTTTATATGGCTTTTTTTCTTTGGTACCCCGACTCTATAGTCTTCTCT
>VOFC01004682.1_pt1 | contig 12580 bp, 15 predicted proteins | sample 5384161 | NCBI WGS metagenome assembly VOFC01 (sample SAMN12384722, study PRJNA508395) | human gut metagenome | isolation source: healthy gut B | host: Homo sapiens | reverse complement strand
GCTGCAGATCCCAGGCCATGAAGTCGACATAGCCGAAATGCACGCCGGTAGCGCCGCCGACCATCCTGACGACATCGGGACCGCACGCCTTTTCGAGCTTCGCCTCCAGCGCCTCACGGAAAGCAAAGATCCTCTGCGTCCGATTCTCGCCCGTAAAGCCATCGAGCGAAAAGGCGATGAATCCCGCCGTCACGCCATCGGAATGAAGTGCATCCATCGTCTCATCGTCCGCACTCATATAGCCATTGATGAGAGGCGGGCAGGCCGTGGAACCGGCGATGACGTCAAGACGCCAGTCGGCGTCGGGGTCCGGATCAGGCTCGCGCGTGTAGCCGACATAACTGTTCTCAAGCAGCGTCTCGGCGTCGAGCGCCAGGTCCTTGCCGAGCTCCCGCAGTTTGTCCGGCAGATCGCTCAGAAGAAAACCCGGCACCGCCCTGGGCGCATCAAGGAGCTCGAAGTCGTTGATCCAGCGCATGTGCGGAATTTCGCCGAGCAGCTGGTCAGTGAGCGTCGTGAGCATCCACCAGGCACGTCCCTCCTCCTTTTGCCTTCAGATCCGCAAGCCTGGCGCAGAAGACGGAGAGCTTGAACGCATCGTCGTCGGGCTCAGCCAGGCCTGCACGTCTTCACCGCCGATCCTGACGCCGCCGGCATGAAGCTCATTGCCCGACGTCCCACGACGACCAAGCGTGATCTCCCAGTGCCTCAGGACGGATGCGGGCGCATGGCTTCGGAAGTAGACGAGCTCGAAGAGCTTCATCCGGTTGCCTTCAGGCGTCAGAATGAGCTCATGCTTGACGCCATTGAAGCCGACCTCGAACGAAACGTCCTCAAACGCAAGCCGGAGAATGCGCTCGATGCGATCGACGATCTCTTCGCCTCTCTCATGCGTCTTGTCAGCATCCATCATGGCGCGGATCTCCGCCTCCTCGCCTTCGAAGGCCGTCCAGGCCTTCTGCGTGCGCTCCCTGAAGGGAACCCGGAAGAACGGCAACGTCACGCGCTTGAGACAGTCCTCCATGAATTCTTTGGCATCCTCGTCCTCGGGTTTGGCTTCGTGCGCCCGTCGGAACCGTGAAAGCGCGCGCCCTTCCTGGTCGAGATAGTAGTAGGCATAGCCCAGGCGGAAGTTCCACAGATAGGTTGCACCAAGTGCCTCCTCGTGCGGCTCAAGAAGCTCAATCGCCCGGTGAAGCATGAGGCGACCCTCGCTCGTGTTCGGATCCGCCTCGTTGTTGTAGGCGCGAGCCAGCTCGCTTGCAAGTTCCGGCGTTCGTCCGTCTTCTCCGAGCGCTTCAAGCGCCTCGATGATTTTGGGAAACTGTCCGGCTTCGTGCCATTTCTGGCATTTTTTCGAGTAGCGTCATGCTCCCTCCCGACAACAAGCGGCAAATTGGTCGTTCAGGCGAACGTTCTCCGGACATGAGCAGTACTTGACGGGCTCATCCCAAAGGCGGTCGCCGAATGCTTCGCGCTGCGGATTTCGTCTTCATGGTGTCAAACGAAAGACAATGCGATTCATTTTTTTTATCACACAACCTTTCTCCCATGCAAGACGGGGCTAACCCGAATTTCGCTTACAGAAAGCCAATTCCATTTCCTCTCCCAAGGGAGCGTTGAGGTGATGGAGATGCCAAAGCGGACTCGCTGAAAAGACCCGCGAGGAGGCGGATCAGTTGAAGCTCCTCTGTCTAAAGACAGAGGATTCACTTTGACCGTCAGACAGCTCTTTCGGGGGCAAAGCCGCCTGAACGTCACCGTCTGTACAAAGTGTGCGCGGCAGACCTCTTTCCCGTTCCGCCTTGCTCCCGCAATTCGGCTTCGTGAGCCCCGAAGCGTCTTTTCGATACCTCAGGGTCGCTACAAGGTTCATGACGACACAGACCGCTGCCGCTCAACAGTGCTTCCGCAGTCGTCCACTTCTCCAGGAGAAGGGCTCGGTCGTGTCCTTTTTCAGTTGCATGGCACGCCAGAAATGCACTCATGGCGTCTCGCTGCACGAGCGTGCCGGTGTTTCCCCAGCGGTGCCACCTTTCCTTCAACGGCTTCTTGCGATATGCATCCGTTGCCGGATCGTACTGCGACATCTTCAGCTTATAGGCATTGAGTTCGATCACCTCGCAGCCGGCACTTTCAGCCTTGCGTTTGAGATGCTCCACAAACTCGCCCATTCCCCTCCGATTCGTCGATCGTCCGAAGCAGCGTTGAAAAGATCGGTAATTGTTTTTCTCAATTTTGATCGTGCCGCCGATCTGCAGCAGATCGTTCACAAGCTCACCGTGGTCGCGCTTGCGGGTGGCCGCCCAGGCACCGATGGTGCTCGGCAAGCTTTGCCGCCGTCCTGCGTCCGCGATTGCTTGTGTTCCAAGTCGACGCCCCCTTTTTCACGGTTCCGTCGGGATTGTTTGTCTTGTTCGCTCGTCTTGAACGGTCGATCCTTCGCTGCAGAAGACGGATCTTCGGCTCCTGAAGATCTACGTGAGGAGCAACCTCGACAATCGCCGCATGCTGCTCATGAAAATAAGCAATGCGGCTTGGACCCGGGTCGATGCCGACAACCTCGCATTTGGGCGCATAGACCTTGCGAACGGGCGGCAGGCCTTCAACCACGAGCTGCACGAACCAGCGCCTGACGCCCTTGAGCGTCCTGCGCACGATTCGGCAGTATTTCACGTGCCGGTCGGAGGCGAGCGCCTCCTTCATGTAGCCGGTGTCGGGCTTCATGTACGTCATCACGTGCTTGCGCCAGACAATGGCTCCACGCTCGGGCTTTTGTACATGATTTCCTGATTGTTCGTGCCTTCGATGGAATTGAGTCCACGCCTGAAGGATTTGAAGCGAGGTCTGCCGGCTTTCCGGAACATGTGACGCTGTAGAGCCCTCCGGACCGCTTTGCCAATACTTTGCGCTTCATGAGCGCCAATGTCTTTTCGACCGCTCGCCTTGCGATGATTATTCACAATGATCGTAAGGCCGAACTCGGTTAGTCAAAGGCTTTGTAAACAGCATTGAACGCTTTCGTGCGTGCTTTCCCCTTGGGCATGTCCCGTGCCACCCGCCACTCCTGCGTTTCACGCATGCGCTGCAGACACCCGAGAGCTGTCCCGAGCGTCGCATTGTAGAGCGTACGTCCTAACTCAAACGCCTTTTCGAGAAAACGATTCTGCTGATCGTTCACACGAAGCGGAAGTTCGACGATGTAGGAAGAGGTGGAGGTGCGCATAAGGCAATGTTACTGCGTCCGAAAACTTTTGTGCGCCTTACCTCTCATTGAAATGAGGAGGCTTGCGGCGCACGGGTTCTGTCAAGCGCAGAGCCTTTCGTCCTGTGCCCCGACGAGGCGTTCGGGGTGCGTGTGTAGACGTTGGGCCCGCCCGCACGTGCAAAGGCCGCAAGCGTCATCCCGCAGCGTTCGGCCGTTCTCACGGCGAGCGCCGTGGGGGCCGAAACGGCAAAGAGGATCTCGACGCCGCACATGGCGGCCTTCTGGACCATCTCGTAGGAGGCGCGGGAGCTCACGACGAGCGCGCCGTCCCGCCAGCCCTCGCGCGCGCGAAGGCCGAGGAGCTTGTCGAGCGCCACGTGGCGGCCAACGTCCTCGGCGCCGCCCGCGGGCGTGCCGTCGGGTCTGATCCAGACGGAGGCATGGGTGCAGCCCGTGAGCGCGCCGATGCGCTCGAAGCGCTTCAACTGCGCGACGGCGTCGCGGTAGAACCTCATGTCGAAGGTCTGCGTGGCGGGCAGATCGGGCACGGGGCGAAACGCATCGCCGAGGCTCTCGACGCCGCAGATGCCGCAACCTGTGCGCCCGAGCATGGCGCGGCGGCGGGCCTTGAAGTTGTGGAAGGCTTCGGGCTGATGGTGATCCTCACCTCGCGGCCCGAGCCGCAGGCTTCAATCACCTCGACGTCGTAGATGTCGAGACGGACTCGACGATGCCTTCGGTGAGGCTGAAGCCGGTGCCGAACTCCTCGAGCATGACGGGAGAGGCCATCATGACGGTGGTGGGAGATGCCGTTGTAGACGAGCGCGACGGGCACCTCTTCGGCGACCACGTCCTCGGTCTCGAGGCTCATGAAGTTCTTGAGGACGGGCACGGTCGTGACCGCGCCGGGGAAATCGTTCGGAAGACAGGGCATGTTGCGTCTCCGCAGAATGCGGGCATCCGTCCCGAAAGGGAGCGGATGCCCGGCTTGAGTTCACGGGGTCCGGGTCATCAGAGACCGTGGAGCTGGCCCGCATAGAGGATGAAGAGACGCAGGCACATCATGCCGGCCACCGAGCACAGAGCGCTCAGGTAAAACGACATGAGGCCGCCGCCGATCAGGCCCAGGACGAGCGGTCCGCAGAAGCCGACGCACACGACGCCGACCCAGAACTCGATCGCCCAGGCGCCCGTCGTGAAGGCCGCAAAGGCGGCCTGCGCGGCGGCGTTCCCGTTGACGAGGGCCACTGCGATCATGAAGATGCAGAGCGCCTCGGCCGCCATCACGGGCCATTCGGCCGCGTGAAGGAGGTGCTGGTCGCAGCTCTCGTGCCTGTCGCCGAAGGCGAGGCAGGCGAAAGCCTTCGTTGCGGCCATGCCGGCGGAGAGACCCGACGCCACGAAAGAGCGCAGGGAAGCACCGCCTGGTTGATCAGCGGGAAGCGGATGAGCGCCGAGATCAGGAAGCCCGTGTACGCGCAGATCGTCAGCGCGAAGACGAGCGCGATCCACTGCAGCACCACGCGCCAGCCGTCGAAGAACCCGACGATGCCGTCGAGGAACCCAAGGCCGACCTTCGGGAGAAGGCCGCGAAGCGCCACGAGCGTGAGGATGCAGACCGTCGGGATGATAGACGAGCAGCGCCATCACGCCGAGACTCATCACGGACGTGGGGTTGTAGTAAATCCAGAATGCGCCAGAAGTTGAACGGATTCGTCAAGTCGGCCACGAGGCAGATCATGCCGAGCACGATGGTCGCCGCGCCGATGACCGACGCCGCCTTCAGGACGGGCGTGTTCTCATGCGCCTGCTTCCTGCTAGAGGTTGAGGATGACCGCAGCCGCGACCGCGCCGCCGGAGATGCCTGCAAGGAACAGGTACACGGCGATGGGCCACGGCCAGGCAATGCCTTGGGAGAGGCCGATTGCAAAGTTCATGTCCATGTCACGCCCCCTTCTTCACGAACGAATGTACCTCAGGCTCGGACGGGTGCCGAGCTCGGGGCGGATGCGGACCGTGTCCTTGGCGCGGATGAGGCGGCTGATGTACGAGTACGGATCGTTCACGTTGCCGAAAACGGCGCATCGTACTTGCAGCTCTCCACGCAGGCGGGGAAACTTGCGGCCCTCTGCGAACCTCGTGTGGGAGGCAGAAGTCGCAGTTGTCGGCGACCTTCGTCTCCTGCATTGATGAAGACGCGCGTTGTACGGGCAGGCGACGATGCAGTACTTGCAGCCCGCACGCAGCGGTCGGGGTCCATGGTCACGATGCCGGTTTCCGGGTCGTGATGGGCCGCGCCCGTCGGGCAGGAACGGTCACGCAAGGGGCGCGTCCTGGCACTGCTGGCACGAGACGCGGACGTACTTGCGCTCGCAGTCGCATTCCTCGAGCTTGCCGCAGATCGGGCACGGCTCCTTGCCGATGACGCGGTGCGACTTCGACTGGCGCTCCATGAGAAGGCGCGAGATGCCGGGAGGCAGATGGTTGGCCTCGTTGCAGGCGGCCTTGCAGTCGCCGCAGCCGACGCACTTGTTCTGGTCGAAGACCATCGCATAGTGCGGCTCGCGACTGCCCGAAGCCTCCGAAGAGGCCGCAAGGGCGGCCGCTTCGGCCGAACCAAGGGTCGACGCCCGCACCGGCTGCGCCCAGCAGGGCGCGTCGGGTGATTTTAGTCGTCACGATTATTCTCCTGAATGGGCGGGAGGCCGCCGCGGACCGTCATGCGACGGCCGCATTCGCGGCGGCGCCCGCCTCACCGAGAGGACGCTTCCGGCGCCTCTCAGTAGCCGCCCTTGTCAAGGAGCGTCTGTGCCTGGTCGATGTAGCTCAGGGCCGACTTCACGCGGTCCTGGAGGTAGTGGGAGGCATGAGCGCCCCAGCTGCCGTCCTTTTCGATCAGGTCGGAGACTTCCGTGGCCTTGTCGAGAAGCAGGCGGATCTGCGTCTGCTTCTCGTACGGCAGCGCCGTCACTTCTCGAGACCGCCTCGACATTTGATCTGTTTCAGCCGTCACTTCACGGGCTTCTGCCACTTCATGACTTCGCCGTAGACCTCCTTCTCGTCCTGATAGACGAGGCCGGGATCAAAGCTCGCTCGTGGCCTTGGGTGGCAACCGCGGCCCTCGGCGACCGTGTAGTCGGCGGGCGCATTGCGCGCGCAGCTCCACATCAGGTCGACGTAGCCGTGACCGTCCTCATCCTTCGAGAGGACCCAGGCGCCGTCCTTGTCCTTCGTCCAGGTGGAGGCGTCGGGGCTCACGTTGATCTTGTACGTGTGCAGGCGGCGCACGGCGTCCATCTTGCCGTTGCTGCCGTCGTTGGGGCCGGCGGCCGTGTTCGGCATGTGGCAGACCGTGCACTCGTACTTGCTGTGAGACTTGGTGTGCTCACCACGTAGGCCTGGGTTTCATGGCAGTCGCCGCATTCCTTCTTCATCGGAGGATTGGTGACGGGAACCATCAGTCCGGGCCGCCCTGCTTCTGCTGGTCGTGGCAGGAGATGCAGGTGACGCCCTTTCATAGTGGAAGCTGGAGACGTGCTGCTCGAGCTTCTCGTTGTAGACCTTGGCGAGAATGGCCTTGATTCTTCGGCAGTCCTCTGCTGGGGCGCGATCGCGTCCTTGCCGAGGGACTTGACGAACTCGTCGTGGCCCTTGAGGTCGAACTCGACGGAGTCTGCGTTGCGAAGGCCGCGGAGGCGGCCAGGGTGACGATGCCGAGCGCGACGGCCTTCGCCGTGGATTTCATCTGGAATTTCATTTCAATTCTTCCTGGTTTTACAACGGGCTGCGGATTCATCACGGCGCCGACGTCCTGCTCTTCGGCAAGGAATTCAGCGTAGCCGTCCTCGAGGTACTTGTTCGAGTACAGGAAGACGGTTCCGATGGAGCTCGTTGTAAATCGAATGTCCTGCTTTTCTGGGTCCTGGGCGATCATCTTGAGCATCTCCTGGAGCTCCTCGGCCTCGATGCCGAAGGGAGGCTCCTCAAAGACGCCGATGGCCACCGGACGCGGATAGACGCGGCTCGACTCGCGGATCATGTCGACCACCTGCTCGACCGGATTGTTCTCGGCCGAGAGGATGCGCGCGTACGAGCAGGAAAGCAGCGGACGGTAGTGGTAATAGGTCACCTTGTCCCAGCTTTCCAGAGAACAGACGCCGTAGTCGCCCTCGAGCACGCGGGAGAGCACCTCGTCGAAGTACTCGCGCGTGATCTCGCGCGCCTCGCCCTCGGGCTCCGTCTTCGCGTCGGCCGCCTCGGCGGCCTTCACGACGCTCGCAACGTTGCCCGCGAGGAGGTTCTGGATCACCTCGCGGCGCGAGAAGACCCGGCGCTGCGCCTTCTGGGTCGCAACCTCGTCGGCATGCGCCTTCATCTCGCTCTTGCTGCGGAACTTCACCACGTTGGCGGAGACGCCGTCAGTGCGGCCAAGGACCGCGTCGATGTCGGCTTCGGCTTCGCGCACGAGCTCGTCGACCTCGGGCGCTTCGGCGACGCTCGCCCTCTTTGCGAAGCGCTCAAAAGAGCGTGTCGCCGTCGATGAGCTTCACGTCGCGGCTGCTGTCGGCCACCGTGTCGATGAGGACGAGCATGTCGGCCTTGAGCTGCGAGAGCCTTGCGGCCTCGCGGGCAGCTTCTTCGTCCGCCGGGGTCTGGGCGCCTTCGGGCGCCGGATTCATGTTCTCTTGCATCTTCATCCGTTCCTTGCCCATGACTTAGAGAAGACCTTCCTTCTTCATGACCGGAACGGCCTTGGCGAGACCGTACTCATTGAGGCACTTTTCCGTCGGAGCGCCGGTCTTCACGTCGAAGTCCATGAGCTCGAAGAAGAGGTCGAAGCTCTTCTCGATGTCGTCGTGCTCCATGCGGATCGTCCCCTTCGTGAACGGGGCGCGCCCCTTGGCGTCGTCGAAGATCCAGTCGGGATAGCGGTCGTGGACGTGGCGCATGTCCTTCGTCTTGAGCTGGCGCATCGTGTAGAGGCGCTGCAGCAGGAAGGCGCGCAGGCCGGCCTTGTCGAGCTCGTCCTGGGTCATGGAGATGCCGGTCACGGCCTTGAAGACCTTGCTTTCCATCTCGATGTCACCGATGTAGCCGCGCTCGCGAAGCGGAGAGAGTTCCCACGGGGCTGTCCAGGAGCAGATGCCGAGCATGTCGTGCAGCTCCTTGCGGGCGATGACCCAGCGCAGGCGGATCATCTTGTACTTGTTGGTCGGACGATAGTCGCCGATGCCGTCGACGGCGGAGCCGTCGCCCCAGAACTTCGCGGCGATCTCGCGCTGGAGCTCCAGCGGCAGACCGGAGGTCGAGAAGTTGATGTGGCCGTGGCTCATCGGATCGCGGTTGTACATGCAGTTGAGAACCGTGCCGATCTGGCCGTCGTTTTCATTGCCGTGGTGCTTCGGATGGCCGACGGACCAGTAGAGCGTGTCGTGGTTCTTCTTCCATTCGTCTTCGGTGAGGCCGAAGTGCTCGAGCATGACGGGCGTCGTCTCGCCCATCCAGCGGCCGAACTCGCCCCTTGCGGTAGGCGATGCGCGGCAGGATGTCCTGGAGGATGCGCGGATCGGGATTGTCGATCTTGGACCAGTCGATGCTCTTGTACTCCCTCTTCGGGCAGGTACTTCTTGAAGTAGCCCTTGGTGTACATCGTGCAGAAGTCGCGGTGGAGCTGGCCATGTAGTTGCACCACAGGCCCAGATCGTCCATCGTCTGGCTGCCGACGAGGCAGGCCTCGCGGGAGACGGGCTTCATCAGGTCCTTGAGGAGCGACGGGAAGAACCAGCGGCCGTAGAGGCGCCATGCAGGTCTGTTCGGTGATGGCGTTGACGTTGTACTTCGCGGCCGTTTCATCGTCGCGGATCACGGAGTAGCAGCGGATCGGGCAGGCGTAGCAGCCGTGTTGCGCACCGTATAGTTCCACATCGTCGGGCCCATGTAGAACTCGGACGAGCAGGTGCGGTAGCCGATGTGATTGAGGTTGTGCGGGTCCATGTCCGCGTCGGTGAGCATGACGGGCGGATTGGCGGCACCCCACTTGGCGCCCGGGAAGGCGGACCAGCGGCTCGCAGGCGTGTGGTACTCGAACATCGGATGCGGCTTGCGCGAGACGATGGAGTGCGTGTGCGCGCCGAGGATCTTGCGGTGGGAGTCGATGAGCTCCTCCCATTCCTTCCGGATCGGCGTGGATGTGGATGGCCTGGTTGCCGTAGACGACGATGCCCTTGAGGTGCTTCTTGCCCATCACGGAGCCGAGACCGCCGGCGGGTGGCTCTTGTCGACCATCATGTTCGACATCGGCACGAGGTTTTCACCGGCCTGGCCGATCACGCCGAAGCTGGCTTCGGGCGTCGTTTCCTGGCGAGGACCTCGGCGGAACGGCGAGTGCCCTGCCCCCAGGCGGCGGAGGCGTCGCGGATCTCGACCTTTTTCGTTGTGGATGTAGAGGTAGACGGGGCTCTTGGCTTCGCCTTCGATGATCACGAAGTCCCAGCCCGCGAACTTGAGCTTGTGGGCGAGTTCGCCGCCGACGTGGGCGGAGGCGATCAGAAGCGCGGCCAGGCGGTCGGCCAGAGCGTCGTGATGGCGGTGCGGCCGGGCAGATGGCGCCGGTGCCCGAGGCGGGCCCGGGCGATCACGAGCTTGTTTTCAGGTGCGTAGCAGTCGGTTTCGGGCGGAACTTCGTCCCAAGAAGACCTTGTAGCCGAAGGCGGTGCCGCCGATGTAGCCGTCAAAACGCGGGAAGGTCGGCTCGACCGTGATCTTGCCGGTCGTGAGGTCAACGCGCAGACCCTTGCCGGTGTAGCCGTATTTCTTGTTTTTCAGACATTTCTAGCTTCCTCTAATCAACGATGGCAGATGCTGCACTGGTCGCGGTTTTCCTGCGGCAGGTAGCCGTGGATGCTCTGGCGCGGTTCATCACCCGTGCGGTCCATCCAGGGCACGTAGCGGATGGCGGCGGCCGGACAGTGCTTGACGCACTGGGCTCCCCGTCGCAGAGGAAGCACTTGCTGGCCTTCTTCTCCTCGACGTCGAGGTCATCATGCCCCACGGGCAGGCCTTTTCGCAGAGGTGGCAGCCGATGCACTTTTTCCTTGTCGACGCGGCGGGCGCCCGTCTTCGGATCGACCACGATGGCGCCCTGCGGACAGGCGTTGGCGCACGGCGTCGGATGGGCGCACTGGCGGCAGGTGTCCTGAACGACGATGCCGTCGCCCCAGATGCCCTTCGTCGGCGGATAGACGTTCGTGCCGGCATGGCCGAACATGACGTTGCGCGTGATCTTGATGCGGGCCAGACGCGGGTCGGCCTTGCCTTCGTTGAACTCGGTGCATGCGAGCTCGCAGCGGTGGCATGCAACGCAGAGGTTCGGGTCGCAGATGAGGATGCCCTTGGCGGTCTCAAGCACGATGTAGGGACGCACGCCGCTCGCGGCGCGCGCCTGGTTCATCATGCCGATCGCAGCCATGACGGACGTAGCCTTAAAAAACAAGGAAACCCTCACTAGGTCGGTCAAGCAAAGCTCGAAATCTTGAAAAGCCCCTGGAAACAGGGGCTTTTCGCTGCGGCAAGTTAGTGTTTATTATATAATATGTACACTAACTTTGGAGCAGAACTCATGGCAACCACCAAGGAATACCCTGTCAAAATCCGCAAGATTCCCGTCCTTGATAAAAGACGGGGATAACTTATTTCGAGATCCGTCGTACGCGTTACGATCCAGTCCGTAAGTATGAGGTCATCCTCAGTTCCGAGCGCACCGGCGAGAAGCTTGATCCAGAGGTCGGTGAGGTTGTTGCATGCCGTCCGAAGCGCGGAACCAAGCGCGCTCAGCGAGCCGCTGGCGAAGCTGCGGCGGCTACTTCTACGTCGACTCCTGCATCGACCTCTCCTGCTACGCAGCCTGAACCCGTTCCTCAGCAAACGGTGGAACCCCAGCCGACCAGCGTAACGACGCGAGTCAACACGGGAGCGATTGACATCCTGGCCATGGTCGGGAAGCATTCCGGGTTGGACGCCGCCGTTCGTGCTGCCTATCCGGACGGCGGAATCGCCGACAAGATCCTCTCGATTGCCCGGTATCTGGTTGCCACTGGCGGAGAGCACAATTCACAACATTGACGTTTGGCAGTACGACCATGACCTGCCATACGAGTTCGGTATGTCCGAGGATGTCTGCTACGACCTGTTCGAGAGTCTGGGCTACGATTCAACCGGTGAACAGCGTCTGTTTGAGCGTCTGTCGGCTATTGGCGGCCCTGATCAACAGGTGATGGCCTTCGACTCCACTACCGTCTCGACCTATGCAGACGGGCTGAAGCCTATGGCTCGCCAGGGCTACAACAAGGACGGAGATGGCCTGGACACGTTCAAGTTGCTGTCGTTCTTCTCGCTCACCAATCAGCTTCCGTCATGATGGATTTGCAGCCCGGGAACATTCTGGACGTCGTGTCGGTGCTCAATGCGATCAAGCGTCTCAAAACCTACGGATTGAAAAAGCCCGAACTTGTCCTGGACAACGGCTTCTTCAGTAGAGACAACGTCCGCGCCTTCGTTACACACCACGTCGGCTTCACCATGCGCGCCACCCTGAGCGACAACTGGATCTATCGCCTGATTGACGAAGAAACCTCCGGCGGGCGTCTTGCGCGTGAAAAACTCACCAACCCGTCATCGACTTGCCCGTTTGATCCGAACATCCATGCCGCGTCATTCACGGAGGCAACAGATCTGGGACCCGCAAAGGTTAGCGATCCGAATGGCGAACAGCTGTCAATCAAGCTTCATTACCACTACTACAAAAACAGGGCCAAGGCTGCTTTGGAGGAGAAAGCTTCCTCAACAAACTCCACACGATCAAGGCGAAGTTGGAAGGTGGTCTGTCGAAGGAAGGGTTGGATCCGTCTGAGCAGAAGATGTGCGAAAAGTTTCTGACAGTCATCCCCAAGCGCGGCCGCGGTAAGGCGACGGTCCTGATCAAGGATGAGCCCTGCAAGGCGGAAATGCTGAATTTCGGAATCTTTGTGCTGATTTCCAATCGACACCGAGATCCTTGGCAGGCTCTGACGCACTATCGTCGCCGCAACGACATCGAAACGTCTTACCACATGAGCAAGAGCGAGTTGGACGGCGCACGTGCCAGGTGCTGGGACATGAAGCGAGTAAGAGGCAGGAGCTGTGTCGCCTGATTGCGCTCGGCTACCGCTTCTATTTGCAGAACGCCTTGAAGGCTACTCGGAAGGAAGCGGAACAACTCTCCCGAGACGAGGAGTGCGGTAATGTAGAGCGCGACAGAATGGCCGGCGCCGCGGCCTGACTCAAGAAAATGAGCCTGCGCCAGTTCCTGGGTTGGTTCGATTGCGTCGAGACCGT
>VOFC01003746.1_pt1 | contig 12588 bp, 21 predicted proteins | sample 5384161 | NCBI WGS metagenome assembly VOFC01 (sample SAMN12384722, study PRJNA508395) | human gut metagenome | isolation source: healthy gut B | host: Homo sapiens | reverse complement strand
CATTTTCAGTCTCCTGAATATATCCGAAGCCGAGAGCCGTTCGCTTCCCTCTTCATCGTTTTCAGCTATCCGGAAGCAGGCGTGAAAGACTTCCTCTGCCGGGCACGGATGATAAAAAGCAGCGTTATGGCGTTGTAGTTCCCGTTCTTCTTCTTTGGTGAACCAATAGCGGATGCCGGAGAGTAGTTCAGCTTTCAGTTGGGCATAGATCTGATCGTGCATGACACCTTCGCAATCGATCAGATGTTCCGCTTCAATACAGATGAATCGCCGGCTACCGGTGGGATCGGTGAGCAAGTCAAAGCGGTTGCTTGTACCGATGAAAGAAGCGATGCGCGGCAAGTTGCGGAAATTCTTTTGATAAGCTTTGACAGATATTCAGGTTTGCCATTTGCATCAGATTCTTCAATAATGGCATTTGCTGCGTTCCGTACTTGTCAAATTCATCCATGTTCAGAAGTCCCATTTCGGCAAGTAATCTTTCCGGTTTTCCTTGTGCAGACAGTTTCAGGTTGTCCATGTAATAACGTGACAATGCCGGCGGCATCAGTGCCTTGCAGAATGTGGATTTTGTCGCCCCTGCTCGCTGCTGACAAGTATGGGGGCTACACTGTTGGCATGTATTCCCGTCATGCCCATCCATTGGGCGGTGAGTCCCAGCATCCAGGTATGGAAGCTTTTTATCCAGAGCTGATGGTCAGAGACACGCCGTGCCAAAGCCTCCAGTCTGTCTGTCCCATCCCAGCCGGGCAGTTCTTCCATGTAAAGCCGGAAAGGATGATATTCAGGAATACAAGTGGAATAAATGTAACGGCTCAAGTCTTTGTCCCAACAGGCTATACCTTGGTCGTGTGCTTCCATGCAGAAAGTGTTCAGTTCCCGCTTACTTACAGGTTCGAAAGGAACGGCACGCTTGTTGGCAGGACGATATTCCGTTTCTTCCGTCAATAGGTTGTAACGAAAATCATACTGTTTTTGCAGGAATGTACGTACCTCTTGGGTTAATCGGACCGGTTGTTTTCGTTCTTCTTTTCTCTCTTCCAGTAGGCGGTGCAGTGTCCGGTAGGGGAACGGTATATTTATCTTCATGACATTTTAGCGTTTTCTGTAGCTCTTTTTCTGTTTTCAACTGCATCTTCTTTGTTCTTCTTCATTTGAAACAATTTTAGTTCCTTCAATAATTGTCTCCATATCAATGTTATTGCATTCATTGTTTTTTCTATTTTTATAGTGATTAAAATCGGTTTATTGTTCAGCACTGATACTGCGAATGTACTATAGGATGATATCGGTTTGCAAGTATTTCTCCGGAAAAAAAATTTCTACTTGACTGAAGAAGGCGGCTTCTTATCGTCCTTTTCTCTATTTTTTATCGTATCTTTGACGAAAAGTTATTGTTGATTCACTTTCGTGGTTCAATCAAATGGCAAGAGTGATCTAATTGGATAACAGCTGTGATTTAAATGAACCACGGTAGTGGTTTGATGATAAACTTAAAGTTTTTACATGAAATGTATTCACTATCAAAACGTTAACGACTAATGGCTATACTTTACGATTGGTATGAGAATCCCGGTGAGTCCAACGATTCGGAGAGAAAGGTTTGCATCCCCGCATTTTTTTTGAATGGTAAGGTGGGAACGGATAAACTGTGCCGGATGATTCACGGGCGCAGTTCGCTTTCCGTAGGTGATGTAAAAAATGCGTTCGAGATGCTTGCCCAAATTTGTGGTGAAGAACTGCGCGAGGGACGTGAGGTGCATATTGAGGGACTTGGCTATTTTGCTCCAATCTTGCGGAGTACACAAAAAGTGACTCGCAGCACTAAGAATAAATGGTTGAAAATGGAGTTGAAAACAATCGGTTTTCGTCCCGACGCTCGTTTGCGGGGAGAACTTAGAGGTGCTAAAGTCAGCCGGAGCAAGTATGCACGCCATTCGGAATCCTTGTCGGCAGTGGAGATAGATATGCGGCTGAAGGAATATTTCGCCGATCATGACGTAATGCTTCGTTACGATTTTCAGGAGGTATGCTGCATGACACGGACTACGGCTAACCGTCACCTCCGGCGATTACTGGAAGAAGGCAAATTGAAAAATATCGGCAAACGTATGCAGCCGATTTATGTGGCTTCGGCAGGTTATTACGGGGTGTCTCGTGATGTGCTCCGGCGGTAAGCGGAACTATTTGAAGTGTGTAGGTGAAACCTTTGAAAGTAGGATGGAAGGGCTTTTCATGGTCGCTTTCACCCGCTTTCCTGCTTTGGGTGGAGGTTTCAGGAAGAAGGTGAAAGCGGTGAAGGATGTAGTCTTATAGATGATTTACTTTCATTGTTTGATTGAATAGTAAGGCTTTTTTAGTTATCTGTTAAATTGATAATATATCTGCTTAGAGGGGATTATTTAATAGCATCGAACTTCAGTGTCCCGTTTACGTCGATAATTTTCAAAGTACGGTTACCCTTTATTCCCATATCAATGAAATTGACCTTGTATAAACCATTTCCCAATGCAGTTACTGATGTTACTTTAGATATGTCGCTTGGTCCGTCTTGCATACCTGTTCGGAAGTTCCATATCGCATATCCTTCGCCGTCATACTCGTAGTTATCTTTCAGCTGCTTTTGCAATTTGGCTGTACAATGCTTTTTTACTGCCGGAACATAATTCTTTGCTCCAAAAACGTAGTTTGCGTAGAAATCTTTGATGAACTGAATGGTTTTGGTATTGTCCACTTTAGGTGATTGTAGAATAATGGCAGTCCCATTGGCGAGAACAGCCTCATTGTCGAGACAACAAGCTTGAATTTGTATGGGTTGTAGGGCAAATCCTAGATGAATGATATATAAAAAATAAAATCTTTTTCATATTCGTATATTATGTATTTTGAAAGTCTTATGTAGATTTAGCGACCTATTGCAAAGATAGCGTTAATTACGAAAAAATGAACGAAGTATGTGAGAAAAAAGATAATAATATCATATCAAAAGATGAAATGAATTGTTCAAAGCCATTTTGATAAGAGAGGGGATGAATGTTATAATTAGGGGATGAATAGGGGATATTTCGTTTATCTATACATTGCAGGGCAGCCGGATAGTAGCCTCATTGATTGTACTATTCTATTAAATGATATAGATTTAATGTGTATCTTTGTAGGAAATGCAAAATAAAATATGGAATCAAAATAAATAAAATCAGATAATTATGAAAACATTTTCCTTCCCAAAGTAATGATGTGCATAATTGCACTGTTTACTTTAATTTTACCAGCTTCTGCACAAAATACAAATGCGACAGATGAGTACAAAGAAACGTTGAAAAAGATTATGGTACTTTCCGGTGCTTCGGCTACTACGGATGACTTCTTCCAAAAAATCACATCTGTGATGAAATTAAATGCGCCGGAAAAGGATGAGGCTTATTGGAATGAGTTTTCTAAAACTGGAAAGAGAAAATAGAAAGTAAGGTGTTTGAAATGTATATGCCTGTTTATGAGAAGCATTTAACTTTGGAAGAATTAAAAGCTGTTGCTGCATTTTATGAATCTCCCGTAGGTAAGAAATATAAAGAGGCTTCATTGATTGTTATGCGTGAGACAATGCCGTTGTTAGTGAAGCAACTCCAGACAGAGACATTCAAAGTGGTTAGATCAGAGAAAAGTGAACGAGTAAAAAGAGGTGAACAGCGGTTGAAAGAATATGAGCAAAAAAAGAAACGTGATAGAGAGTTGTGTGCACAAGCTTATTTGCTTCCAAGCGATAGTATAGTTATAGTTCCTGAAGAAGTGTATGAGAAAGCGTATGAAAATGGGATGTCTACAACTCCTTCATTATATTCGATTGAAAGAAGAAAAAAGGATACAAAAGTGACATTCGTGCAACCTGTTTATTGGGATTCACAATGGCTGTATTATAGTCCGGGATTCAAGATTATAGATAAGAGAAAGTGGCGATGAGTATAATGTACGGGGGATATGATGGTGGAGCTCCGATGGGTAGGCTGTTGGCTGTCAAAGGATTTAATCATAAATACATTTATATCAGTCTTTTATTCCCAAAATTGAAGAAAAGTGTGAAGGAAATTGATATCCTTGAATTGCCACACAAAAAAGATAAAGAACTATTGCCTTCTAATGATGATGGAAAGGCTAAATCATATTTTAATGTAAAGGTGAAAGATTATCAGACTATTTCCGATGAGAAAAATAAGAAGATCTATTATTAGTTTAAATGATTATCAGAATTTGAAATGATAATAGCAGGCATTGAACATGAGTGTTTACTGTTTTTGATATAAATTTATTCTATATGAGAAATCGAATTATGATTTTATGCACGTTTTGTGCTATTGCTATATTTTCTTTTTTGCCCAAGAGAAATTCTCTATCCGAGGTATTGCTAATGAGGAATTGAATAATCAATTGTTGTATTTATGCCTGATGGAGATGGAGAGAAAGCCAAAGAAGTCGTTTTGGACAGTACAACAGTGGAAAAAGGTAAGTTCTCTTTTTCTGGTGTACATCAGATGCCGGATATTGCAATCATCAAGGATATGGATGGAGAAACCTATCCGTTGATTTTCGAAAAAAGGAGAAATATCAGTAAATATTGCTGCGAATAAGAGAGGGGAACGCCTCTAAATGATTCATTGAATATAGCTTTAAATCGTATGCAGCTAATAATGGATAATATGTTGAAAACATCAGATAGTATTTATAAGTTAATGACTGGAATGAAATCTGAAGAATTTGCTGATAAGATGGTGAATGATACTGTATTTAGAGCAAGATATGATAAAATAGAGAAGAATTTTCTTGCACAAAATGGATTCAGTATCACATTGTATAAAGGATTATAAGAATAGTATAGTGGGTGTATATCTTTTCTCCGTTGGAGGTATGATGATGCCTTTTGATGATATGAAGATTTTGATGAAAGAAGCTCGCCTATGTTTTCACAAAATAATTTGGTGAGAAATATTGTGGAAAAGAAGAACCAAGCAGAGTCCGAATGAAGGCGGAACTTGAAAATAAAATGACTCGGAACAGCGTGAAGAGCAAAAAGAAACGGCAGGAAATGGATGCCAAGATAAAGATTGGCGAACGTTTCCCGGATGCTAAAGTGAAAGACAATGCTGGCAACATGAAGCTCTTTGTCTGATTATGTGGGTAAAGGAAAATATGTCTTGATTGACTTTTTGGGCTTCATGGTGTGGGACCTTGTCGGAATGAAATGCCCAATGTGAAAGCTGCTTATGAGAAATATGCGTCTAAGGGATTTGAGGTGATTAGTATCTCTATAGATAAGAAACAGAAACCTTGGAAGACTGCTATTGAAGAACTCGGAATGAATTGGGTACAATTGTTGGATGTGGATGCTGCTGATATATATGGTATTTATGCCATACCCAAAACTTTTCTTATAGATCCTACGGGAATTGTTATAACAAAAATTTAAGGGTGAAAAACTGGAGGAAGCTTTATCGAAGTTGTTTGAATAATCGTTGCTTTGTTTTTTATTGTATGGGTGAATTGATAGTTGAGAACTATATAATAGGATAACAACTATCAATTCACCAATGACTTTTATTAAATTAGAAGCCCGTCTAATAGTTCTAAATAAAGTCCGATCGCTTCTTCTAGTTCTTTTTAACATGATATATTCCTCCGCTGTATGTGAGCGTGACGAGCGTCCCGGACCAATTTTTACCGATGGGAAGGACATTAAGGCCTGGTCGGACAATGTTGGAGAACCAAAAAGGAACGCGTCCTAACTTCATAGCTTTCTGTACAAATGGGTGCTTTTCGTCAATTCGTGAAGAATTGAGACGGAATGAACGAGCTTGGGCTTCACAGGAAATATGCTTTTTGATTTCAGCAAACAATTCTTCATTTGAGTAAAGCTCGTTACTCGACATCGACGATGAAAGTACATTTATCGGGAATCTGTCCTGGTGCATCGCCAGGCAGAGAAGTATGGAGACAAAATAGCCCTGAAATACAGGGACTATGAAACTGCACAATGGATACCCATCTCTTGGAAAGAGTTCTCACAGACTGTACGCCGGACTGCCAATGCAATGGTGGCTTTGGGAATAGAGCCACAAGAGAATATCGGTATCTTCTCGCAGAATAAACCCGAATGTCTCTTTACTGATTTCGGTGCATTCGCCAACCGGGCGGTGACTATACCTTTGTATGCTACCAGCTCACCGGCCCAGGCACAGTATATCATCAACGATGCACAGATACGTTATCTGTTTGTAGGCGAGCAGTTCCAGTACGATGCCGCTTTCAGCGTGTTCGGATTTTGCCAGTCTCTGCAGCAGCTCATCATCTTCGACCGTGCTGTGGTGAAAGATCCGCGCGACATGACTTCCATCTATTTTGATGACGGATGGCTGGTTCCATACAGGTGATGCCGGTTACTTTAAAAATGGACAGCTTTTCCTGACGGAACGTATTAAAGATTTATTCAAAACATCAAACGGCAAATACGTCGCTCCGCAAGCTTTGAAACGAAGTTGGTCATTGACCGTTATATCGACCACCAGATTGCCAATCGCCGATCATAAGTTTGTCTCGCTGATTGTTCCTGTATATGGAAAAGAGTATGCCAAAGAAAAGGGTATTGAATATAAGGATATGACGGAACTGTTGCAGCATCCGAAGATTGTATTGTTCCGTGCCGGATCGAACTTCAGCAAAATTTGCGATGAAACAAATCAAACGTTTCACTTTACGCCTGAGCCATTCAGCATGGAACGTGGAATTGACTATACACTGAAACTGAAACGGGCGGTGGTTGCCAAAAGAATTATAGTGAGCAGATAGAGAAGATGTAAAAGTGAGAAATAGGCGATAAGCGGTTTATCGTTAAAAATGAAACGATAAACCGTAAATGATAAATCGGAAACAATAAAGAGTGTATTGGAGCTTCTCTTTAAAAGTCTATTACCCCTGTTACAGTTCAATTTGTAACAGGGGTAAACTTTCAATTTATTGACACCTGCTAATTATTTATGGCCGGCTCGTTTCTTTTTAGTATCCGAACAGCTTTCAATTTATCCAGCTCCAAATCTTTTCTTATTGCAATAAACATACGTACGTCCCCCATTGCTTTTGAAATCGACAATATCTTTTAGCGACATGTTCTGTATGTCGTTGTAGAGCTTGATGCGCGGGTCTACGTTTTGCCTAAATCTTGTGCATTGATATAACTCCAGATAATGTCACCTTTGATGATGCGGTCGGTACGCATGCGGTTGATTAATCCTTCTTTTGCCAATTTGAAGGCTGCTTCCGGATTCCGGCATATTGTTGATGATGTCATTAAATGTAGTGACGGCATCAATCATTTTGTCGTTTGCGTGGCAATCTGTGTACGTAGTACATAGGGATACTTTAGCTCGGCGGCATTATGCTAGCCCAGGCGGAATAAGCCAATCCACGTGTTTCACGCATTTCCTGGAAGACGATAGAGTTCATGCCCCCTCCGAAGTATTCATCATATAATGCGCGGATAGGTTCAATGGCAGGATCATACTTCTTATCGAGATTGGATATCTGTGCCATGTATATTTGCTTGGCGTCATAAGGAGCTACTAGAACTTTAGTAACGGGAGTTTCGAAGATAAGCATACTCGTTTCCGGCAGGAATATCCTTCAGGACTGCCGGAACCTGATGATATTGGTTGATGGTAGCCAGTAAATCTTTGCTGCTGCTTGGGCCGTAGTATAAAATACGGTGCTTGTAGCTGTTCTGATTGTGAATCCGGTCAACCAGTTCCTGTGGATTCATGCTGGCAGTTCTACTTCCGTCAGTAAATTGGTGGCGGGGACTTCGGACCGTACATCGCATAATTCATCAGGCGGGAGAAGTTCTGTCCTTGATTCAGTTTGGCGTCCGAACGGGCTTTCAGTATATCGCTGGTCATATTAGTATAGGCTTCCTTATTAACCTGCGCATCTGCCAGTAGCTTTTCGAATAATTGTACGGCAGCAGGCATATTCTCATTCAGTCCGGAAAGTACGACATACGTGCGTTCGTTACCCGGAGAAACATAGAAAGTACAAGCCAGGCGATAGAATTCACTTTTCAGTTCTTCCGGTGTCATGTCCGAAGTACCGAGATATTCGAGATAATCGAATGCTGTTCCCAAAGCTTTGTCATGGTTGTTTCCCATATCAAAGACATAAATCAATTGGAACAGGTCATTGGCTACATTCTGTTTGTAAAGAACCGGAATATCCGATTTTGCCTTTAATTGGCTCATATCCTTTTGATAATCGAGAAACACTGGTTCAATCGGTTTGACTGCGCTTTCCTGTACCTCCACAAGGAACGGGCTGGCTACATCACGATTGGTTATGATAGGAGTAATCTCCGGTTTCGTCATCTTCTTTTCGTTCGGGTCTTTTCCTTGCTTTTTGTAGATAACGGCATAATTATCTTCTTTCAGGTATTTGTTGGCGAACGCTACGATGTCTTCTTTGGTCAGTTTGGCCATGCGGTCGATGGCAGTAACTTCATTTTTCCAGTCTGTGCCGTTGATAAATGAGTTGACAAACATATCGGCACGTCCTTCGTTGCTTTCCATGTTTTGTAGTTCACCGAGCTTGAAGTTGTTGATATTGGCTTCCAGCATTTTCTCATCGAACTCTCCGGCACGGAGCTTTCTTGATTTCGTTCTGAGTCAGCAAGTCTTTTTGACCTCTTCCAGTGTTTGTCCTTGTTTAGAAGTCCTCCTAGCAGCAATGCAGAGTAATCTGCCAGTCCCATCGGGTAACCGTAACTATTCAAGACCTTCTGTTGCTGGTTCAGGTCAAGGTCGATGAGTCCTGCCTTTCCATTGTATAATACTTGCGAAACGACTTGCAGGATTTCAAAATCCTTGTCGGATACACCGGGGAATCTCCAAGCCAATGCGACGCTTTCGGCATCGGACCTAACACCTCTTTTTACAACAGGTTGCGTGATTGGCGCCTCTTTCGGAAGGTCCAGTTTCGGGAGTTCAGATTGGGTTTCAATCCACCAAAATATTTATCGATTAATGCAATTGTTGCATCCGGGTCTAAATCGCCAGACATACAGATTGCCATATTGTTGGGCACATACCATTGTTTATAGTAGTTCTTGATATTCGTGATAGAAGGATTCTTTAGGTTCTCCTGTGTACCTAACACAGTCTGCGTTCCATAAGGATGCTTGGGAAAAAGAGAAGAAAAAATAGCTTCCTGTACTTTGCTGTTGTCACGGGTGAGTGACATGTTTTTCTCTTCATATACAGCTTCCAATTCAGTATGGAAACCACGAATTACATTGTTTTCAAAACGATCTGCCTGAATCTTCGCCCAGTTTTCTATCTGGTTGGAAGGAATGTCTTCCTGATAGACCGTCTGGTCATACCAGGTATAAGCATTGCTGCCGGTAGATCCGATGGCTGCCATTAATTTGTCATATTCATTAGGGATAGCATACTTGGAAGCTTCGTAAGAAAGGCTGTCGATGGTGTGGTAGATCGCCTTACGTTCCGCTTCATCCGTAGTCTTACGATAAATTTCGAACTGTTGTTCGATTGCATCCAGCAGAGGCTTTTCGGCCGCGTAGTCTTTTGTGCCATACTTGTCGGTACCTTTAAACATGAGATGTTCGAAATAATGGGCAAGTCCGGTCGTTTCTGCCGGGTCGTTCTTTCCGCCCACCCGCACGGCGATGAATGTCTGAATGCGGGGAGTTTCCTTGTTTACAGTGAGGTAAACTTTTAATCCGTTGTCCAGTGTGTAGATGCGGGCTTTCAGCGGGTCATTGGGCACTGTCTCGTAGCTATACTTCTTTTTTGTGAGCTACAACTGCTCATCACTAATGCAAGGAAGAGCGATAAGCATGAAAGTTTCAGGAGTTTGTTCATATTGTGACAACATTTTAGTGACAGAAACAAAGGTAGCAGAATTTTGCTTATCTTTGTCCCCGATATCTGAAATTTGTAAATGATAAAATTGTAAATCACATGATTACTATTGAACAACTTAAAGACGTGAAAGAGCGCACAGATGCGCTGAGGAGGTATCTTTGACATCGACGGGAAGAAAATTCAAGTCGAAGAAGAACAACTAAGGACGCAGGCGCCGGGATTCTGGGATGACCAGAAGAGAGCAGAAGCTCAAATGAAACTGGTGAAAGATTTGCAAAAGTGGATTGAGGGTTACAACGAACTCAAAACGCTGGCAGACGAACTCGAACTGTCGTTCGATTTTTATAAAGAAGAATTAGTGACAGAGGGAGATGTGGACACGGCTTATGCGAAAGCCAGTGAAGCGGTAGAAGCCCTCGAACTCAAGAATATGCTGCGCGAGGAAGCCGATCAGATGGACTGTGTGCTGAAAATTAACTCTGGTGCCGGTGGTACGGAGAGCCAGGACTGGGCAAGCATGCTGATGCGTATGTATCTGCGCTATGCCGAGACGAATGGTTATAAAGCTACCATTGCCAACCTTCAGGAAGGGGATGAAGCCGGAATCAAGACTTGTACCATCAATATTGAGGGAGATTTCGCTTATGGTTATCTGAAAGGTGAGAACGGTGTACACCGCTTGGTGCGTGTTTCGCCCTACAATGCCCAGGGCAAGCGTATGACTTCTTTTGCATCCGTGTTTGTCACTCCCTTGGTAGATGACAGTATTGAAGTTAATATTTTGCCTGCCAATATCTCTTGGGATACGTTCCGAAGCGGTGGTGCCGGTGGTCAGAACGTTAATAATGTAGAATCCGGCGTCCGTCTGCGCTATCAGTACAAAGACCCTTATACGGGAGAAGAAGAGGAAATCCTTATCGAGAATACCGAAACTCGTGACCAGCCGAAGAACCGTGAGAATGCAATGCGCCAGTTGCGCTCAATCTTATACGATAAAGAATTGCAGCATCGTATGGAAGAACAGGCAAAGGTGGAAGCCGGTAAGAAGAAAATCGAATGGGGTTCGCAGATCCGAAGCTACGTATTTGATGACCGTCGTGTGAAGGACCATCGTACCAACTATCAGACTTCGGATGTGAACGGAGTGATGGATGGTAAAATAGATGGTTTTATCAAAGCTTATTTGATGGAGTTTTCTTCACAAGAATCATAAAAATAAAATTAGCAAGAATTATTTTTGGAAAGTTAATAGATTTGTACTTACTTTGTTAGCGTTGAACTTTAAAGCTAACTATTATGGGTAAGGTGAAGAAAAAAGTAGCAATTAGTAAGAAAGAAGAAGAACAAGCCCAGAAGGTTGTCAAAATAGTGTTCGTCTCATTAATTATTTTGGCATTGATTATGCTGATCGCATTTTCCTTTTTCGGCTGATAAGTTCGCCACAAATTATACGGTTAACCCAGATTGTTTGGTTATTGATAGGATAAATATCAAATCCGATCTGTGTTAATCTGCGTAATTTGTGGCGAACTCTTTGTTTTGTAATGCATTTGTGTTCTCTGTAATATAAATGTAACTTTTCTGTCATTTTCCGTAGTTAATTTGTCATCTCCGTGTATCCTCACAGTTGTACTTTTGCCGTGAATTTAGTAGCAGACAACTGAAATGAGTAGAATCAGAACAACCGTCGTTATGCTTTTGCTGGCGACAATGGCCTTTGGACAGGCAAAAAAGAAGATGCAGGGGATGGTAAGATGCTGGATAAACAGACCATGGAGTTTAAGGATTATCTGCCGGAGATTCACGGAACAATCCGGGGAAAGTACGAATATCAGACAGAAACAGGCGAAAGCCGTTTTGAGGTACGCAATGCCCGTTTCAGTGTTTCGGGAAATGTGCATCCGATAGTTGCTTATAAAGCGGAAATCGACCTTTCCGATGAAGGCTCTATCAAGATGCTCGATGCGTATGCACGTGTATTTCCTGTCAAGGACCTGAATTTTACAATTGGGCAGATGCGTGTACCTTTCACAATCGACGCCCATCGTTCTCCCCATCAGCAGTATTTTGCAAATCGCTCATTCATAGCTAAACAAGTAGGAAATGTGCGTGACGTTGGTTTTTACGGCTGGCCTATACGAATAAAGGTGGCTTCCCTTTTATCCTTGAAGGAGGATTATTCAACGGCTCCGGTTTGACCAATCAGAAAAAGAATGGCATAAAACGCTGAATTACTCCATAAAAGCGCAGTTATTGCCCAATAAGAACTGGAATGTGACACTTAGCACTCAAATGATAAAACCGGAAGATGTACGAATCAATATGTATGATGCCGGTATCTATTATCAGAACAATCGTTTCCATATTGAGGCGGAATATTTATATAAAATGTACGGTCACGAAGCATTTAAAGATGTTCATGCAGTGAATAGTTTTATTAATTACGATTTACCATTAAAGAAAGTATTCAATAAAATCTCCTTCCTGGCTTCGCTATGATATGATGACCGATCATAGTGATGGCAAGATGGATGAAACGACAAAAAAGCTCTGATTATAAATGATTATGCCCGACATCGTGTGACGGGTGGAATCACGCTAAGTCTTTCCAAAGCTTTCATTGCCGACCTCCGATTGAACTTCGAGAAATATTTCTATAAGAACTCCGGCGTTC
>VOFC01003466.1_pt1 | contig 12592 bp, 21 predicted proteins | sample 5384161 | NCBI WGS metagenome assembly VOFC01 (sample SAMN12384722, study PRJNA508395) | human gut metagenome | isolation source: healthy gut B | host: Homo sapiens | reverse complement strand
TGCGTCGCTCTGCGCGCTGTCAATGGCGCCGGTAACGCCGGAGGTGTCGCTTCCGCTTGCGGTTTCCGACAGCCTCGGCCGTTGCGCCGAGTGCGGTGATCTCCTGCTCAACGACTCTGGTGTCGCTCTGCGCGGCGAGGAGTGCCTCCTGGCGCACCTCGGGATCGGAGGTGCTCTGTGCCTTGGAGAGGTTTGCCTGAATGCTCTGGATACGCTCGTTGGTGTCTTCCTTCATGAAGCCGACGAGAGACTCCATCGACTGCTGAGTCTGCGTTGCGTCGTTGAGATCCTCGTAGTCATAGCCGGTGACGGCCTTGTAAACTGCCGGAACCGCGACGGTCTCGTAGTCGGTTTTCACGGCTTCAATAGCACTCTTGTTGTGCGCTGCGAGAACTCTTGTCTGCTGTGCGTCGTTAAGGCCGCCGTTGAGGCCAAGCTTATCGCGCAGCTGAGTGATCTTGTCGGTGAGCTTGTTGAGCGCAGTGAGTGCGTCCTCAACCTCTGTGTTTGTAAGACCCGAGTGGGTGAGGTAGTCGATAAGCTCCTTGTACTGAGCTTCAAGCTCCGCAAGAGCCGCCTTTGCGGCTTCAGCATCCTCGGTACCGCCGTTATAGAGCCTGTCGAGCTTGTATATTGCCTCGTTGACAGAGTCCTGCAGCTCGGTGAGCATGCGGTTGACCTCGTCGTTTATAAGCGCAAGATCCTTCTTTTGTGTCTTCGATATATACTATCTGCTTTGAAATGTTCACTCTCGTTGCCGATGAGGTAAATTGAATAGTTCAGGAGTATTATTCGTGCGCTGGAGAGTGTCGATAAGCGAGTTATTCGCGGAAATAAACTGATCGATTGTGCCGCTGTAGCTTATGAGATTGTCATTTATCTTCTTGAGCGTGTTCTTGAGCATCTCGGCAGAGGAGCTGCCCTGCACGTCGGAGGAGAAGGAGTTGAGCTTGTCAAACAGCGTTTCGACGACCGTGGAAATGTACTTTTCGTTTACGATCTTCTGACCTTGTCGCCGGCAGCCTCAACGACCTTGACGGCAACGGCGTTGGTCTTTTCGTTCTGATAGAACTTGATCGTGGGGTTGTACATATCCGTGGTCAGGAAGTTGTACATATTATATGTAAAGTCAGGCTCGATGATAATTGCTGCGTAATACTTGCCGGCATAGAGATCCTTGACCGCCTTTGTCGGCGTCGTCGAGAAACACAAAGCCGAAGTTTTCGTCATCCTTGATCTCTTCAATAAGAGCTTTGCCCATGTTTACGATGTTGCCGTCGGAATCCATATAGTCCTTATCGTTTGAAACAACGGCTATGGAAACATCCTTGGTTTTCCCATACGGATCCCAGAACGCATAGATGTTGAACCATGCGTACAGGGCCGGCAGTATAAGGATCGCCAGGATGATGAGGAAGGCGAAGAAGTTCTTATAAAGCGCCCTCAGATCATGTTTGAAAATCCTGAAAAATATTACGCATATCGGACAATACTCCTGTCAAACTTAAGAGTAGTATAATACGAAGATAAGCCGAAAACGGCTGCAAATTGTCGATTACAAAACGGTAACGATTTAGATACAAGGGTATTGTACAAGTAATTAAAATAATTGTCAAGTAGACATAACCACATAAATACATAAAATTTTTGCATGATTGTGGTCAGTAAAAATCACGACACAACATCTTGTATGTACAAAGATTTTAGCAGGAATTACATGCTCCGAGCGGGAATATAACGGCGCATTGCGGCAATGATAAGTAACGGGTCAAGAAACCGTACCCAATACAGAAAAGGAGATGTAAAAGCTATGTCTAACAATTCCAGCAATCATCTTGTTGTCCCCTGCTGCACGCGAGGCAATGGAGAAGTTCAAAATGGAAGCTGCAAACGAGGTCGGCGTAAATCTCAAGAACGGCTATAACGGCGATATCACCGCTCGCCAGGCCGGCTCCGTCGGCGGCCAGATGGTCAAGAAGATGATTCAGGCATACGAAAACGGCCTGAAGTAATCCAAAGAGCGAAAAGAAAAAGCGATGCCTGCATTTTGCAGGCATCGTTTTCTACATTATTAAAATATGACGTCAGTCGCGGTATTCAAACTCAAGATTATAGATGCTAACTGTGTCACCGTCCTGAATACCCATATCCTCCATGCGCTGATAAACTCCGTTATCGCGCAGGACGCGGTCGAAGTACATCATACTCTCGTTGTCCGGAGAAGTTGACCGATGACATAAGGCGCTGGAGCCAGACGCCCTCGACGACCCACACGTCGTCATACTTTTCAATCGTAAGATCCTCGGACGTGTCGATCACGGGTTCGGGCGGTAAATAGTCGGCCTCGAAGCGGATGACCGGGGAAGCTCGCTGAGCATCTCGGAGGCCATATTCACAAGCTCGTGCGTTCCGCTGTGAGTTGCGGCGCTCATCTCGAAAAACTCATAGCCGAGAGCCTCGACATGCGCCTTGAGCCGCTCGATATTCTCGCGGTCGTCGCCGCAGAGGTCGCACTTGTTCGCGGCCACTATCTGCTTACGCTCGGAAAGCTCGGCGGAGTATTCCTTAAGCTCCGCGTTTATGGCGTCGAAATCCGCAACGGGATCGCGCCCCTCGGAGCCTGAAACGTCAACAAGATGTATCAGCAGACGGCAGCGGTCGATGTGGCGCAGAAAATCGTGGCCGAGACCGGCGCCCCTCGGAAGCACCCTCGATTATGCCGGGGATATCGGCCATTACAAACGAGCGCCCCTCATCGACATACACAACGCCGAGATTGGGAAACAAAGTGGTGAAGTGGTAGTTTGCTATCTTCGGGTGCGCCTTGCTGACGACCGAGAGCAGGGGTGGATTTGCCGACGTTCGGGAAGCCGACGAGACCCACATCGGCAAGAAGCTTAAGCTCAAGCGTTATATCGTGCCCTCGCCGGGGAGACCCGGCTTTGCAAAACGGGGGACCTGCCTTGTCGGAGTGGCAAAATGCTTGTTGCCCCAGCCGCCCTTGCCGCCGCGCGCCGCGACAAAGTCCTTGCCGTCCGACATGTCGTGCATTATGCCGCCGGTCTCGGTATCGCGCACGAGGGTGCCGCGCGGAACGCGCATATACAGACTGTCGCCGTCCTTACCGAGCAGCGCTTGCCCTGACCGTCCGCGCCGTTTCCGGCGACGTACTTGCGCTTGTATCTAAAGTCCATCAGTGTGGACATGTTATCGTCAACGACGAAAACGATATCGCCGCCGCGGCCGCCGTCGCCGCCGTCAGGGACCGCCGGCCGCAACATACTTTTCGCGGTGGAACGCGATCGCGCCGTTGCCGCCGTTGCCGGCCTTTATCGTTATTCGTGCTTTATCAACAAAAAGAGGTAGCCATATTTCACCTCGCAAAATTCAAAAATAATATTCATCTAATGCGGCTTCTTCAAACCGATACGGCTGCCCGAAGCGATATGGCATTAAATGAAATGCCGGACGATTTTCGTCCGGCATCGTCATGTTAATTTACTGAGCGATCTCTTCGTAAACAGAAACCTGCTTGCGATCCTTATCCTTGCGCTCGAACTTTACCTTGCCGTCTACGAGCGAACAGGGTGTCGTCCTTACCCTTACCAACGTTGGTGCCGGGATGGATCTTAGTTCCGCGCTGTCTGACGAGGATATTGCCGGCCAGGACGAACTGACCGTCTGCTCTTTTAGGTCCAAGACAGCTTAGACTCACTGTCGCGGCCGTTCTTGGTAGAACCCATACCTTTTTTATGTGCCATTAAGGTTACACCTCCATTATCAGTAGTAGCGGGGAAAATTATGCGTTGATGGTTTCGATCTGAACCTTGGTGTAGGGCTGTCTGTGACCCTGCGTTCTGCGATAACCCTTTTTGGGCTTCATCTTGTAAACGCGAACCTTCTTGCCCTTGCCGTTCTTTACGACATTTGCGGAAACGGTAGCGCCGTCGATAACAGGAGCGCCGAAAACGGTGTTTTCGCCGTCGATAACTGCGAGGACCTTGTCAAACTTGACTGTCTCGCCGGCTGCAACGTCAAGCTTCTCAACGAAGATAACGTCGCCCTCTGCCACGCGGTACTGCTTGCCGCCGGTCATGATGATAGCATGCTTCATAAACTAACAATCCTTTCTTCAGGTCTCGCTCTCATGGGTGCCGGACACATCGGACTTCCGACCCATTCAATGCGGCTCGAATAGCATATCGACAGCCTTGAATTGTCAATGTTTTTTCTCGCTTTTTTGCGGTGAATTTAATGCCGATATTGCAAAAACACGAACGAACATGAGATAATATAATGTAATAGAGATTAATGTAATAGAGATTATAGAAATGAGGATACCCGAGTGCTGAAAAAACTGCTTTCACGAACCGCGATAACGGCGGTCATGAATTCTTGTTGCAGATCGTTGGATAGTTGCGCTGCTGCTCAGGCTCAGCGATGCTCTGCCGGTGATGAACTATGTTCTCCGCATTTTTGAGTCTTGTTGCCGTTCTGCATGTTATTAAAACGATATGGATCCGTCATATAAGGTCAGCTGGGTGCTGTTTATAGCGCTTCTTCCGCTGTTCGGAGGACTTATGTACGTCCTGTTCGGCAACAAGCGCCCGACAAAGGTTTATACGGGATAAACTCAATGTTCAGCTTGAGGAAACACAGCGATACTATACTTTACGTTCGTCGGATGTCGAGGAGATCGACGATGATGACGCACGAGGGCTGTTTAAATATCTTGAGTCCTACAGCGGCTACAGAGCCTGCCGCGATACGAAGACCGAGATATTTCCCTGTCGGCGAGGACATGTTCGCAAGACTCATCCCGGAGCTTGAAAAGGCGGAAGAATTCATTTTTCCTTGAGTATTTTATCATAAACTCGGGACATATGTGGGACTCTGTACTCGACGTGCTGCGGCGCAAGGTCGCGCAGGGTGTTGATGTACGCGTTATATACGACGATGTCGGCTGTGCCGACTATCTTCCGCTAATTATTGTCAGACATTGCGCAGCTATGGCATAAAGGCGATGGTGTTCAATAAATTCGTGCCCGTCGTCAGCGTTGTTATGAATAATCGTGATCACCGCAAAATAACTGTCATCGACGGAAAGGTCGGATTTATCGGTGGCATAAATATTAGCGATGAATATATCAACAAAAAAGAACGCTTCGGTCACTGGAAGGACACCGGACTTATGTTCAAGGACCGGGCGTTGAAAACCTGACGATCATGTTTCTTGAAATGTGGAATGCATTCGAGGAAAAAAGGGCGGCTACAGAGATTTTGTGCCCGCAGAATATGAGGAGAAAGGCGGAGAAGGGGACGGATACATCCTCAGCTTTTCCGACAGTCCCCTTGACGATGAAAACGCCAGCGAAAACGTGTATGCCGACATTCTCTACAATGCAAACGACTATGTTTATATCACAACGCCGTATCTGGCCATCGACAGCAGCCTGCAAAACGCGCTGTGCCTTGCGGCAAAGCGCGGCGTTGACGTGCGGTTTATTACCCAGGAATACCGGATAAGAAATGGTATACCGCCTGACGCGGTCTTACTATGCCTCGCTTATCCGCGCCGGAGTGAAGATTTATGAATACACGCCCGGCTTTGTCCACGCAAAAGAGCTATGTTGCCGATGATAAGCTCGGCGTCGTCGGCACCATAAATATGGACTACCGCAGTCTGTATCTGCACTTTGAGTGCGGAACGCTCATGTATGACAGCCCAGCGGTCATTGACCTGAGAAATGATGATCTTGCAACGATAGAAAAATCCCGCAAGATCGAGCTATCGGACTCCGCACGAGTTTCTTCGGCGAGCTTATTGACCGTGTATTGAGAGTCATTGCACCACTGCTGTGAAGATGATAAAAAACTGTCGCCTCCAAATAACGGAGGCGACAATTTTTCCTTTTAGCCGACTATGTCGCGGGTATCGCGTGCGATAACGAAGCTCTTCGTTGGTGGGGATAACGAAAACCTTGACCTTGGAGTCGGGGGTGGAGATCATGATATCCTCGCCGCGCTTGGAGTTTGCTCGTCGTCGATGGTAACACCAAGATATCCGAAGTATTCGGAGATGGCCTTGCGGGCGCTCTTTGGAGTTCTCGCCGACGCCTGCGGGTGAATACGATGGCGTCAACGCCGTTCATTGCCGCAACATAGGAGCCTGTGACCTTTGCGACCCAGTAGTGGAACATGTCCAGAGCGAGCTGTGCGCGCTCGTTGCCCTCGGCGGCTGCGTTGTCAAGATCGCGGAAGTCGGAGGAAACGCCCGAAACACCCAGAACGCCGGACTTCTTGTTGAGTATATTGAGCATCTCGTCAATGCTGATGCCGTACTTGTTCATTATGAACTGGATAACGCCTGCGTCCAGATCGCCGCAGCGTGTGCCCATGGGCAGACCGACCAGAGGAGAAGCCCATGGAGGTATCAACGCACTTGCCTCCGTCGATAGCTGCTATGGAGCTGCCGTTGCCCATATGGCAGGAGATGATCTTCAGCTCTTCGATGGGCTTGCCCATCAGCTCTGCGCAGCGGCCGGAAACTTTATAGCGATGAGAGGTGCCGTGGAAGCCGTAGCGACGGATGCCGTCATTTTTGTAGTAATCATAGGGAACTGCATACATGTAAGCCTTGCCGGGCATGGTCTGGTGGAAAGCGGTGTCGAACACTGCGACCATGGGAACATCTCCCATAACGTCGCGGCAGGCGTTGATGCCGATGATGTTTGCGGGGTTATGCAGGGGAGCGAAGGGAGTGCACTCCTGAGCGCTTCCATAACAGCGTCATCGATGCGCACGGATGAAGCAAACTTCTCGCCGCCGTGAACGACGCGGTGGCCGACAGCGTCGATCTCTTTTCATGGAGGCTACAACGCCGTACTCGGCGCTGGTAAGCTTGTCGATAACAGCGGCAATCGCCTCGGCATGGGTGGGCATTGCAACATCCTCATCAAATACGGGCTTGCCGCCTACCAGGGGGCTGTGCTTAAAGGTGACCGTCGAGGCCGATACGCTCGCAAAGGCCCTTAGCCATTACAGACTCGGTCTCCATGTCGATGAGCTGGTACTTCAGGGAAGAACTGCCTGCGTTGATTACAAGAATTTTCATTCCGATATTCCTTTCTTATTGTAAAAATCACAAAAAAAATTGTATCATAAGAATATACCTAACATATTTTAATACATTCTGCACAAAAAATCAAGTAATTTTTTGAAAGGAACGAATGATTTGAGCGTAATTGGCATAGTAGGAGAGTATAACCCCATGCATTATGGTCATTTGCACCATATTGCGGAGACAAAAGGCTAATGGGTGAGGACTGCCCTGTGGTGTGTGCGATGTCGGGCGATTTTATACAGCGCGGCGAGGCGGCGGTGTACTCAAATTTGCGCGCGCCGAAGCAGCCGTTATGAGCGGCGTTGACCTTGTGCTCGAGCTTCCCCTGCCTTGGGTGCTGTCCTCGGCAGAGGCTTTGCACGCGGAGCGGTCGGACTCCTGGGTGCAACCGGCGTTGTCACGCACCTGAGCTTCGGCAGCGAGTGCGGCGAGATAGAGATACTCGAAACGATAGCCGAAACGCTTATCGATCCGCTCATCGGAGCCGATATCGTGCAGAGCTGCAAAACGATGCAGGCATACCATTTTGCCGCCGCGCGGCAGAGAGCGGTAGCAAAGCGGCTCGGCGAAATGTCGAGCCAGCTTGAAACACCGAATAACATCCTTGCGATCGAGTATATAAAAGGCGGTATACAATCTCGGCCTGAACATGAAGCCTGTCACAATTCAGCGCTTTGGCTCCGGTCATGACCAGATGTCCGGAGAGGGATACAAGTCAGCTGCAGAGATCCGCCATGATGATAAGCGGCAGGGATATCGCAGCTGTCCTGCCCGAGAGCGCATACGCCGTTTACAAGCGCGAGGAAAAGCTCGGACGCGGCCCGGTCGTGCCGGAAAGCCTCGAGAGCGCAGTGATATCGCGTCTGCGCATGCTGCCGGATGAAGCGTATGAAAGACTGCCGGACGCGGGCGAGGACTGCATAACCGTGTGGCAAAGGCCGCGAGGGAGGAGTGCTCTGTAGACGCGATCCTTGCCGCCGGAAAAAAAGTAAGCGCTATGCTCTCAGCCGCATACGCAGAATGGTGATGTGCCGCCCTCGGTATAAGCGCCGATATGGCTGACGAAACGCCGCCGTATGCGCGCGTGCTGGCAGCATCTGTGCGCGGATGCGAGCTTCTGCACAATATGCGGCAAACGGCGCGCAAACCTATAATAATAAAGCCGGCCGATGTCAAAAACTGCGGGGATGATTGCAGAAACTCTTTGAGCTTGGCAGCGGCGCGCATGACCTTTACGTTCTCGGCTATGCGGCGCGGGGAGCGCCGCGGCGGCTCGGATTGGCGCACAAGCCCTAAAATCATTGCTGAAACGGCTGAAGTGCGCCATATTCAAAACTTATAGCAATAATAATATTAATAAAATATTCAAAAAACAGTTGCATTTTGGCTTTTCGTAGTTTATAATGCTCACTATCAACATAAAGACAAATGTTCGCGTCGCGCGGACACGGAGAAAGTTGAAAGTTGAGAAGAATTTATTAGGAGGAAAAACTCAATGAAGAAGTTTTAGCACTCGTTCTTGCGATGCTCATGGTGTTCTCGCTGTGCGCATGCGGCAACGGCGGCGACAGCGGCGAAAGGTCGTCAAGATAGGCGTGTTTGAGCCTCTGACCGGCGACAGCGCAGCAGGGCAAGCAGGAAGTTCTGGGTATGCAGTATGCAAACTCAAGGTTCCCACGGTTGAGATCGGCGGCGAGACCTAGCAAGGTCGAGCTTGTTTACGCCGATAACGAAACCAAGGCCGACAAGGCTGTTTCCGCAGCATCCAACCTGGTTGCACAGGGTGTTTCCATAGTTCTCGGCACATACGGTTCACGTCAGGCAATAGCAGCTTCCGAGACCTTTAAAGAAGCCGGCATACCGCAATGGGGCGTAACCTGCACCAATCCTCTCAGATCACCGGAGGGCAACAGCCACTACTTCCGCATCTGCTTCACCGACCCGTTCCAGGGTCCCGTTCTGCAAGCCTTGCTAAAGGATGAGTTTAACGCCGATAAGGTCTACTGCCTGAGCGAAAACGGCGACGACTACGGCGCAGGTCTTTGTCAACTACTTCAAGGAGAAGGCAACGAGCTCGGCATTGAAGTCATCGAGGACGTATTCCCCTCCCAGAACGCTGACTTCACCTCTTACATGAACAACGCCAAGAAGGAAGGCGTTAAGGCGATCTTGCTCCGTTTCCATTTCCTACGCACAGCTTATCATCGACCAGGCAACCGCACAGGGGCGTCAACGTCCCCATCCTCGGTTCCGATACATGGGATACCAACACCATCTTTGAGGTTGCAAAGGGCAAGGATATCGACATCTATGTTTCCACCTTCTATCAGAAGGTGCAAACCCCGAATTTGAAAAGGGCATCAAGGAGTGGATCAATGCCGATTCCAAGAATCTTGAAAACAACGGCGGCAACGACATGCTTTCCGCAGTTACCGTCATGGGCTATGACGCATACATGGTAGCTCTTGAGGCTATCAAGGCGGCAGGCTCGACAGATCCCGCAGCAGTTATGGCAGCTCTTCCCGGCGTTACCTATGAAGGCATAAGTGGTCACATTGAATTTAATGAGACCGGCGATGCAAAACCGTGACAGCGCTTACATCAAGTCCGTCAATACCGAGACCGGTGCTTGGGACTTCGTTAAGGGTTCAGAAAGCTTCCTGATGCTGTGTTGCCGATAAGCGGCAATGTACATAATCTGTAAAAACAGTGTGGTGGGGATGCAAAAGCGTCCCCACCATATGCCGTTTTATTAAGCGGCACTGAATTCCTCGCAAATCAAGGCAGGAGCGCATAAATTTGCTCCGGATAAATATGCGGAGCGGATCTATGCGTTCCCGAAAGAGAGATAGGATGGTCCTCAGATGATCGATTTTTACATAACAATTTTGGTTATCTGCTGTCGGGCATATCCGTGGGCGGTCAGTATGCCCTCATAGCCATCGGCTACACGATGGTTTACGGCATACTCAGACTTATAAACTTTGCTCACGGCGATGTTTTTATGGTAGCAGGTCTTATTATGGTTTACGCGATAGCCGGCGGCTTGCCGATGGGCTGTCGATAATCTTGTGCTTGTTCTTACTGTCGTTCTCGGCGTCGTTATCGAGCGAAGTTGCTTATAAGCCGCTGCGCTCGTCGCCGCGTATGTCTGTCATGATCTCCGCGATAGGCGTGTCGTATCTTCTGCAAAACTGCGCGCTGTACTTCACCGGCGGTCTGCCGCGTTCATATCCGGTCATTCCGTTTCTGACAAAGTCGGTTAAGATCTGGGGCGCGACGACCAAGATGGTAACTGTTGTCACACCTATACTGACGATACTGCTTTGTTATTGTGCTTGTACTTTATTAAGTACACCAAGATCGGTATGGCAATGCGCGCCGTTTCCAAGGATTTCGAAACCAGTCAGCTCATGGGTATAAAGATTAATTCGGTTATATCCTTTACCTTTGTCATCGGCTGCTTCCTCGCGGCTGTCGGCTCTATGCTGTATTTTTCAAACTACACATCGGTCATCCCCATCATCGGGAGCAATGCCCGGCCTGAAGGCGTTCGTTGCGGCTGTCTTCGGCGGCATCGGCTCTATCCCCGGCGCTGTCATCGGTGCGTTTATAATCGGTATCTGCGAGAATATAATCAGGTCCTTCGGTCAGGACTGGACGGTGTTCTCCGATGCGTTCACGTTTGTTCTTCTGATAGTTGTCCTCCTCGTCAAGCCCACCGGCATCTTCGGCGAGAAGGCAACGGATAAGGTGTGAGGTGACGGTAATGAACAAAACAATGAATACCAAAGTCCTCAGAACTCCTGACGAAGTCGTAAAGCGGCAGGGCATGTGGCTTACGATAGTGGCCCTTGTTATTCTCTATGCCGTGCTGTTTGCCCTTGATAATTTCGTAAAACCCAACAAATTCACGCTGATGCTCATCCCCGTACTCAGAAAGGGCGCAATTTACTCGCTTTTGTGCGTGTCAATGAACCTTCTCAACGGCTTTACGGGACTGTTTTCGCTCGGTCAGGCGGGCTTTATACTCATAGGCGCATATGCATACTCGATATTCTCTATCCCCGCGGCAGCTCACGCTTCCGTCTATCAGTATTTTGACGGCGGCGCCATTCAGTTCTCGATCCCCGAGATGCTCGGAAATGCGATCGGCGTGAATGCCGGAAGCTTCTTCGGCGCGATAATATGCATCATCATCGCAGGTCTCGCGGCGGCCGTGTTTGCGGCGCTGATCGGTTTGCCCGTTCTCCGACTCAAGAGCGACTATCTTGCGATAGCTACTCTCGGATTTGCCGAGATACTCAGAGCTTTCTTCCAGTGGAAGGGTCTCGGCGTTATCACAAACGGCTCGAACCTTCTGCGTAAGTACACCGCGTTCAGCGACATGAAGCTGCAGATCGGCTCGCAGGTGTTCAAATTAAGTACGACCTTCCGTTCCTGATAGCGATGATAAGCATAATCATCATCGTACTGCTCATTAATTCATCCTACGGCCGCGCGTTCAAGGCCATCCACGATGACGAAGTTGCGGCAGAAGCAATGGGCATTAACCTGTTTAAGCACAAGATGCTGTCGTTTGTCATCTCCGCCTTCTTTGCGGGCGTGGGCGGTGCATTGCTTGCAATGTTCCAGACGGCCGTTCAGGCTTCGACCTTCACCTCGGTAATGACCTATGAGATACTGCTCATCGTTGTTATAGGCGGCATAGGCTCCGTGTCCGGCAGCTGCATTGCGGCATTTTTGTACATCGCATGCTCCGAGTGGTGGCTGCGCTTCCTCGACTCCGGCGCGCTGCCCTTCGGCAACATACAAGTCAGCTTCTTCCGCGACGGCTTCAGAATGGTCGTGTTCTCTGTCGTCATCATGATAATCGTCCTGTTCTTCTCCAAGGGCATCATGGGCAACAAGGAGCTGTCCTTTGCGGGACTTATTAAAAAGATAAAGGCTAAAAAGGCCGCAAAAGGCCGAAAAAAGGTCAAAGAGGGAGGTGCCGCATAATGAGTGAAAATGTTCTCCACGTTGAAAATGTCACTATGCAGTTCGGCGGCGTCGTTGCCGTCAACAACCTCTCGCTCGACATCCCCGAGGGCAAAATAGTTGCCCCTAATCGGCTAACGGCGCCGGCAAGACCACGGCGTTTAACTGCATAACCGGCGTTTACAGGCAAACAAACGGCCTGTTCCTGCAAAAGATTGGCAAGTTGGTTTCTGTTATACCAGGAAATCAAATATGGTCCTTTCTTTTCATCATACAAGGTCTTTACCAGGAGATCCTCATTATCTTCGCTCTCGCTCACCTCTGTCAAAAGAGTATAGAGCAATTTGGAACCTTGTCCGTATTTGCCCAGCTTGCTGTTGTCGGTGCGTTTCAACGACTTGCCCTTTGCCAGGAAATTGTATAACTGTCCGTCTCGAATCGTCTCAGACTCGAATAGGTCAAAGTCGGTATAAAACGGTTCGCCATTAT
>VOFC01002406.1_pt1 | contig 12606 bp, 15 predicted proteins | sample 5384161 | NCBI WGS metagenome assembly VOFC01 (sample SAMN12384722, study PRJNA508395) | human gut metagenome | isolation source: healthy gut B | host: Homo sapiens | reverse complement strand
GGTAGCTCGCGAGCGCGCCCACGTCGGCAAGTCCCTTGATGCAGAGCATGCCGCCCGCCACGGCAACGATGGCGTAGTTGACGTAGCCGATCACCACGGTCATGGGCACCATTGAGTTGGCGTAGGCCTGTGCGGCGCCACCGGTACGGCGCAGCTCCTGGTTGCGCGTGTCAAAACCGGCAACATTGGCCTGCTCGTGGTTAAAGACCTTAATGACCTTTTGGCCCGAGACCATCTCCCTCGACGTATCCGTCCGTCGCCGCGATGCCTGCTGGGCGGCAAAAAAGCGCTTGGAGCGGGCACCCGAGTAGCGCGCGTACAGCACAATGGCAACATCGCACGCGAGCGTGATAATCGTGAGCTGCCAGTTAAGAATGATGAGCATGGCTGTGGTGCCGATCACCTGAATGGTCGCCTGAATCACGTTGGCAAAGCTGTTGTTGAGTGCCTCGGAGACCGTGTCGACGTCGTTGGTGAAAAAGCTCATGATGTCGCCCGAGCGCGTACTGTCAAAGTAACTGAGCGGCAGCGTCTGGATGTGCGCGAACAAGTCGCGGCGAATATCGGACACCACGCGCTGGGCCGCGCGCACCATAATCTGCGAGTAACCCAAGGCCGAGAGCACGCCCGCGGCGTAGATGACGGCCGTAAAGAGAACCTGCTTGGTAAGCAGCTCCTCCCCACCCGCGGCCAGGCCGTTGACGATGGGGCGCACCATATAGGTGCCGGCAAGACTCGCGATGGCGGCGACAGAGGCCAGCACACCAACCGCCAGCAGCGAGAACTTGGCATGGCCCATGTATGAGAGAGCAAGCGGCGAAGCGTTCGGCGCAGATTGGCCGGACGTGCCTGAGCGGAAGTCTTAGGCATGGCGCTCATCTCCTTTCGCCGCCTGGAATGATCCGCCGGGGACAGAGGAAAACGGATCACCTGAACGTCTTCGCTGCCGCCGTCGCCCTCTGCATCGCTCGCATCACCCGCGAACTCCATCTGCGAGGCGTAAATCTCCTGGTAGATGTTGTCACCTGCCAGCAACTCCTCATGCGTGCCCACCGTGGACACGGCCGTCATCCAGCACCACAATGCGATCGGCATCCATCACGCTCGCGATGCGCTGGGCGATGATGATCACGGTCGTATCGGGAATCTGCGCGATGTGCTCGCGGATCTTGGCGTCGGTCGCCATATCGACCGCGCTGGTGGAGTCGTCAAAATGAGCACACGCGGACTGCTTGAGCAGCGTGCGCGCGATGCACAGGCGCTGCTTCTGCCCGCCCGAAACACCGGCGCCGCCCTGGCCCAGCTCGCCGTCCAGCCCGCCGATGCGGTCCAGGAACTCGTCCACGCACGCCGCGCGGCAGGCACGCAGCAGCTCCTCGTCGGTGGCATCGGGCGCGCCCCACTGCAGGTTCTCGCGCACGGTGCCCGTAAACAGCACGTTCTTTTGCAGCACAATGCCCACGGCATCGCGCAGGGCGGCCAGGTCGTAGTCCCGCACGTCGCGCCCGCCGACACGCACCATGCCCTCCGTCGCGTCGTACAGGCGCGCGATGAGCTGCACGAGCGAGCTCTTGCCCGAGCCCGTGCCGCCGAGCACGCCCACCGTGGAGCCGGCTCAATGCGAAGGTCAATATGCTCGAGCACGTCCTCGGCAGCATCCGCGCGGTACTTAAACGACACGTCGCGGAACTCGACGCTTCCGTCGGCAACCTCGTGCATGGCCACGTCTGCCGCGGGTGCTTGAATGAGCGACTGCTCGTCAATCACCCGCGAGATGCGCTCCACGCTGGCGAGCGCGCGCGTGAGCAGCAAAAACACGTTGGAGATCATCATGAGCGAGTTCATGATCAGCAGCACGTAGCTCATAAAGCCCGTGAGCGAGCCCACGCCCAGCTCACCGGCAATAATCATGCGCCCGCCGATCCACAGGATCGAGATGGCGGCCACGTACATCGACAGCTGAAACACCGGCAGGTTGAGCACGGCGTTGCCGAAGGTCTTCGTCGCCGTGTGCGCGAGCTCGGTATTGACGGTGTCGAACTTGTCGCACTCGTGCTCGGCGCGCACGTAAGCCTTCACGACGCGCACGGCGGTAAGGTCCTCTTGCACCACGCCGTTAAGGTGGTCCATCGAGGTCTGGAGTTGGCGGTAGAGCGGACTCACGCGATAGGTGATGACGCCCAGTACGATTGCCAGCACGGGCAAGATGATCGCAAAGACGGTGGCGAGCGGGCGCGACAGCATCAGCGCGTAGATAAGGCCGACGATAAGCGTCACCGGGCCGCGCACCATAGGGCGAAAGCCGTTGCCCACAGCATTTTGGATAACGGTGATGTCCGTGGTCATGCGGGTGACGAGCGAGCTGGCGTCGTAGTTGTCCAGGTTGCCAAAAGCGAGCGTCTGAATCTTTTTGTACTCGGCCTCGCGCAGGTTAGCGCCTAGGCCCGAGGCAACGCGGGCGGACGTGCGGGCATAACCCAAGCCCAGTACCAGCGAAAGCGCAGCGCACACCAACATGTACGCGCCCTGTAGCAGCATGTAGTTGATATCACACGCAGACACGCCCACATCGATGATGTTGGCCATGATGACCGGGATAAACAGCTCGAGCACCGTCTCGACCGACACAAAGAACACGCCGAGGATGGCATCGCGACGGTATGCCCCTTTAGATAGGAAAACAGTATTTTTGAGATTGCGCACGCAGGTTCATCCCCATCAAACGTTGTTCGCAAACGCACGTATTATTGCGCGCCGAGCGGGCGTGTCAAGTGTTCCGAAATCGATTTCTACAAGGCCGGCGCAGGCGCTAAGTCCGCGCGGCGCGTGACCGTATTCAAATGGAAATGATTGAAGGCGCGATTTTTCGCCCCACCGGCAACATAGACCTTGACTCTACAATCGTTGTAGGGGTTTTCACTACACTGGTACGTAAACAAACCAAGCCAGAAAGTGCCCGCCCATGGAACACGACCTCACACGCGGCAATGTCCTCAAGACCATCGCGGTCTTTGCCCTGCCGTATCTGCTCTCTTACTTTTTGCAAACGCTGTACGGCATGGCTGACCTGTACTTTATCGGACAGTTTAGCGGCGCCGCCGGCATCACCGCCGTGGGCAACGGCGCGCAGACGCTCTATATCATTACCGTGACGCTCGTGGGCCTGGCCATGGGAACGACCGTCATCGTCGGCCACGCCGTGGGTTCGCGCCGCTTCGATCGCGCCGAGGCCGCCATCGGCAACACCATCACGCTCTTTATGGGTGTCTCGGTAGTACTGGCCGCGTTCTTGCTCGCGCTGTGCCCGCAGATCGTGGCACTCATCGGCACGCCGGCCGAAGCCGTCGAGGGCACTGCCGCCTACCTGCGCATCTGCTTTGTCGGCATTCCGTTTATCGCCGCATACAACATCCTCTCGGCCATCTTTCGCGGCCTGGGCGATTCGCGCTCGCCTATGTACGTGATCGGCGTGGCGTGCATCATCAACATCGCGCTCGACTTTCTGTTTATTGGCCACATGGGGCTCGGCCCCGTGGGCGCGGCGCTCGGCACGGTAACCGCGCAGACGGCCAGCGTTGCGCTTTGCGCTCGTATGGCTCAAGAGCCGCCGCACGCATATCCACGTTAAACGTAGTGACCTGCGTCCGGAGCCCGAGGTGCTCGGCAGCATCCTTAAAATCGGCGTGCCCGTGGCCGTGCAGGACGGCTGCATCCAGGTGGCGTTTATGTTCATCACCGTCATCGCCAACCACCGCGGCCTGGTCGACGCTGCCGCCGTGGGCCTGGTCGAAAAGAAATGATCAGCTTTTTGTTCATCGTGCCGAGCTCCATGGGCGCCACCGTCAGCGCGCTCACGGCGCAAAACGCCGGCGCGGGCAAGGGCGACCGCGCGCGTCAGGTGCTCAAGGACGCCATGACCATCTCGGTGGTGTACGGCTGCCTGATCACGGTGCTCATGTGGCTGGTGGCACCGGCGTTTCTCGGCTTTTTTGCCAAGGACGCCGCAGTGGTCGCAGCCGGCACCGGCTATATGCGCAGCTATATTTTCGATGCGATCTTTGCCGGCATTCACATTTGCTTTAGCGGCTTTTTCGCTGCGTACGGCAAGAGCTACATCGGCTTCGCGCACAACGTGCTGGCCGTGGCGCTCATTCGCGTACCGGGCGCGTGGCTGCTGTCGAACGCCTATTCCGACACGCTGTTTCCCATGGGCATCGCCTCGCCGTGCGGGTCAATTCTATCTGCAGCCATTTGCGTGGTGGCGTTTACGGTGCTCAACCGACGTGGCACTTTTGACAAGCTGGTGGCGTAGCGGGGCGACGCGAGCCGAGCGACCCCGTTCCGTTTTCTGCCGAAAGGAGCGATCCCGTGACTGACACGTCCAGCGAACATACCGACGGCCTGCTCCGCATTGGCGAGGTGGCACGCCTGTTTAACCTGAGCGTTGGCACACTGCGTCATTACGAGCAGCTGGGGCTGCTGGAGCCGGCGCATATCGACCACGCGAGCGGCTATCGCTACTACGGAGCGCGACAGCTCTCCACCCTCAACACCATCAGCAACCTGCGCGTTCTTGACTTGCCACTGGCGCAGATACGCGAGTTTGTCGCTACCCGCGATGTGAATCTGATGCAGCGCCAACTGGCCCAGCAACAGGAGCTCATCGAACGCAAGCGCCGCGAACTGGAGCGCGTCTCGCGAAAGATCGATGACAGGCTTGTCTTGCTGCGAGACGCTTTGAACGCCGAGCTCGACACCATCCGCGATCGAGGCGCCCGAGCTTCGTTGCGCCGTATTGCGCGAACGCGTCAACCCTACCGATGCCTATGCGCTGGAGTGGCAGATTCGTCAGCTGCAGAAAGGCCAGCACGAGACGTTTGTTTTTCCCGGCAACTTGGGCGTGGGCATCGCGCCCGAGCGCCTTTCCGTCGGCGACTTCGATGGCTACGACGAGGTCTTTCTGCTGCTGGATGACACGGACGACTACCTGGGGGACGTCGAAGTGCGTCCCGCCGCGTTGTTTGACCATTAGCTTCCGCGGCACGCACAGGCAGGCAGCCCCGCGCTATGAGCAGCTGCTCAGCTATATGCGCGAGCACGAGACACGGACTCTGCCGCCCTCATCGACATCATCCGACAATCCGGCGACCCTCAACCGCCCGAAATTGCCCTTTCCGATCGACGACATCATCAGCGACGACCCTGGGGCACCTCACCGGTAGCGAGAATCTGCTCGAGCGCATCCTCGTCCAGCACGGGCACGCCCAGCTGCTCGGCCTTGGTGAGTTTGGAGCCCGCCTTGGGACCGGCGACCAGGTAGCTCGTCTTCTTCGATACACTGCCCGAAACCTTGGCGCCGAGCACCTTGAGCGCCGCGCCCGCCTCGCGTCACGCGTGTGGTTGACGAGCGTGCCGGTGAGCACGAAGGTCAGACCCGCGAGCGGCTGTGCGTGCCGGCGAGCTCGCCCGCCACGCCAGCGTCGGCTGCAGCCTGCCATGCGCGCGCGCCCAGGTCGACCTCGAGCGAAAGGCCCGCCTGACGCAGGCGCTCCAGCACGGCAAGGTTTTCGGGCACGGCCAGGAACTGCTTGACGCTCGCCGCAATCTTAGGACCGATGCCCTCGCACTCGGCGATGTCCTCTTCGCTCGCCAGGATAAGCTTGTCGATCGACAGGAATCGCTCGGCGATGACCTCGCCCACGCTTTTGCCACATGGCGGATGCCCAGGGCAAACAGCACGCGACCGAGCGGCTGGCTCTTGGACTTGTTGAGCTCGGCGATGATTTTTTCTCGGCCGTCTTGAGGCCTACCGGAATGGGATCGCCCTTCTTGACGCCCTTCTTGCTGTTGGAGCTGGCATAAGTTGCGCCCGTGTCCAGTCCGGCGATGTCGTCGACGGTGAGCTGATAGAAGTCCGCGACATCATGGATCAGCCCGGCGGCGATCATCTTGTCGACGATCTCATCGCCCAGGCCGTCGACGTCCATGCAGCCGCGGCTCACCCAGTGAAGCAGGCGCTCCCTTGAGCTGCGCGGGACAGTCGATGGAGACGCAGCGGTAGGCGACCTCGCCATCCCTCGTGGACCACGGGGCTGCCGCACAGGGCAGACCTCGGGCATGTGCCAGTCAACCGAATCGGCCGGGCGCTTGTCGAGCACCGGGCCCACGACCTCGGGGATTACGTCGCCTGCCTTGTGCACGATGATGGTGTCGCCCTCGCGCACGTTTTTACGACGGATCTCGTCGATGTTGTGCAGCGTGGCGCGCGCGATGGTGGAGCCGGCGACCGTCACCGGATCGAACTCCGCGACCGGCGTGAGCACCGGTGCGGCCAACCTGGATGCGAATCTCGCGCAGGATGGTCTGCTTTTTCCTCGGGCGGGAACAAAGGCGATGGCCCAGCGCGGTGCGCGGGCGGTAAAGCCCAAGTCGAGCTGCTGCTGGAAGCTATCGACCTTTACAACCACACGCCGTCGATGTCGTAGTCCAGGTCACCGCGATGCTCGAGCGCCTGGGCACAGAACTCGTGAACCTCGGCCGGCGTGGCGCAGCGGGCCACATTGGGGTTGACGCTAAAGCCGGCGCTGCGCAGCCAGTCCAGAAACTCACGCTGACTATGGACGTGCAACGGGTCGGTATCGGCAATGGCATAGATAAAGGTGGCCAGGTCACGGCGTGCCGTGACCTTGGGATCCCTTTTTGGCGCCGGCTGCCGGCGGCGGCGTTGCGCGGGTTGGCGAGGGGTCGCGACCCTCGGCATCGGCCTCGTCGTTCAGGACGCACAAAGCTGCCCCGGGCATGTAGACCTCGCCGCGTACCTCAATGGTACGCTCGCGGTCGGCGCCCATGGGGCGAGCGCCGGCTCGGACAGATGCATGGGCACATCATGATGGTTTACGGACGTTGAGCGATACGTCCTCGCCGTGGTGCCGTCGCCGCGCGTGGCGGCGCGCACAAAGGTGCCGTTTTGGTAGGTAAGCGCCACGCCCAGACCGTCCGATCTTAAGCTCGCAGGTATAAGTGACGCTACCGGCACCAAGCACATCCTCGGCGCTGGAGCCACGCCGAGGGATTCGTCCAGGTCCATGGCATCATCCATGGAATACATGCGTGCCATGTGCGTTACCGGCGTAAACTGCTCGCTCACGTATCCGCCCACACGCTGGGTATAGCTGTCGGGCGTCACCAGGTCGGGGGGTAGGTCGCCTCGATTTCCTGCAGCTCTACGAGCATTTTGTCAAAGGCGGCGTCCGTGATCTCGGGCGCATCGAGCATGTAGTAGCGGTAGGCGTGATAATCGGAAGCTCGTGACGCAGCTCGGCCGCACGCGTTTGCCGCCTGGGCACGGGCATCGGCCGGTGCGGCGGCGCCCGCGCTCGCGGGCGTTTCGGTATCGATGTCCACGCCGTCACCAAAACAGGCTCGATTGCTCCATAGCGGCACTCCTTCGCTCGATTTCAAACGGATACTAGAGTACCACCGGTCGCAAAGGGCCGAATAGCGGTCTCAAACCGCACCGAATCGGCAGCCGTCGGATCGGGGTGGATCGCGCGATCAAACCATGCCCTTCCCGCCGTTTCTAAATGATCCGTTTCCCTCCGTCCCCAACGGATCAATAAGAAAAGAGGGGGGCTGCCCCGCGTTGGCGGAACAGCCCCTCTGGCATTGGTATGTGCGAAACGGCTCGTTAGAAACCCTGACCGTAGCCCCTGACCCTGGCCCCTGCTGGCCCAGCAGCTCCTCCAGATACTGGCGCAGCTGCTCATCCGGTAATACCGCCGTTGCCGGTGTCGGTCGCGCTGTCGTTCCTGTTGCTGGTTCTGCAGCTTCTCATCCGGAGCCCAGCTCGACGGTGACCTTCTTCTCGTCCTTGCCGCGCATAAGCGTAATCTCGACCTTCTCGCCCACCTCGTGGCTGCGCAGCGCGATGATCAGGCCGTCGGCGCTCGTGATCTCATCGTCGCCCAGCTTTTGGTGACATCGCCCTCTTGGATGCCAGCCTTGGCGGCAGGACCGTCCCTCGACGAGCGCTCGCCACGTACGCGCCGCTGGCGGTGCTCAGCTTGTTGGTAGCGGGCATTGAGCGCATTGACGCTCGAAAGCGTAGCGCCCATGTACGGATGCACCGGCGTCTTGCCGCCGATGATCTGGTCGGCAATGTTCTTGGCGTAGTTAACGGAATGGCAAAGCCCACGCCCGAGCTGGAGCCCAGTAGCTCTCGATGAGCGAGTTGATACCCACGAGCTCGCCGTTGTCGTTAACGAGCGCACCGCCGGAGTTGCCCGGGTTGATGGCAGCATCGGTCTGGATCATGTTGGCATAGATAGTGTTACCGCTGGTAGAGCTCATGGCCGTGGAACGGTAGAGCGCCGAGACGATGCCCGTGGAACAGACTGTTCGTTGCCAAAACGGCGAACCGATTGCCATGACCCACTCGCCCACGTTAAGCTTGGAGGAATCACCCATCTCGATCGGCGTGAGCTTGGAAGCGTCGGCGTCCTTAAGCTTGATGACGGCCAGGTCGCTCGAGGCGTCGTTGCCCACGAACTCGGCCTCATAGGTGGTGCCGTCGTCCATGGTCACCACGTACTGGTCGTAACCATCGACCACGTGGTTGTTGGTGAGGATGTGGCCCTCGGTATCGAGCACCACGCCCGAACCGACGCTGCCCGAGCTATCCGACTCGTCGGCAGACTGCGAAAGCGAGCCATTCTGGCTGCCGCTCGAAGTGGCGGTGATGGAAACCACGGAGGGCAATGCCTTGGCAGAAACGGCCTCGGCCAGCGTGGTGTCCTCGGAGTCGATCGTGATCTTTTGCGTCGACGAACCCGAAGCGCCCGCCGTCACGGCATTCTTTCCGCCGCCAATGTTGAGCGTGCCGCTCATAATGAGCGCAATGACCAGCAGGGCGCCGCAGGCGCAGCCGGCAAGTGCCGTAATAAAGATCGGCAGCTTTTTGGTCTTGGTCTTGACCACCGTGTGCTTGTTCACGACCTGCTGGCCACCCAGCGGCTTGCCGGTCTGCGTGTCGTAGGCCTGCACGTAAGGAATGTTGTTGCCGGCAGGCGTCGACTCTACCTGCACACGCGGCTGCTGTTGGGTCTCGCCGGCGTTGCCCGCATCCTGGGGACGCTGGGAATCGTACTCGCTCATGGCTGCGATCCTTTCGTCAAATAACCAAAGGCCCGCCAAACATGTGGCGGGCCATCATTGTTCACGTTGAGTTGTACCCCAATATGCGGGCGCAAGTGTATGAGAACGCAATCTTTTAGGAAGGCTTAAGTTCTGCTGCAAACCCGAAAGGCACCCGCACCTGCGTCAAAACCACCACAAAGGTGCCTGTCCCCTTTGCGGTGGAAATCTAGTCCTTAAACGAATGGCCGCCGCGGACGGTGGTGATGTGTGCCGCGATCGCGGGGGCCACCTTGGAGCGGATGCGTCGGATGTGCACGTCGACGGTGCGCGTGCCGCCGCAGTACTCAAAGCCCCACACACGGTGCAGCAGCACCTCGCGGCTGTAGGCGCGGTTGGGATGCGTTGCCAAAAAGCTCAGCAGCGAGTACTCCATCAGCGTCAGGTCGATGGGTTCATCGTCGAAGCGTCACCTGATAGGTGAGCCAGGTTGATCTCGAGGCTGTCGATGTTGAGCGTCGTCGGCGGTGACGGTCTCCTCCTCGCCATCAGGCGCCGCGCACGTGCCTTGAGTTCGTTGGGCGTCGCCGTGGGGCATACAGTCGGCATGCGCGTGATTGGGCAGGCGCAAGGTGCCGAAGCGCCTCGTCGTCGACGATCGCCAGCATCGGGACGCCGCCGCGGTCGTCGAGCCATTTGCGTCTGATCGATGCGGTCGCTGCGGATACCGTCAGAATCGAGGATCGACAGGTCAAAGTCGTGCGCCGCAGTCGGCGAATCGGGGGGTGCCAGGCTCACCTCGACACCCAGGGTGGTCGTCAAGCTGCGGGCAAACTCGTGGAAGCGCGTCGTGCGCGCCATGAACAGGCACTCTTTTTCGGACATATCGGCCTCTCAAAAGAAATGAGCTCAATCGTACTGGAACAAGCCAGCGTGATTAGGAGTTCGCCAGGTAGTGCTTGATCTCCCACTCGGTGATGCGTGGACTCAAACTTATGCCACTCGTCGCGCTTCTTTTTGAGGAAGAAGCTGTGGATGTGCTGCCGAGGGCATCCTTCATAAACTGCGAGTCCTCAAACACGTCGAGCGCCTCTTTGAGCGAGCGCGGCAGCGGCGTGTAGCCGGCCTCGACCATCTGACGGTCGGTGAGCTTGAGCGTCTCGGCCGTTGCCTCGGGCGGGAGTTCCAGCTTGCGCTCGATGCCGTCGAGACCGGCCGCCAGCGTGACGGCGTTGACCAGGTACGGGTTGGCCATGGGGTCGGGGGCTACGAAGCTCGATGCGCGTGGACAGCTGCTTGCCGGGCTTGTAGACCGGAATGCGGACCATGCTCGCGCGGTTGCGCAGACCCCACGTGGCGTACTGCGGCACGGAGTCGCCGCCCGTGGTGATGCGCTTGTACGAGTTGACGGTGGGGTTAGTGATAGCGCTGATCTCGCGCGCGTGCGCCAGGATGCCGGCCATGTAGTGCTTGGCGATATCGGAGAGGTGATACTTCTCGTCGTCCTCGCCCCAAAAGACGTTGTTGCCGTCGTGGTCGAACAGCGACTGGCACAGGAACATGGCGCTGCCGTCCTCGCCCGCCAGCGGCTTGGGCATAAAGGAGGCGTGGCAGCCGCTCTCGTAAGCCTGCTGCTTAATGATGAGCTTGGCCGTGGTGATGGCGTCGGACATGCTCAGGGCCTCGGCGTGGCGTGCAGGCTCATACCGTGCTGCGAGCGGCCGGCGGCGTGGAAGGTGTACTCCACGGGCACGGACATCTTCTCGAGCGTGAGGACCGTGTTGCGGCGCAGGTCGCGAGCGGCATCGCTCACCGAAAGACATCAAGTAGCCCACGTTGTCGAGCGGCTCGGGCGTGTGTTCGTCGGGGAAGTAGTAATACTCCAGCTCGGCACCAACGTTGAGCAGGTAGCCGGCCTTCTCGGCCTTGTCGGAACATGCGGCGGGGCATCGCGCGGATCGCCGGCGAAGGCTTGCGGTCGGGGGTGCAGACATCGCAAACACGCGGGCAACGCCGTTATGGCTCGGACGCCACGGTAGAATCTGAAGGTCGAAGCATCGGGAACGCCAGCATGTCGGCTTCCTCGGGCGTGGCAAAGCCCTCGATGGCCGAGCCGTCAAAGCCAATACCCTCCTCAAAAGCGACCTCGAGGTCCTCGGGGCTAATGGCAAAGTTCTTGAGGCGGCCGAGAATGTCGACAAACCACAGACGAACAAAGCGGATGTCACGCTGCTCTACGGAGCGGAGTACGTAATCGATGTTCTGCTGGTTCATGTCGCTCCCCTTTCTTTCGGGGCGGGTTTCGACTGGTTCTATATCGCAGATACTATCGCAGAAAAATGTTTCCGCAGGGTTAAAGCGTATCAAGCGCTCAAAAACGTGCGCGAACAGGCAGTTACGAACGAATGGGCGCGAGGTCGATGCGCGGTGTTCGATATGACCGGGAACCTCGATGCGTTTGGGGGCGAGCTTTGCGGGCTTCGCCCACGGTGGCTGGTAACAACGTCGATACTGCTCGGACAGACGCTCGACTACGCGCTCGGCGATGGTATCGCCAGGGTATCCTGCGCGGCCGTGGTCACGCCGCCAAAGAGCACGTGGTTCCAGGGGTAATCGTCAAATGTCGCGACTTGAGCCCAGCCGGCAACGAGGGTCCCAGCTGCGCTAATGCCTCGGTCAGGCGCAGGAAAACCAAGCCGTTGACGGCAATAAGGCCGGAGCTTACCGGCATGCCGCGGATGGTCTCGTCCAGTCAAGGCCGACGCCCGTGGCGCCACCGTCGGCCAGGTGACGACCTCGCCGGCCAGGCCGCGGCGCGAGAGCTCGTCGGCAAACGCCTCAGCGCGCTCGACGCACGGGCAGGGCTGTCGCTTGCCTCGGTGAGGCAGGCACAGGCGCTCACTGCCAGCGGTGGCCAAGGCGTCTACCAGGCCGGCAACCAGTTCGCGGTTGTTGAGGTCACCAGATCGATGCCACCGTCGGCAACGTCGCGGTCGAGCAGCACGACGGGCAGGCGTCCCGCTGCCGCGGCGATCGCCTCGTCACTTGCCTCCGCAGGTGTTGACGACCAGGCCGTCCACGCCGGCATCGATAAGTCTGGTGAGCGACTCTGCCTCCCTTGGCGGGGTCGTTGCCGCTAATGGCCGTCATAAGCGAGCAGCCGCGCGCGGCACTGGCGGAAAGCCCTCGAGCATTGCGCTCGAGAACGGGTTAGCGATGTCGGCCAGAATCACGCCGATGAGGTTGGTGCGAGCTGCGTAGATTGCGTGCGGCGGCACGTGGGCGATAAATCGGTGCGCTCGATAACCGCCGCGATGCGAGCGCGGGGTTTCCTCGGTCATCTGCCCGGGCGGTTATTGAGATAGCGCGAGACCGTGGCCGGACTCACGCCCGCCTCGACGGCAATGTCCTGATTCTCATCTGCGCCATAGCGCACCCCGTTTCAATGTCGGCAGTCTGAGCCATTTTAGGCAT
>VOFC01004939.1_pt1 | contig 12647 bp, 16 predicted proteins | sample 5384161 | NCBI WGS metagenome assembly VOFC01 (sample SAMN12384722, study PRJNA508395) | human gut metagenome | isolation source: healthy gut B | host: Homo sapiens | reverse complement strand
AGGCATAGTACCACATACCCCGGCGCAAATTGTGCGGGTTTTTGAAAATTTATCGTTGCAGGTGTGTTTTTAACGTGCTATGATACAGGCAGAACATCGGCGGCGACGCAGCCAGCTTTATCACGGGGCTTGGCGTACTGTTTTTTGTGCTGTTCATCTCCCCCATTGCCGAGCGGCTGATCGACGGGTTTTGATTTTTCCGCATGTTTAAACCAAAGAAAAGACCTGTCGATTTCTCTGACAGGTCTTTGTGGTGGAGAATACCGGGATCGAACCGGTGACCTCTTGCATGCCATGCAAGCGCTCTCCCAGCTGAGCTAATCCCCATAGCTGGCGTCGCTTCGAAGCGTTTGTGTTCCGTGCGTTCCTGACGACGCCATTTATTATAGCAATCCGTTTTTCAAATGTCAAGCGGTTTTTTGAAATTATTTTAGGATTTTTTTTTTAATCGTTGCTTCTGCGGCCCAGCATACGCAGGATATACAGGAAGATGTTGATGAAATCAAGGTAGAGGTTCAGCGCACCGATGATGGCGGACTTGTGCAGCATGGCCGCGTCGCCGCCGAAGTAGGAGGAGTAGTCTTTCAGCATCTCGGTGTCATAGGCGGTCAGGCCCATGAAGATCAGCAGACCGACGGCGCAGAGCACAAGGTCCATGATGCCGAAGCCAAAAAGCCGAACAGGCTGAACAGCCCGCCCACCAGGCTGCAGACGATCAGGGCAACCAGGCCGCCCATGAGCTTGGGGCCCCAGCCGGTCAGGTCACGGTTGGTGACGTTGCCGTACACCGCCATAACGCCGAAAGTAGACCGCACCGACGAGGAACGCCAAAATCAGGCTGCCGAAGTCATACACGAGGAAGATGGAGCTCAGATTCAGACCGTTGAGCACCGCGTAGGCAAGAAGATGCCCGTGGCTGTGGACGGCTGCAGCGTCTGCACCCGGGCCGACAGCACGAACACCAGCACCAGCTCCGCGATGGAGGTCAGGATGAACAGACCCGAGGTGATGAGCGGGTAGATCAGCCCCGTCATCACTGCGCCGATGCCGACCATGAACGTGACCAACAGACCGGCAAACATCCAGCCGAAGGTCTTGGACATAAACTCGGAAAGCGTTACCAAAGGGCTTTCCGCATACAAATATCAGAATAATTGCGATTCATAGTTGCAATCCCCTTTCTCTAGGCAGTATTATGGCGTGTTTTTCACCGTAAATCATCAAGAAATTGTGAAATTTTCTTTTTTAAAAACTATAGTCAGGCAGTGCTTTCTGTGCTATAATAGCAAATAATGCTTTCCGTTTACATTTATATAAAGGGATGTGATTTTTATGACAGCAGCCGAAATCGAGGCCCTGGTGAAATTACTACAGTGCCACCCCGCGCCCCAACGATTTTGAGAGCTTCTGGCAGGCGCGGATGGCCGAGGCTGACGCGGTGCCGCTGCACTACACCGTCACCCAGGCGCAGGAGGTCCCGAGCTGGGACAGCTGCGAGTTTCTGGACCTGTGGTTCACCGGCATGGAGGGCGCACGCCTTTTTACGCAAAGTTTTACGCCCGCGCCGGAGCGAGCCGATGCCGCTGGTTCTGCAGTTTCACGGCTACCCCGGTGCGTCCCGCTCCTTTGCCGAACAGGCCTCCTTTGCCGGGATGGGCATGGCGCTGATCGCCATGGACTGCCACGGCCAGGCCGGGTACAGCGTGGACGTCGGCGGCTTTTGGGCACCACCGTGTCCGGGCACATCGTCGCCGGGCTGGACGGTCCGCCGAGGGCATGTACTACGTGCGGCTGCATCAGAACATCCGCATCCTCTGCCGCTTCGTGCGGGAGCTGGACAGCATCGACACGAGCCGTGTCTTTGTCAACGCAGCGGTTCGCAGGGCGGCGGGCTGGGTCTGGCCTGTGCGGCGCTGAACCCGGACTTATTGACCGCGCGGCCATCCTCTACCCGTTTTTGAGCGATTTCAAGCTCGTGTGGGACCTTGGCGCGGACGAGATCGCCTATGAGGGCTGCGCTACTACGCCCGCTGGTTTGACGCCGACGAGCACCAGCAGGACCGGTGGTTTCCGCCAGCTGGGCTACATTGACAGCAAAAACTTTGCGCCGATGGTCCGCTGCCCGGTGCTGTTCGGCACGGGATTGGATGACGTTATCTGCCCGCCGCAGACCCAGTGCGCCGTGTACAACAATCTGCACTGCGCCAGGAAGCGGTATCTCTTCCCCGGGTACGGGCATGAGGAGATCCGGAATTTGACGATATGCTGCTGGACTTTTTCACCAGCAAGGAGGCTGTGCTATGACCATCACAGAGCAAAAGGCATTTTTGCGCAGCTACACCGGGCAGGCACAGGCCCCGCTGATTTTGCGCAGCGCTGGCAGGAGACTGCGGCGGCACTGCACCCCGCGGTAAGCTGTGCGCCCGTCGCGTTCGGCAACCCCTGCGGCGTGTACGAGCGGCTGACCGTCACGCTGACGGGCGCAGCGTCACGGCCGGTCATCCGCCCCGCAGACGGAGTGCATCCGCTGCTGCTGATGTACCACGACCTGAACCGCGGCGTGCGCGGCTGGCACCATATAACGCGATTTTCTGGCGCTGGGCTTCGGCGTTGTCGCGCCGGAGGCCGAGCCGTTCAAAGGAGGATTGAAGGTGCAGCCCGCACAGGCGGCGTTCCGCCAGCGCTATCTCGACGCGCTGGCCGTGGCAAAGGCCGCGCTGGCGCTGCCGTGGGTGGATACAGGCCGCGTGTACACGTTTGGCGAGGGCTTCGGCGGCGGACTGGCGCTGCTGGCAGCGTCGCTCTGCCCTGCAGTGTCCCGCTGCGCAGCGCTGAATCCGCTGCCGGGAGATTTTGCCGGCCTTGGTCTGCCCGGATACGACGAGTTGGATGCAGCGAATTTCGCACCGCTCTGCCGTGCCGAGGTGCTGTTGGGCACCTGTCTGATGGACGAGTACGCCCGCCCAAGGGTCAGGCCGCGATTTACAACCGCCTGACCTGTCCTAAGCAGTGGAAGCTCTACCCCAAATACGTGCATGAGCGCGTCAACTTTTTGAAAATCAGATGCTGTGCTTCTTCAAGGACGGCATCCCGGAAGCATAAGGTACACCATGTCTGAAGCAACACCGTTCGGCATCTATCTGCACATTCCCTACTGCAAGGCAAAATGTCGCTACTGCGATTTTTATTCAGCCCCGGTGCGCGCGGCGTGCCGCAGAGCTACGTGGACGCACTGCTGCGGGAACTGGCGAAAACACCCGCCGCCCCGACACGCTGTACTTTGGCGGCGGCACCCGGCGCTGCTGGTGCCCGCGCAGGCGGCGGCTTTGATCGAGGCTGCCAATTCCCCTGCCCGGCGCGGAGATCACACTGGAGGCCAACCCCGATGTTGTCACGCCGGAGACGCTGCGGGCTTCCGGGCAGCAGGCGTGACCCGCATCAGCTTTTGGCGTGCAGAGCGCCGACGACGCGCAGCTGCGCCGGTTGGGCCGCACCCACACCGCCGCCGGGGCCGCGCAGGCGCTGGCATGGGCGCGGGAGGCGGACTTTCCTGAAATTTGCGGCGACATCATGCTGGCGCTGCCGGAGTACACAAACGCCGAGTTTGACCGCACGCTGGCGTTGCTGCGCGACGGCGGCTGCACGCATATCTCGGCCTATCTATTAAAGGTAGAACCGGGCACAGCCTTTTACCGCAACCCGCCTGCAGGCCTGCCAGACGGCGATGCGGCAGCGGATTTTTTACCTGTACGCCGTGCAGCAGCTCGAGACCGCAGGCTACCGGCAGTATGAGATCAGCAACTTTGCCCGCCCCGGGCCACGAGGGGGCGGCACAATCTTTTGTACTGGAACTGCAGCGATTATTGGGGCGTCGGCCCTGCCGCCCACAGCTGTGTGGGCAATGTGCGGCGGTTCTGGCCCGACGACGTGCAGGGATTTATCGCGGGTACCGTGGCCGAGCCAGCGCGAGGGCGACTGCACGTCGGAGGATTATCTGTTGATGCAGCTACGGCTGGTCAGCGGGCTGAACATTCCTGCGTATGAACGCCGCGGCGGACGGTTTTACGGCGGCACAGCGCGTCTTTATGCGGCAGTGCGTCGGGCACAGGTACGCCGTGGGGACGGAGCAGGTGTTCCGCCTGACCCCCGCCGGGATGGTCGTGCAGAATGCGATATTGGAGGAATTGATGTAAGCAAAGCTTCCCCCACGGAAGGTGGCCCCTCCCTGGCGAGGGAGGGCCGGATGAGGCAGCTTCCATGCCGGGGATTGCCCGGTTCTCTCCCCCACCGGCTGCAGGCGGAGCCCCCCTCATCCAAGTCCACCTGCATGCAGCTTCCCCGAGGGGAAGCCTTTTTGCTCAGCAAAAACGCACACGCGGAAAAATTTCCGCGTGTGCGTTTTTTTGTACTTTATACTTCTCTCACCGGCCAGCCGAGCAGGTCGGCGGCGGTGCGGTCATGGGTGACGAGGATCGTGGGGCGCTCCCCGTCAGGCCGTTTTGTGGCGGCGACAGCATCGGCGACAAGCTCGGCGTCCATGCCGGTGAAGGGTTCATCCAGCAAGAGCGTTTTCGCATCGCGGCAGAGCAGCGCGCGCAGCAGGCGGCACGGCGCTTCTGCCCGCCGGAGAGCCGCGCCGCAGGCAGCGCCAGCTCGGCATCCGTAAAGCCCAGGCCGCGCAGCTCCCGCTCTGCCTCCTGCGGTGACAGACCATGGCCTGTCAGCGTCAAGTTCACGGTGGCGGTCAGCTGCGGGCAGAGGCGATCCTCCTGAAAAACGGCGGCGGGCGTTTCGACGCCGGTCACTGTGCCGGAGTCCGCGGACTCCAGTCCCAGCAGGATCCGCAGCAGCGTGGTCTTGCCGCAGCCGGAACGGCCCATCAGCACCATGGGGCGGTCCACCGTCCAGGTAAAAAAGCGCTGCAAAACCGGCGTACTGCCGAATCTTTTGCAGAGGTTCGGTTATCACAATGCTCACACGCGTACCTCCCCGCAAAGACGTGTCTTTGGCCGTGCGCAGCAGGGCCGCCGCTGCCGCCGGACAGCGCCGCCGACAGCAGCACGATAACCAGCGTCCAGGCAAACACATCCGGTGTGGACAGCGTGATTTTGGCGCGGTAGAGCGCGTCGCCAACGCTGTGATCCGGCAGACCGATGACCTCCGCCGAGACGCCGCTCTTCCAGCACATGCCCATGGCGGCGATGCAGCTTTCGCAGAACGACGGGAAAACGCCCGGCAGCCAGATGTACCGCAGCCGCGCGGACGCGGCAGACGGTAGACTTTCGCCATTTCCAGCAGCTTCGGGTCGGTGTCAGCAATGCCGCCCAGCACACCGGCGTAGACCACCGGCAGCACATGGGTAAAGCTGACTACCACCGAAAGGTTAGCACTGCGCACCCACAGCAAAGCCAAGATGACAAAGCTGGCTACTGGCATGGCGCGGATCAGCTGCATGGCAGGGTCAATGAACACCTGTACCCCAATGCCAACGTGCGCCCGCTGCGCCAAGAAGCAGGCCCCCGCTGCTGCCAGCAGGAAGCCCGCCATTATGCGCAGCGCACTGAACACGATGCGCTGCCAGAATGCAGCTGTGGGTGCCAGCTGTGCCAGCGCCCCAGTGTCTGCAGGGGCGTAGCCAGAAACAGCCCGCCGTGCCCCAGCCCCATGGCGGCACACTGCCAAATCAGAATCCACACAAGGATGGCGGCGGCCTTTTGCCACAGCGGCGTTTGCTGGGGCGGATGCTTGCATCCGCCCCCAGCAAGGCAGGTCGATGCGAGCATCGACCTCTGCAGATTTAGCCTGCATAGTAAAGTCGTCGGCAGGCAGGGTGCCGCCCACACTGGCGGGGTCAGCGGCGTACAGAACGTTGAAGTACGTCTCGAGGTCGGTCTTCATCTCATCACCGGTCTCAAAGCACGATGTTGCACTGAGGCAGCGCCTTCTGGGCCAGAGCGGCCTTGGCGACGAACGCCGTACTCCTCGCACAGGGCAGCGGTGCCTTCCAGGTCATTGTTGCAGCCTCAACGCTGGCGGCATAACCGTCCATGAAGGCAGTGAACGCCTCGGGGTCATTCTCGACGGCATCCTTGCGGACGACCAGAACGCCGGTGACCAGCTTGGAGCCGGCGACCTTCTGCCATTCCTCGTTCATGTCAAGCGCAACGCGCAGACCCTCGACCTGGGACATGGCGCTGGTGACGAAGGGCTGGGGCAGCAGGGCGATGGTGGCTTTGCCCGCCTGGACCTGCTCAGGGCCTCGGTGGCCTCGCTGCAATACTCGATGGTAACGTCGCTGTCGGGGTCAACGCCGTTCTCGGTCAGGACGTAGCGCAGAACGTACTCGGGGTAGCGCCCTTGCCGGTGGTGACGATGGTCTGGCCCCTTTCAGGTCCTCGACCGAATTGACAGTCTCGCCGTTCTCGACGATGTAGAGCACGCCTAGCGTGTTGATGCAGGCGACTTCGACTGCACCGTTGGTCTTGTTGTACAGCGTGGCAGCAAGGTTGGCGGGCACAGCGGCGGCATCCAGCTCTCCCCTTGACCAGCAGCGGAACGATCTCATCGGCTGCACCGTACATCGTGAAATCATAGCTGGATGCGACTTCATCGCTCATCAGGTTGACGAGGCCCATCGTCGTGGGGCCCTTCAGGCCCGCGATGCGCAGGGCGGCCTCGGGATGCGTCGGCGGTTTCTTCAGTAGCGGGGGCCTCGGTGACGGCGGGGTTGCCTCGACGGCGGATTCAGCGGCAGATTCTGCGGCAGACTCGCTCACAGTCGCCAGTGCTGCGCCGCAGCCTGCCAGAGGCGCACAAAGCAAACGCCGTTACAGCGGCGAAAATACGTTTCAGTTTCATAAAAATCTTATCCTCCTTGTTGCTTTTGCGGCCTTACTATACTATAATACAGATGAATTGTCTGTTGCCCGGCAACAGGAAACCCTTTTGTAACCATTTGCAAGGAGCTGTATGGACTACACACCCTACTACGAAACGATGCGCCGCACAAGCCTTTGCGCGGCATGACGGACGCCGAGCTGGACACGCTGATGACCTGCTTTGCCCCCCGGGTGCGCCGCTATGCCAAGGGCGAGCTGCTGCTGATGGCCGGGTACGAGACGCGGGAACTCGGCCTGGTGCTGGAAGGTTCCATCACCGCCAGCAAGCCGCTGGCCGACGGCTCTACGGTCGTCATGGCCCGTATGGGGCCGGGCGGCGTGTCTGCCGATGTGCTGGCAGGCGGCCGCAGCCGCAGCCCCGTCAATGTCTCTGCCGCCGAGGCCTGTCTGGCACCTGTATCTTCCCTGCGAGGCACTGCTGCGCCCCTGCGCCGCGCTGCACAGCGCACACCTGAAGCTGCTGCAGAACTGGCTGGAGACCATCAGCGACAAATATTTTGCGCTGGACCGCCGTTTGGAGCTGATTTGCTGCAAGAGCCTGCGCGGGCGCATCTGCATGTGGCTGCTGGAACAGCGCGAGCGGTGCGGCGCGGATACGTTTTCCACCGCCATGACCCGCACTGAGCTGGCCGCGTTTTGAACTGTGACCGCAGCGCGCTCTCCCGCGAGCTAAGCCGGATGCAGGAGGAGGGGCTGATCGAGCTGTTCCGCGGCAGCTTTAAACGCCCGACCCCGACGCCTGCATGCCGCCTGCCCGCAATTTTAACATATTGAGGTTATTTGTATGAACAACCGCACCGACCCGATTTTGTACATCGTCATCCCCTGCTACAATGAGCAGGAGGTTTTACCCATCACTGCGCCGATGTTTTTGCAGAAAATTAACCGATCTGGCCGCGGCGGGCAAGATCAGCCCCGGACAGCCGTGTGCTGTTTGTGAACGACGGCTCAAAGGACCGGACGTGGGAAATTATCTGTGGCCTGGCTGCGCGTGACCCGCACTTATGCAGGCATCTGCCAGAGCCGCAACCGCGGCCACCAGAATGCCGTGCTGGCGGGCTTGATGGAGGCAAAGAGCCGCTGCGACATCACCATTTCCATCGACTGCGACGGGCAAGACGACATCAACGCCATGGACGGGATGATCGACGCCTACCGCGACGGCTGCGACGTCGTGTACGGCGTGCGCAGCAAGCGCGAGACCGACACATTTTTAAACGCTTTTACCGCGGAGAGCTTTATAAAATCCTCAACGCCATGGGCGCGGAGGTCGTCTTTAACCATGCGGATTACCGCCTGATGAGCGCCCGCGTGCTGGAGGAGTTTGCCCGGTTCAGGGAGGTCAACCTGTTCCTGCGCGGAATGGTGCCGCTTGTCGGCTTTAAGTCCACCTGCGTGACCTACGAGCGCCATGAGCGCATTGCGGGCGAAAGCCACTATCCCTGTCCAAAATGCTGGCACTGGCGTTTGACGGCATCACAAGCCTGTCCATCAAACCCATCCGATTCATCACAGGCTTCGGCGTGTTTGTGGCATTCGTCAGCTTTATCGGCGTGCTGTGGGCCGTCATCGAGGCCGCGCTCGGCTTGACCGTGTCCGGTTGGGCGTCTGCGATGACCAGCATCATCTGCTTTGTATCGGGCGTACAGCTTATCTGTCTGGGTGTCATCGGGGAGTATATCGGCAAGATCTATCTGGAAACAAAGCATCGCCCGCGCTACATCATCAGCGAAGCAACGCCGAATTTCGGTGAGATCAAGGAGGACGCACAATGAGCCGTCAGGTATGGAAGGGGTCTACCCTGCTGAACCCGGAGCCGCCCGTACTGGTCAGCTGCGGGGCTCCGGAAAGCCGAACCTTATCACGGTGGGCTGGACCGGTACGATCTGCACTCAGCCGCCGATGCTGTCCATCAGCGTGCGGCCCGAGCGGTACAGCCACCATCTAATTAAGGAAAGCGGCGAGTTCGTCGTGAACCTGCCCACCGAGAGCCTTAGTCCGCGCCATCGACTGGTGCGGTGTCAAGAGTGGGCGCGACGTGGACAAGTTCGCTGCCATGCACCTGACCGCTGTCCCTGCGGCCAAGGTCGGCACGGTGCTTGGTGGAGGAAAGCCCCGTGAATCTGGAGTGCAAGGTCACGCAGGTCATTCCGCTGGGTTCGCCATGATTTGTTTCTGGCCGAGTGCGTCGCCGTGGATGTGGACGAGCGGCTGCTGGAGGAGAGCGGCAAGCTGTGCCTGAACAAGGCGAAGCTGATCGTCTACAGCCACGGGGATTATCTGGCGCTGGGAAGAAAACTGGGCAGCTTTGGGTACAGCGTGCGGAAGAAGAAAAAAATCGATTAAAAAGTGATGCCTGCTTCCGGGCCGGTTTCGGCCAGGGGAGGCCGCTCGTTGAGGTTTGCTGCCGCAGATGTTGCCTCCGCAAGGCCGCGGGCCGGGTATGCCCGGCCCCTGATAAGCGGTAAAATAAAAGACGTGCCTCCCACATTTCTGTGGGAGGCACGCTTTACAATATTCCCTTGCTTTTCAGTATCCCGACCAGCACAACGATGACCAGTGCGGCAACACAGACGCCGATAAAGACATCAATGTTTTCAGCGGCACTTTGGAGAAGTTCTCATAGAAATTTTCAAAGGCGTTCAGCTGGCTGTGATCCGGGCGGGGGAATCGGACTTTTGCGTTTCAGAGGTGGTTTTTTCTTCTTCCATATTACTTCTTGGCCAGGTACTTGCGCAGGTCAAGGGCAACGGCGATGACGATGACAAGGCCCTGTGCAATGTAGGTGTAAGCGGGTCGACGCCGAGGAACTGCAGGCAAATCTTCAGGACTTCAAAGACCAGAACGCCGACCAGAACGCCGGAGACCTTGCCGACGCCGCCGTTGGTGGAAACGCCGCCGATGGTGCAGGCTGCGATAGCTTCCAGCTCATAGCCGTTGCCGGTGTTGGTGGAAGCGCCGCCGGCCTTTGCGCCGACGAGGAAGCCACCGAGAGCATACATGCAGGAGGCCAGGATGGAGATGCGGATCAGGGACGCGGTGACGTTGACACCGGCAACCTGAGCGGCGTTCTCGTTGCCGCCGATGGCGTACATGTACTTGCCGTGACGGGTCTTATTGTAGAGGAACCAGAAGAAGATGCCGACGATCAGCGCAAAGATGGCCAGGAACGGGATGGGGCCCAGCGTGCCGCTGGCAACGGTCAGGTAGCTCTGCTTGTAACCGCCCATGGGCTGGTTGTTCGTGATGACGGAGCACAGGCCGTAGACGATGGTCTGCATACCCAGCGTAGCGATGAAAGGAGGAACCTTCAGGAATGCGATAATGCAGCCGTTGATGGCACCGAAGCAGGCCATGATCGCCATGACGATCAGCAGGGCCACGGGCCACGGAATATCGGGCAGCCAGGGCAGCATGCGGGCAGAGTAGTCAACGCTCTGCAGCAGCATGGCGGAGAAGCAGGCGGCCAGGCCGACCTGGCGGCCGGCGGACAGGTCAGTGCCCTTGGTAATCAGGCATCCCGAAACGCCGCAGGCGATGATGAAACGCGGGGCGACGTTCAGTAGCAGGTTTTTGCCGTTTGTCTCGGTAAAGAAGTTCTGGGTCGTGCAGCCGACGAAGAGGGCCAGCAAAATGATCAGAATAATGATCGCGTTATTGGACAGGAATTTTTTAAGTCGAATTTTTTTCTCCATTTTCGGATCTCCTCCTTATTCAAACTGGGTAGCCAGCGTCATGATGTTCTCCTGGTTCGCCTTATCACCGTCGATAAAGCCGGTGCAGCGGCCATCGCACATGACCATGATGCGGTCAGACATACCGATCAGCTCGCCCATTTCACTGGAAATCATGATGATGGACTTTGCCCTGCTTTGCAAGCTCGGCAATGATGCAGTAGATTTCGTACTTTGCGCCGACGTCGATACCGCGGGTCGGCTCGTCCATGATGAAAACATCGGGGTCGTTGGCCAGCCAGCGGGCAATCAGCACCTTCTGCTGGTTACCGCCGGACAGCGATTGAATCTGCGTTTTGGAGGACGGCGTCTTGATGGACAGCTTGGCGACATTATCCTGCACGAGCTTTTCGATTTTGTTGTCGTCCAGCATGATGCCGCCGATCAGATACTTGTTCAGCGATGCAATGGAGACGTTATCCGCAATGGAAAGCACACCCAGAATACCGGTCGCGCGGCGGTCCTCGGTCAGCATCGCGACGCCCTGATCGATGGCGTCCTTCGGGCGGTTGATTTTCAGTTCCTTGCCCTTATAGGTGATGGTGCCCGATGTGTGGCAGCGCAGACCGAACAGGCCCTCCATCAGCTCGGTGCGCTGCGCACCGACCAGACCGCCGACGCCGAGGATTTCGCCCTTGCGCACATTCGAGTTGACACGTTGCGGAAGCTCTTGGGGTTGATGGACGTGAAGTCCTTGACCTCAAACACGACCTCACCGGGCGTATTCGAGCGCGGGGGTAGAGGTTCGACAGCTCACGTCCGACCATCTTGGTGATGATCATATCGGTGGTCAGTTCCTTGGCTTCCCATGTGCCGATGTACTGGCCGTCGCGCATGATGGTGACTTCGTCGCTGATGCGAAGAATTTCGTCCATCTTGTGGCTGATGTAGACGATGGAGACGCCCTTGGCGCGCAGCTCGTCCACGATGGTGAACAACGCCTCGACCTCGGCCGCCGTCAGCGAGGAGGTCGGCTCGTCGAGGATCAGTACCTTGCAGTCTGCCGAGACGGCTTTCGCAATTTCGACCAACTGCATCTGGGAAACGCTCAAGGATCCGAGCTTGGCGTGCGGATCATAATTCAGGTGGACTTCCTTTAAGACCTTGGCCGCATCCTCATACATCTTGTCGTGGTCGATGACGGTGACGGGTCCGTATTTCTTGGTTGGGTAGCGCCCGACATAGATATTCTCGCCGATGGAGCGCTCCGGGATGGGCTGCAACTCCTGGTGCACCATCGCAATGCCGCGGTTCAGTGCATCCAGAGGTCCCTGATCTGGACCTCCTGTCCCTCATAAATGACCTTGCCTTCGTCCATGTGGTAGATACCAAACATGCACTTCATCAAGGTAGACTTGCCCCGCGCCGTTCTCTCCCATCAGCGCATGGACGGTGCCGGGTTTCAATTCAGCTGTGCGTGATCCAGTGCCTTGACGCCGGGGAACGCCTTGACGACATCACGCATTTCCAAACGGTATTCTGACAATTCGCTGGCCCCTTTAATCTTTTGTAACCTTTTCACGAAAAAGGGTGCGTGCGCCTGCGCACACGCACCCCGATTGTTCTGGTTTAAGCTGTGGCTTTTGTCAAATTACTGGAAATCCTTGACGTTGTCAGGAGTGACCTTGACGTAGTCAACGTAGACACTCTGCTCACCAGCAGCGTAGGTCTTGCCGCCCAGCAGCTCTTCCATGCACTCAACAGCCTGGGTAGCCTGGCCCTTAGCATCGTTCAGAACGGTACCGGTCATGTTGCCGTTGGCAACTTCGTTCTTGGCAGCGTCCAGAGCGTCAACACCAACGAGGTAGATGTCCTTGTTGACGGTACGGCCGGCAGCCTGAATAGCCTGCAGAGCACCGATAGCCATATCATCGTTGTTGCAGAAAACAACTTCGATCTGGTCGCCAAACTTAGCGAGGTCGTTCTGAGCGATCTCCTGGCCCTTGTTACGGTCCCAGTCACCGCGCTGCAGGTCGAGCTGCTCAACCTCAACGCCGGCATCGGTCAGAGCCTT
>VOFC01003233.1_pt1 | contig 12647 bp, 14 predicted proteins | sample 5384161 | NCBI WGS metagenome assembly VOFC01 (sample SAMN12384722, study PRJNA508395) | human gut metagenome | isolation source: healthy gut B | host: Homo sapiens | reverse complement strand
AACTCTGCCAAGATAACAATGACACATCGGCAAAAAGGGCAGAATTGACCGGAATGGTGTTCAAGGCTGAACACAGCAGAGCAAACAGCATTTTTTCTGATTGGTTCAATTCCATCGGTTCAGTCTATTATAACATTACATTTTTTCAATGAGCTAACCCAAGCCATTGCATCTTGCCGGGCTTGCTGCACCGGTATATGATAGGTTTTAGCCAAGAAACAACCTACCTCGTCTACAGAAAATTCCTTTCCGCAAAACTTGTTCCATAGAAAACGTGCGGAAGAGTTCAGCGAGATAATTCGGGTGAAATCCACATCCGGTGTACCTTGATTGATTATAATGGTTTCTCCGGCTATATGGCGGAGTTTGAAGTTAGAGTTGAGTTTCATAAGCAAAATATAATGTAAAAAGACGGCTGTCCTATCGATAAAACAGAAGGACAGCCGAATTCTTATTATTCAACGTATTTATTATAGTCAGTACCATTCACCAAAGTTTTGTCACCAACTTTTATAGTCATTTCATTAGTCACATCTACTATCCCTACAAATGGACTAACGGGAGTATAAGTTCCTGATTTCTTTTGTTGACTGGCAACAGCACTGAAATTCAAAGCCGCCTGTTCCTGCGAAGTCAGCAAATCAGCAGAACAATTATTGAAAATAATCACTCTATTATGGGTTGTATTATTTGCCACATCTCCAATAAACTTAGAAACATATCCCAAATTGCTTGTACAATCTCCGTTCAACGCCAATGTGATATTACTGGTATGACAATCTGTAAAGGTTACACTATCATACAAAGAACCTACCAAACCACCATAAGAAAATGATGCCGCAATGTTCGCCGTTTCTACCTTACAACCGGTTAATGTAGCTGTTGCATCTGATGTACCTTTGTTTTTTTTCGATGTAACCGATCAAACCGCCTACACGGAAAGAGTTGGTCCCTTCAGTCGAAATTTTCACATTCTTAGCTATACAATTGGTATAAGTTGTGCCAGTTCCTTTGGAATATCCCACCAATGAGCCCACCCATTTGGGAGATTTTTCAGCAGAAGGCTCAATCGTTACCCTGTCAAGCGTTATATCCTTAATTGCAGCATTCCCATATACTGCTGCAAACAACCCGATACAAGCTTCGGGAGTATAAATGGTTGCTTGTTGATTTAATAAATACTGGCTCATATTCAGGTTAGAAATCGTATGTTTTCCTCCATCAAATGTTTTGCCGTTTATAACCATCCCCAACCAGGGCTTATTATTCAAATTAATATCTACACACAGTTTAGCATCAGCATCTACTGTTACAGGAAGAGAAAGCAGCCGTTGCCGAAGTCGGCGCTTGTTTAGACTGGAACCAAGCCAGTTCGGCCGCACTTTTAATTTGATAAACATTACTCTCCTTCTGAGGTTGGGTCTTGGTTGTTCCATCCCATGTATCCTTAATCAAGGTAAAACGATTGTAATCTGTTCCTTTTACTAAAGTCGTACTATTAACCGTAATAGTTCCCCCATCCACTTGAGCAGGAATGAAAGGACTCGTAGCATCAGCCAAAGAATAATGTTTCGCCGCTGAAACAGCAGCATTTATCACCTCTTGTGAAGCATCTTTTGCGTAAGTATAATCTGCAATATCACCATAACCAAAGGACTTCAAGTTTTCTTCGGTGAAAGAAACATCCACACTGCAATCACTATCTATAGTAACCGTACCCACCAGGTTAATATCTCCAATAAACTTGGACATATAACCACTCCAAACTTTAGGACCATAAAAATCACTGGAAAATGCTCCGTATTTTGCACTGGAATTTTCATTGACAGACAACTTGATATTATCCACATCACAGTTATTGAACGTTCTATCCGCACTTCCTTGCACTGTTCCTACCAGACCTCCGATAGAGAAACTACCTTTTATTGTAACGTTACTTGCTGAACAGCCTTTCAATGTCACTGCTTTATCAGTACCACTCATCTTGCCAATAAATCAATCAAACCGCCTATACGGTAGGCATCCGCACTGTTACTCTCAATCTTCACATTTTTAGCATGACAGTTTTCATACGAAGTTGTACCGTAAGAGTATCCCACCAAAGCACCACTCCATTTTGCATCGGCACCATTACCAGTTACTTCAAAGCCGTCTATCGTGATATTTTTAATCTGAGAACCCGGTTTAGTTGCCGCAACCAGCCCTACACAGGCATTGGGAGTATATTTACTCTGCTCCGAAAGTACAAAATTATCCACCCGTATATTAGAGATGGTATGATTTGCGCCATCAAAAACAGCATTTTCACCCAATACCATGCCAATCCACGGCTGTTGCTTCATGTCAATATCAGCACATAGTGTAACATTTCCCGTCATTGTAGCAGGCAGATCTTTTCCGGTTGTTGTTTTAGGAATTTCTTTCGACTGATAGTAAGCCAGTTGTGCAGCCGTATAAATTTTACCATCCGTGGGTGTTGCTTCCGCTACAGAAACGCCATCCCATTCTGATTTAAAATTAAACTTATCGGTATTACTGTCGCCCACTTTCTCAACAACTCCAGATCCATAGGAAGTTACTGTAGGTTCACTGGAATTTCCATCAGCCAATGATATATTTTTCACTGTACCATATACTTCTACATTACCGCCGGCTATGACAAGTTCTTTCACTGTCACCCCTTCTTTTATGATAAGAGTATGATCTGCTGTTTTGGCAGTCACTTTTGCATAAGTGGCTTTACCGTCAACTGCATCCAGAGTAACAGTAGAAGCAGGTAACTCAATCTTAAAAAGAACCATATTGTTTGTTTCCATAATTTCCGTACAATAAATTTAGATTATAATTTTTCAATGATTCTGTTCAGACATTATACGCCCCAATTATACCATAGAATATTTTTTTATGAAAGATGCTATAATTGCCGTCTGTGGGCAGAAGACTCCTGGCGGTCCGGTGACATATACTGTGTCTCCGCAACCTCGACTTGACAGATAACGGGAAATAAGGATTCGCATTCCCGCTTGCAGTGTTGTTTTCATACGTCTGTAAATGTTAGATCAGTCTATCTTGTCAAAAGACTTTGCCTAACTCCCCCTCCTCTGTTCGGCGATTAACAATAAAAAAGCGTGAGGGCTGTATCTTGTTTATCTTATCATCGGGCCTTCGCATTGCCTTGTACCTAGATAAACAACAGCCACCCACGCCATTAGGTATATAGATGCCACAGTAATGGCAGGTATATAACACAGACGTGAGCGTTGTTGTTATCATCTTCAGACAGTTATCAAAGTTGCGAAGTTTGACGATAGAAGATAATTTCAATAACGCTTCTTAAAATATGTAACGTTCTACTACGCCATAGTATAATAGTCGGTACAAATATAATAATTTCTTAAATAGGAAAAACGTTTCTTAGCGATTATTTTTAATAATTGCTACCACAAGCATTAAAAACACTTCTGTATTTCACAATAAATCGACTCAACATAACACCAATATTAATAGAAAGTTATAAGCAATTATGCCCTCATGCTCTCACTAAGAAGTTAACATATTGATAATGAATACTGAATGAATGATGATAGCATATTTCAAAAAGTATCTTTGCCCTCATGCCCTCATTCTACAGAACAAATAAAAAGAGTATATCTATCTGATAACCAACAACATGAGCACATACAAAGTCTTAATTCAAAAGTTTGTCAACCATCGCATTTTGAGCTTTTTCATCACAGTGTACCCTATTTTATAAGCATCCGATTACATTTTCATGCTGACAAGTTCTACTCATCGTACTTTCCTATTTGTTCTTTCTATTATTCGCAATTGCTTACTCACTAATGTGACTAACTCTAATCACAAATGTGACTAAAATTAATCACAAGTGTGATTAAGTCTAACCACTAACGTGATTAAGCAATTTCCCATAGTAAAGAACTGCAATATGAATGACCGATTATCATATAATGATCTCTATATAAACTATCAAGAACTCCCTAAAATGCAGTAGTTACCGTTGTTTCTCCTAGCAAAATATGATAAGATTCGTGTATATAAAAGGGATCTTGTAGACATTATGCCATTTTTCTTCACCTAAAACGGCAAAATAGACTCTTTTCTCACCTGAGTGATTTTGAAACGAATTCAGCTATATCACATTGAATATAAGAATATTAGATAATAATCAGTATAATTAAACAGTGAGAGCATGAGGGCAAATTGTTTCTTCAAAAATATGCTACCATCATTCATTTAACACTCATTATCAATGGATTATATACATAATGAGAACATGAGGGCATATTTGCTTATAACTTTCTAATTATGAGAATGTGCCGTTTGTTACCCAATGGGTGGGAATGGTGTAATTTAGAAGATATTGTGTGCGAATTGAAATACGGAACTTCAGAGAAAACATGCTTTTGTAGAAAAATGGTGTCTTACAATGGGGAATATTACTAATGTCGGGAATCGATTATTCTAATTTAGTGTATTCGTCAAATAATGAAGATATTAAGCTGTACTCACTTGAAAAGACGATTTACTGTTCAATCGCACAAACAGTAGTGAATGGGTAGGGAAAACGGCAATCTATAAGAAAAAACAACCAGCCATATATGCTGGCTATCTTATTCGCATTAGACCGATATTGATTTTTTCAGACTACCTTAATACTGTAATGAATAGCAGCTATTATCGTAATTGGTGCTATAATGTAAAAAACGGATGCTGTTAATCAATCTAATATCAATGCTCAAAAAGCTTTCGCAATTAATGATACCTATCCCACCCTTTAAAGGAACAAGAAAGAATTGTTGTAGAGGTGGCCAAGTGGATTTCTTTAATTGATACTATCAAGAATAGCAAGGAAGATTTACAAACAACTATCAAGCAGGCAAAAATAAAAAATCCTCAATCTTGCTATTCATGGCAAGCTCGTACCACAAGACCCGAATGACGAGCCAGCCATTGAACTGTTGAAGCGCATAAATCCCGACTTCACACCTTGTGATAACGGGCATTATACACAGTTGCCTGAAGGATGGGCTATTTGTAAAATGAAACAGATTACAAGTATAACGAATGGGAAGTCTCAAAAATGTTGAAACACTTAACGGCATATATCCAATTTATGGTAGTGGCGGTGTTATAGGTAGAGCTAATCAGTATCTTTGCATCGCAGGTTCTACAATAATTGGAAGAAAAGGTACAATTAATAATCCTATATTCGTAGAGGAACATTTTTGGAACGTTGATACAGCTTTTGGCTTGAAGGCTAATGATGCTATACTTGATAAATATCTGTATTATTTCTGCTTATCATTTGATTTTAGCAAATTAGATAAAAGTACGGCTATGCCCAGTTTAACAAAAACATCTATTGGTAATGTTTTAATACCCATACCGCCATATAAAGAGCAAGAACGAATTGTGGCTAAAATAGATATGGTGCTTGATACGATGAATGAAATATTACGGGCTGTATAAACAATCCGTTTTTGTTCTGCCTTCGGTGGTATAGGTATCTCTTATTTTGAGTATTCAGAAATCCAATATCGTTTATGAGTGTAACCAGATTGATATGTGACACTCATAAACATTGCCACATAATCAATGTCAATATCACTGTGCATATTTAGAATCTTCATTACTGATGATTTTAAGTTGTAAGGGAAAACAACTAGTTTTGAATCTGTTGTAAAATCATCAAAGATTATACAAGGAAGATTTGAGCATATCCCTGTCGTTTCATTGGTATAACCAATTATAAAAGACTTACCTGCTGTTAAGACTGGTATTGAGTAGGAATCATCATAAGCCGTTGAATTTATAATATAAGCAGTAGGTTGTTCATAATCTACAACTTATTCAAGCCTGCACATAGCCCATCCTTCAGGCAACTTCTTATCATGTTCGATATATTCTCTTATATTATTACTGTATTCATTATAAATCAATGTAGTATGGTAACAAAATTCAAAAAATCATTTGGCAAAGACTAATCTCGCCAAGAACACCGTTACATCGTATGTGGACGGTACAGTACTTCCTCAATCATTATGGAGAAGTAAACAAGAAGAACCTTTTGGCATACAAGGGGTATTTGGTGGAGAACTTCGAAACCACAGACGGTTAACCTGCGATTGCAAGGAATTAACAAGTATCTGGAGTTTACGAAACAAGAAAAACTAAAAGTGAAGTTCGTAAAAGTACAGCAAAAGAACTTCTTGGAAAATGTAATCAGCGATGCTGATTATAAAATTTCTTAAAGCCCAACTTAAAGCAGATGGTTATGAGAGTGGTATTTTATTGTGTGGTTTATGGCTGCTACCGGAGCACGTGTTAGTGAATTACTCCACATCAAAGCGGAACACATTAAAGTGGGCTATCTTGATTTATATAGTAAAGGCGGAAAGATTCGACGACTGTACATCCCCAAGAATCTACGGACAGAATCTGAAAAATGGTTGAAAAACCAAGGCCTTGACATCCGGTTACATCTTCCTGAATCGTTTCGGACAGCGTATTACTACTGTGGAATCGCTTCCCAACTCAAGCATTTTGCCGAAAAAATACGGAATGAACAAGGAAGTAGTTTATCCTCATTCATTCCGTCATCGTTTTGCTAAAAACTTCCTCTGACCGCTTTAATGACCTTGCTCTACTAGCCGACCTTATGGGGCATGAAAGCATTGAAACCACTGAATCTATCTTCGTAGCACTGCTAGCGAACAGCAGAAGATTGTGGATAAGGTCGTAAACTGGTAAAAGCCGCATTAGCCCTTAGAAGTGTATTGATTTACACTTCTAAGGTATTTTTGAATATTATCAAGAACAGAGAATAGTTTTTTTATCTTTTGAACAATGCGTTGTTGCTCGGCAAGAGGAGGTAGTGGTATTTCAATTTTATGCAAAGCATTAGAAGATAGTCCAAGTAATCCTATACCTTTCCTCCTATCAGATTGTTCTCTCTTTAAATACGCCAATGTGTAGTAGTAAAATGGTACACATAAATCAATCTTTGGACGAAGTCTATGAATGTGATTTTGAATGCAAATATCGTAATCATAGTTCCAAATAGCAGACCGTCCAATATCTCCACCTTCACACACAAGTAAATCTCCTTTTGTTACAGTGCATTTATCCAATTCGCTCTCTTTGAATGGCATTTGCTTTATCACTGTAAAATCAAACTTATTCCAATACACATTGGATGTGGTTAAATAATCCTTGAATATACCTTCTTTGTTTTGACGAATTGAGTGCTTTTAGCCTGTATTGTGGCTAAAAAGTTCTCCTAGAATAGTTTCTATCCATCCAACGGGATAATGCCCGTTATCACAAGGAGTGAAGTCGGGATTTATACGCTGCAAGAGTTTGATGGCTGGCTCATCATTCGGGTCTTGCGGTACGAGTTTGCCGTGAATAGCAAGATTGAGAATTTTACTTTTGCCTGTTTGATTGTGTTTGTAAATCTTCCTTGCTTGTTCTATCTGGTCAATCAAGGCAAACCATTTCTCTGTTTCTACAACAATACGATTTTTCCTTTAAGATGGGGATAGGTATTCGCAATATTTTTGAGCATTGATTATTAGACTGATACTAACAGTGTCCGTTTTTAAATTATAGCATTCAATTACGATAATTTGTTTTTATTCATTAATAGTAACATACATTATGATATGATAGAAAAAATCATCTAAATAGTTTTAAATGCGAATAAGATAGCCAGCATATAATGGCTGGGAAGAGTTCTTTCTTAATATGATTGCCGTTTTCCTACCCATTCACGTACTAGATATATTGTCATTGAACAAGTAAATCGTCTTTTTTTTCATTACAGTTTAATATAACTATTCTTATTTGACGAATACACAAATTGATTCTTCGATTGTACCGACATTAGTAATATTCCCCATTCGCAAGACAGTATTTTTTAGTTCCACTTAAAGAAACAAGTATCTTTCAATTGCACCATATCCAAATTGGCACCCAAACGGTAACAAATAGGGATAATGGGGCGTATCAGAAGTCTTTGCAGACTTCTTGCTCCGCTTGATTTTTCCTTCTTTTTATCAGTCGTTCTTTTTCAGCCTTGATTCGTTCGAGCAGAACTGATGCTGGTTCATCGTTGGGATCTTGGGGTACAAGTTTTCCATGTATCGCAAGGTCGAGTATCTTTTGACGTAACGCTTTTGTATCCATCGTTATATTTCTGTTTGTAATTGTGCAGTTTTGGCTGCACAATTACTATTCATGTTCTTCCAGTCTCTTTAATTCCTCATTTTCTTCAAACTCTTCAATCCATTCCTTCACCTTGGCTTGCAATAAAGCCTTGTTGGGAGATAGAGTTGATAAGCAGAAGCATAGATGTTAACATCTTTAGGCAAGGTGAGTTCCACAAGTGCATCGTTCTTCTCCCGGCACAACAGAATGCCAATTGTCGGCTTTTCAAAGTCTTGTTTGACATAGCGGTCGTAATAGTTGACATACATCTGCATCTGCCCAAGGTCTTGGTGAGTTAGTTTGTCTATCTTCAAATCTATAAGCACATAGCATTGTAGCAAACGATTGTAAAACACCAAGTCAACAAAGAAATGCTGCTCATCAAATGTGAACCTTTTCTGCCTTGCTTCAAATAGAAATCCTTTGCCAAGTTCTAATAGGAATTGCTGCATCTTGTTGATAATGGCATTCTCTAATTTAGACTCTGAATAAACTGCATCGGGTTTTAGACCAAGAAACTCTAATGTGATGGGATTCTTGATAATGTCTGATGGTTTCCCAATAGATTGTCCTTCCTTAGCCAACCGCATTACTTCATCTTTGTTACGGCTCAAAGCCAATCTCTCATAAAGACAGCTTCCTACTTGACGGCTGAGTTGTCTTTTAGACCATTGTTGTTGAGTACATTCTATTTCATAGAAACTGCGGGCATCCGGATTTTCCACCCTCATCAGTATAAGATAATGAGACCATGAGAGAGCGAATGTCGTCTCAGAGATACATTCCTCTGCCTTCGGATAATCGGCTAACCACTGGTTAGCCTTTTGACTCGGCTTTGGACAACCACTGGTTAGCCCTTTAGAAAAAACAATATAAAACTGCCGTATATTCTTAAGCGTTGAATATGACCATCCATCTCCCAACCTATCAGTCAGACGTTTGAGAGTTCTTTCAGCACCGCCTTTTCCATATTCGGCTCTTGTTTCCCCCTTTTGCTCATATTCTACTATATATTGTCCGATATGGAACTTAGTATAAACCTCAGCTATATTGACGGCTGTTGCCACACGTTCCCTTGCCTGCGTGACAAGGTTAACAACCTTCAAGAACAGGTCGTTTATATATTTATCATTTGTGAAAATCTCTTTTCCCATAACTCAATTTTCTTCAATATTCGCAAGTAGCTTTTCAAGTTCAACCACAGCAGCACTTATCGTTTGGCTTTTTATCCTTTATATCAGCCATCAGCTCTGCCAATGAACGGTTGTCCACCTCACCACCTTGCTTTATCCAAGTAATGTCAAGACTTGTTTTGTCTCTGGCAAGAATTTCATCTACAGGGTATTTACGCCAACGACCTTGCGGATTATTTTCTGCATCGTATGTCTCTACTCGATTATTATAGCAAGAAACAAAATCATCCAAATGATGCCGTTCCAGTTTATTGGTGGCAAGCGTATGCTTTATATCTGTACGGTAGTCGTAAAACCATATTTCCTTGGTCGGTTGTCCTTTGCTGAAAAACAACACGTTGGCTTTTTACGCCTTGGGCATAGAAAATACCTGTAGGTAAACGCAAGATAGTATGCAAATTAAAATCCTGCAATAAGCGTTTACGAATAGTCTCACCTGCTCCAGCCTCAAAGAGAACATTATCAGGAAGTACAACTGCTGCACGTCCTCCCGTTTTGAGCATAAGCATCATGTGCTGGAGGAAATTTAACTGGTTATTCTTGGTCTCTACATAAAAAATCCGGGCGGTTGATGTCCACAGAACCAGCCGGACGAGTTCCAAAAGGAGGATTGGCAAGTATCACATCAACAAGAGTTGACGGTTCTTTTTTTCCAAAGAATCCTCACAAACAATCGGACTACGGTCTGTACCAATACCATGCAAATAAAGATTCATGGAACCGAGCGTCACCACTAAAGGCGTATTATCCACACCATGCAAAGCTTTGTCACGCAAGAAATCACGTTTTTCTTTACTTGCTGACTGACCTTTCATATAATCGTAAGCTGTAAGCAAGAATCCACCCGTTCCACAAGCCGGGTCACAAACCGTTTCCCCATTTGCGGATTGATACAATCTACTATTGCCTGAATAAGTGGACGAGGAGTAAAATACTGTCCTGCCCCGCTTTTCTTGTCTTGTCCGTTCTTTTCAAGAATGCTTTCGTAGATAGCTCCTTTCACATCACCGTCCATAATGAGCCATTGCTCCTCATCAATCATGGTGATGACCTTTTTCAGATAAACAGGCTTGTCTATCTTGTTTTGCGCCTTCGTATAAATCGTACCTATCAGATTATCCTGCTCACTAAGCAATTTAAGGGTCTCTTCATATTGTTTTACCAAATCCAAGCCATCAAGTACTATCAAATCTGCCCACTGATAACCAGTTGGAATAGCCGACTCTTCTCCAAACATTTCTACATTTTCGGCATCCATCTTCAAGAATAAAAGATAGGTCAGTTGGGTAATATAATCAGTAAATCCAATTCCTTGTCCGGCAAGAGTGGTTGCCAGATTCCATACTTTTTTTTGGTGAGCGATTGCTCTGTTGTATTATTTGTTGCCATTTCTTTATGCTGCTTTTCTTAAAACTACAAATGTGTAAAGTGAATGAAGTGCCTCGTCTGCCTTCTGCATATTGCCAAACGCTCTAATCATTTGGGCTGCATGGGTAGCATCATCTTCACGAATATCTCTGATAGTACAAGCTCCGTTAGAAGCGATGTAATCCACAATACGACTGATAACCTCTCGCTGTTTGTCTGTTATTTCACGCTGGTTTTGTCCTAACCAAAGATTGAAAAACTGTTTAGAGGTAGTAACTACACTATCCAATCGTTCGATTTGGTGGAAAGCAAAGCGTACAAGTTGTATGATATTGGTCAATGCATCGCTTTCTTTCTTTGGTAATGGAACGCCTTACTACTTTAGGATTAACTATGGCATAAGAGTTCCAGAGTTGTTTGGATGTAAAATGATTGTTTGCCATTTTGAGTCTGTTCTCCAAATCCTTTAGCATCGAATAGGTTATAGGCTCCACCTCATTGTTGTAAATAATGCGCAGTGCCTCTATTTCGTCATAGTACTTTTACAAAAATCTTCAAAAGCCTCTGTCGTATTTTTTGCTTCCTCAATGGAAAACCCTTTGGAGATAAGCGTATCTTCACCGGCATCAATGTATTGACAAATCCGGCTGCAAGTATAAGCAAGTATTTCCGAGCATCTGCATGATTGGCAAGAGGAGATACCAAACCCTTACGTTCATTATTAGGCTCATCAGTGATTACAAACGGTGGAAGAATGCCTTTCTCCAGTGCATCGTATATTCTGGCAGAAAGTTCCTTCATGTCATCATGAGACAAACGGACAAACTCTTTCCGTTGCGGATCATCCGCCTTGTTGTATATTCGGGCAAGCGTTGCAGCAAGCCGTTTGAGATACTCGTCAGGAATATAGCCATGACTAATACGTTCTAATAGCTCCTTTAGAGTAATCGTCTTTGTTGTAGGAGCATCATCTATAGGTGCCACTGTTTGCGCATGTTCCGTCACGCCTACCGCATCAACCAAATAAAAACAATCCTTGCTGAATGCGTTCGGGGTAACATTGCGAAGTTGCTCATCACCAATAGTACGTACTCCACGCCCTTTCATCTGAATATACAAAGGCAATGACTCCACATCACGCATGAACATCACCACTTCCAGCGGCTTTACATCTGTTCCGGTGGCAACCAACGTACAGGTGACAGCAATACGGAAATCCTTGTCATTACGGAATTGGCGTATCAGTTCGTTACTGTCGCCTGCTGAATAAGTAATTTTCTGAACAAAGCGGTCATCAGTCCGTCCAAACACCTCTTTAGCTATTTGTACGATATTTGTAGCATGAGCTTCATTGAGAGCAAAAATCAAAAGTTGGGATTAGAAACAAGGTTACTTCCTCTATAGGTTCATTCTCGTCATCATCATTATCCTCAATGGTTTCTCCTTTCAAGAATGAGAATAGACGTTGTATTGTAGAAATAACGACATTGCTATCAGAAGGAATAGAAGACGAGCGAAGGCGATTGACCGTAAAGATAGTATTGAAAGCCTCCCCGTTCTCTGTCAGACGGAAGGTCCCAAATTCTCCCTTCTGCTTGTTTTTCCAAGATTATTTCGGTCTACAAAGAAACAACACTCACCACGCATTGGTGTATAAAGAAAGCATCCGGTAGGCAACAAGACAAGTATATGTTTACCCACCGGTGGCAAGAACCATCAACGCCCGATTTTGGCTTTGAAACTCTTTGTGTCACTGCCTCATATTTGGCAATCACGCAGCCCTTTGCTTTTTCAATGTAAGGAGTCCGGCAAATGCATCTTCAATTCCCAACCTCTTTACCAATTCATGTGGTGTAG
>VOFC01004457.1_pt1 | contig 12667 bp, 20 predicted proteins | sample 5384161 | NCBI WGS metagenome assembly VOFC01 (sample SAMN12384722, study PRJNA508395) | human gut metagenome | isolation source: healthy gut B | host: Homo sapiens | reverse complement strand
GCAGCGGCTCGATATTGAGGGGCTGCACAGAGTGTTGCCGATGGTGACGTCGGGCAGACCAGAGAAAGCCACGATGTCGCCTGCGGTGATGTTGTCGCAGGGCTGACGGCCATTGGCCCGCGCATCTTGAGGTCGGGGTTGTGCCAGTCGCACACGACCACTTCCTCGCCCACCTTGGCGACGCCGTTCTGATGCGGCCGATGCCGATGCGGCCAACGAACTCGTTGTAGTCCACAGAGGACACCAGCATCTGGAAGGGGAGCCTCGGGGTCGCCCTCGGGGGGCCGGATGGTGCTCAGCAGGGTGTCGAACAGGGGGACCAGATCGGTGCCGGGCACATCGGGGTCAAGGCTTGCAGTGCCATCACGGCCGCAGCAGAACAGCATGGGGCAGTCCAGCTGCTCGTCGGTAGCGCCCAGGTCCATCAGCAGGTAGAGGACCTCGTCGATGACTTCCTTGATGCGGGCATCGGGACGGTCGATCTTGTTGATGGCGACCACAAGGCTCAGATTCTGCTGCAGAGCCTTCTGCAGCACGAAACGGGTCTGGGGCATGCAGCCCTCGGCCGCGTCCACCAGCAGCAGGACGCCGTTGACCATCTTCAGCACGCGCTCGACCTCGCCGCCGAAGTCGGCGTGGCCCGGGGTATCGACGATATTGATCTTGACACCCTTGTAGGTGCAGGAGCAGTTCTTGGCCGGAATGGTGATGCCGCGCTCGCGCTCGATGTCACCGGAGTCCATTACGCGCTCTGCCACGACCTGATTGTCGCGGAAAGCGCCGCTCTGATGCAGCATCGCGTCCACCAGCGTGGTCTTGCCGTGGTCAACGTGAGCGATGATAGCGACATTGCGCAAATCGTTACGAACCATAAAAATACAACCTCTCTATTTTGAATCTCAGTAGAAGTTACGTCATACGATTTAAGTTTATATCATCCGGGGGTGGTTTGTCAAGATTGTATAAAAAATTTTTGATGGTTTCGGCGTTTTGCCCGAGAATCGGCCTTCGATTTGGGCGGCATTGCAGCGCGAAACGTGATATACTTAATGTACCAAAGTTGGATGATCCCGTTGGAGGTGTGTCTATGAAACTGACGTTTTTGGGTGCTAACCACGAAGTGACCGGCAGCTGTACCCTTTTGGAAGCGGCGGGACAGCGCTACCTCATCGACTGTGGTATGGAACAGGGCAAGGATGTCTATGAGCACCAGCCCATCCCCGTTGCGCCGGGCGAGATCGACGGCGTGCTGGCCACCCATGCCCATATCGACCACACGGGCCTTCTGCCTCTTCTGGTGCGCAACGGCTTCCGGGGCAGGATCTACGCCACCAGGCCCACGGCAGAACTGTGCAGCATCATGCTGCGCGACTCGGCGCACATCCAGGAATTCGAAGCCGAGTGGAAGAACCGCAAGGGCCAGCGCTCCGGCGCAGAGCCTGTGGAACCCATGTACACCATTCAGGACGCTGAGGCAGCCATCGCGCTGTTCCGGGGCTATGATTACAATAAAGAGATCGAGCTTGCGCCCGGCATCGTCATCCGCTTTGTGGATGTGGGCCATCTGCTGGGCTCGTCCAGCATCGAGATATGGGTGACGGAGAACGGAGACATCGGCAACCTCGACCAGCCTATCATCAAAATCCCCACGTATCTGAAGGACGCAGATTATGTCTTTATGGAGTCCACCTACGGTGACCGCAGCCACGGCCCGCGGCCCGACTATGTGGCCGGCTGGCGAAGATCCTGCAGCGCACCTTCGACCGCGGCGGCAATGTGGTCATCCCGAGCTTTGCAGTGGGCCGCACCCAGGAACTGCTCTACTTCATCCGCGAGATAAAGGAAAAAGAACCTGGTCACCGGCCACGGCTGTTTCCCGGTGTACATCGACAGCCCGCTGGCCATCGAGGCCACCCGGATCTTCAAGGACACCGACTCCTCCTGCTTTGATGAAGAGACCAACGCTCTGCTGGCAAAGGGCATCGACCCCATTCAGTTCCCGGGCTTGAAGGTCAGCGTCACCAGCGATGAGTCCCGTGCCATCAACACCGACCCCGTGCCGAAGGTCATCATCTCGGCCAGCGGCATGTGAAGCGGGCCGTATCCGCCCCCACCTCAAGCACAACCTCTGGAGGAAGGAATGCACCATCCTCTTTGTGGGCTATCAGGCCGTGAACACGCTGGGCCGCTCTCTGCTGGAAGGGTGCGGACAACGTGAAGCTCTTCGGCGAATCCATCGAGGTGCAGGCGGAGATCTGCCAGCTCACCGGCCTTTCGGGCCACGCCGACAGGGAGGGCCTGCTGAAGTGGGTCAACTCCTTTGAGCCGAAGCCCAAGCGGGTGTTCATCATCCACGGCGAGGATGAGGTGGAGAACATCTTTGCCCAGACCCTCACGGAGCAGGGCTTCAACGCCTGCGCACCTTATAATGGTGAGCAGTGGGCCATCGGTGCCGAGGGCGCGGTCTGCCTGAAGGAAGGCACCCGTATCCGCATCGAGCACCACATCAGCGAGGGTGCAGCCCGTGCAGCTACCGTCTTCCAGCGCCTGCTCAATGCCGGCAAGCGCCTGCTGCGGGTCATCGAGCACAACGAGGGCGGCGCCAACAAGGACCTCGCCAAGTTCGCCGACCAGATCAACGCTCTCTGCGACAAGTGGGACAGATGAGTCAAACATCCCGGCGGCATAGCTGCTCCGAAAACATCGTTCTGAAATAAAATGATGTAAAACCGACTCGAGTTCGTGTATTCTCACACGGCTCGGGTCGGTTCTTTTGCGTCCAAAAGAGGAAAACACAGTTTTCTGTGCGCTTTTGCACAAGTTTCCGACTATTTCATGAGAATCGTTGACTTTGAATGTACAAAATGCTACCATATGGGCGCAAGAAAAGGCAAAGATGACGAAATAAAGTTGTTTCGCGGGCGCAGAGGCCGGCATCTGTGCTGGAAACGGCTCGAAGTTTTTGTCTGCGTGCGGATGGTATCGGCAGAAGCCTCCGCACAGGAAATGACTGCCGAAAAAAAGGAGGTCTCAATGATAGAATACAAGCTTTCTCTTGCGTCGTCCGGCGCGGTAAAAGCACCGGGTTATGAGGATGTGCTGCGGTTTGGCTACAACAAGAACTGCGGCGTCTATCGGCTGAGGGTGACTGCCGCCGACGAGTGGAAGGGCAAATTCCGGCACCAAGACAATACTATGCCGCCGCTGGGTACGCCTGCGTGGCAGCAGCTGGTGGGCCGGGTGGAAGAAGTCGGTGCAGACGCCCGGAAAAGTGCCGAACAGGCCCGGAAGTCGATGAAACAGGCCGAAAGCGAAAAAAAGCGCAGCGGCCGGTAGTGCTGCAGCGGCGGCGAAAAAACTGAAAGAGCTTCAGGATGGCATCGCTGCGGGAGAGATTTCAAGGGCGAAAAAAAGGGTGATACAGGCGCGAGAGGTCCGCAGGGAAATACCGGACCTCAGGGCCTAAAGGTGAAAAAGGCGACATCGGCTCGACAGGCCCCACTGGTGCAACAGGTCCACAAGGTCCAAAGGGCGAGACTGGCCCGCAGGGTCCGAAAGGGGCTTACAAGGCGACACCGGTCCACAGGGTCCTGGGCGCCGGCCTCAGGACCGAAAGGCGAGACAGGCCCGGCGGCAAAGAAACGAAGGTGGACACCACCCTCAAAGATGCGCTTTTTGCTGGCGGCAGAAGGAATAATGGCTTATTTACAATGTCGCAGTCCGCCGTAGATGCATACAACACGTCTCTCACCCGGACGACTGCAACTCCGCTGCCCAGTAATGCATACGCCTGTGCAGGAGGCACAGTCGGAGGTTATGCAGTGTTTAGCGGCGGCAGCAGCATGAACTCGGATTCGACTCTTGTTGAAACCATTGGGGCTCTGGAGATAGTGCGCGCATATGATTCGTCTCTTACGTCCAGTCAGGCCGCGCCCTTGAGTTGCCCCAGAGCAGTCCATTCCGCCGCAACCATCGGGAATCATCTTCTTTTTGCAGGAGGATACAACAGCACTACGGGAAAATACCTCTCCACAGTAGAATCGTACGACGCCTCGCTGACCCGAAGCACTGCCGTCGAATTGAGCAGCGCAAAGAACGGCCTGGCCTCGGCCACAGTGGGCGAATACGCAATGTTTGCAGGTGGCTATAAAGGCAACAGCGATGCAGCCTATGTGGCAACGGTGGATGCATACAACACCGCGTTAACCAAGACGACTATGCCAGACTTGAGTGTCGGACGGCATGGCCTTGCATCTGCTGTAATTGGAGATTATGCGCTGTTCGCAGGCGGTATCTCAAAAATCAGTAGCACGATAGACCAATATCATGTCGTCGATGTCTATTCGGCGTAATGAAAGGAGAAATCAAAATGGCACGATACAAAATTTACGACAACAAATCCGACGTCATCACCCCGGTGCCGAAAGCTCGAAGGTAGGCGCTGTTCACGGGTCATCTTCTTGGCAGCCCAGCATGGTGACAGCAGTGGACATGGACATCCCAAGTTCATTGCAGATGTGATCGAAATTGTTTTTCAAATCATTATCCATACGGATGCTGACAGTGGTCTGTGCCATAGTATCACGCTCCTTCTGAATACAATGTAGCACATATGCGATACAATGTCAATCAACAAAGCGAAAAAAGAAAGGATGAAGAAATTGGCAATCAGAGAATATTCCATGACCCGCGACTCCACCCGGCAGCTCTCGCCCGGCTTCCGTGTCCGCGAGTTCGTCTGCAAAGGGCAGCGACGTCGTCCTCATCGACGACGAGCTGTGGTGGTGCTACTGCAGTGCATCGGGAGCACTTCGGCAGAGCGCCGGTACATATACCAGCGGCTACCACTGCGCGCTGAGCACAATGCCGCCGTGGGCGGCAGCAGGGCGTTCAGATCGGCATCGTTGTGGGCGGCGGCAACTTCTGGCGCGGCCGTTCCAGCGGCAAGATGGAGCGTACGCTGGCCGATAAGATCGGTATGCTGGCAACGGTGATGAACGCCCTGGCTGTCTCCGACAAGCTGGAGCAGCTGGGTGTGCCGACCGAGGTGTTCACCTCCATCACCATGCCGCAGGTGGCCCCGGCCTTCACCCGCAAGGACGCTCTCCGCGCAATGGACGAGGGCAAGATCGCCATCTTCGGCGGCGGTACAGGCAACCCCTTCTTCTCCACCGACACGACCACTGCCCTGCGCGCCGTTGAGGTGAGCGCAGACATCATGTTCAAGGCCACGATGGTGGACGGCGTCTATGACAAGGACCCCATAAGTACCCCGACGCAAAGAAGTACGAGACCCTTACCTTTACCAAGGTGCTGGAAGACCGTCTGGCTGTTATGGACGGCACTGCCGCCACCCTCTGCCGGGACAACAAGCTCCCCATCCTCGTGTTCGACCTGGCCGACCCCGACAACATCGCCCGCGCTGTGCAGGGTGAGAACGTGGGTACGCTGGTCTACGAGGGCTGAGCATACTGCCCCGCTTCCGACAATAGAATATGCCAGACGCCTTTTTCGCGGCTGGTGAGAATTGATAACAAACAGGAGACAAGGACAATGAGCAGCAACACCAAGGCATTCGAAGACAAGATGAAGAGCGCAGTCGAGCATCTGGAGCGCGAGCCCGTGCGCGCAGGCCGTGCCAACCCCGGCGTTCTGGACAAGGTGACCGTGGATTACTATGGTTCGCCCACGCCCATCCAGCAGGTGGCTTCTGTGGCTGTCAGCGAGGCCCGCACCCTGACCATCACCCCGTGGGACCGCACTCTGCTGCGCGCCATCAGCAAGGCCATCCTGGCCAGCGATGTGGGCATCAACCCCATTGATGACGGCCAGACCATCCGTCTGAACTTCCCGGCTCCCCACCGAGGAGCGCCGCAAGCAGCTGGCCAAGGAAGTCTCCAAGATGGGCGAGGAGGCAAAGGTCGCAGTCCGCAATATCCGCCGCGACGCTATGGACAAGGCCAAGGCCATGAAGAAGGCTGGCGAACTGACCGAGGACACCCAGAAGACCATGGAAGAGGACGTCCAGAAGCTGACCGATAAGTATGTGAAGAATATCGACGCTGCTGTGGAAGAAAAGCAGAAGGAGATTATGTCCGTCTGATTCTGGCTGCAAGCAAGCAGGGAGGTGCCGTGCGCTGAAAGAAGGTGCGCGGCACTATTTTGCAAAGGGGCTGTCCATCGGCATCATCATGGACGGCAATGGCCGCTGGGCCAAGAGCCGCGGCCTGCCCCGCACCGCCGGCCACAAAAAGGGCGCACAGGTCTTTCAGGACATTGCGAACTACTGCGATGAGCTGGGTGTGGAGTCGGTGTATTTCTACGCATTCTCGACCGAAAACTGGAAGCGTCCCGCCGAAGAAGTGGGTGCTATCATGCGGCTGTTCGGCGAGTACCTCATCAAGGGCTTCGACTACAAGAACCGGAACATCCGCATCTGCTTCATGGGCGACCGCACTGCGCTGGACCCCAAGCTGCAAAAGCTGATGAACGAGCTGGAGACCGACTCGGCTTCCAAGACCGGTCTGACCGTCAACGTCGCCGTCAACTACGGTGGACGGCCTGAGATCGTCCGGGCGGCCCAGAGTCTTGCGGCCAAGGTGGCTGCGGGCGAGATGAAGCCCGAGGACATCACGGAAGAGGCTCTTTCGGCCCAAATGTACACCGCCGGCCAGAAAGACCCCGACTTCATCCTCCGCCCCAGCGGAGAAAAGCGGCTCTCCAACTTCATGCTCTGGCAGGCAGCCTACTCGGAGCTGGTGGAGATGGACGTTCTGTGGCCTGATTTCACCCGTGATGACCTCGATGCCGCCATCATGGAGTTCAACCGGCGCTCCCGCCGCTTCGGCGGACTTTGAGCGCAGCAAACGATACGCAAGATGCCGCGCGGCGTGCGCGGCCCCCGGAGAGCGTCCGGTATTTCCTCAGGCGCTGACGCTGCAGACCTTGCCAGAGCAGGGGAGCGGCTCCCGGACGAAACAAAGGAGAACATGAAACTATGAAAACACGAATCATCACAGCCGTGGTGGGCCTGATCGTTCTGGCAGGCGTCCTGTTCACCTTCGATACGCTGGTGTTCAATCTGGTCATCGCGGCCATCACCCTCATCGCCCTGCATGAAATTTACTCTGCGCTGGGTTTTGAAAAGCAGGACTGGCCGCTGCTGGCCGTTCTGGTACCCTACACACTGCTCATCATGCTGTCGAGCTACAGCGTCTGCCGGGCGATGGTGATGCCCGCCTCGTTCCTGGTGGTGCTGTTCTATGCCATCTATCTGGTGGTGCGCAACGGGACCATCAGCTACCAGAAAGCCAGCGGCCTCGCCATGTTTTCGGGCATCGTGATCTTCTGCTTCTACTCGTTCATCCGGCTCAAGGAGATGCTGCCGGTGGAGGAATATGGCTACGACGCCATCTTCTTCATCCTGCTCATCCTCTGCTTCGCCTGGGGCGGCGATACCTGCGCCTACTTCGCGGGCCGCGCCTTTGGCAAGCATAAGCTCTGCCCGGTGGTCAGCCCCAAAAAGACGGTGGAGGGCGCTGTGGGCGGCGTGCTGGGTACTATGGTATTCGGTGTGCTGGTCACGGTCATCTACCTCCAATATTGGCGTATCCATGTATGTCATCATTGCGCTGCTGGCCTGTGGGCTGCGGTGCTGGGCATCTACGGCGACCTGTTCGCCAGCGTGGTCAAGCGCCAGTGCGGCATCAAGGACTACGGCACCATCTTCCCCGGGCCACGGCGGCATCCTTTGACCGCTTTGACAGCGTGATGTTCATCGCGCCCTTCGTCACGATGGTGGTCATCGCAGCATTCTACGATTAAAATCAGCAGGAGGTAGATTCTTTATGGCTAAGAAAATCACGCTGCTGGGTTCTACCGGCTCCATCGGCACCCAGAGCCTTGACGTCATCCGTGCTCAAGGGTATGAGGTGTTCGGCCTGTCGGCCCACAGCCAGACGGATAAAATTTTGCAGCAGATAGAAGAATTCCACCCGAAATACGTCTGCATGACCAGTGAGGCCGGTGCCGAAAAGCTTTCGGCTGCGCTGGCTGGCCGCGCCGATGCACCCAAGCTCCTGACCGGCCCGGAGGGGGGCAAGCCTTGCCGCCATCGAGAGCGGCCATGACCTCGCCCTCGCCAACAAGGAAAGCCTTGTCACCGGCGGCCATCTTGTCACTCAGGCCGTGGCGAAGCACGGCGTCAAGCTGCTGCCTGTGGACAGTGAGCACTCGGCCATCTTCCAGTGCCTGCAGGATAAGGAGAGCGCCAAGAGCCTGACCAAAAATTCTGCTGACGGCCTCCGGCGGCCCCTTCTTCGGCATGAAGACCGAAGAGCTGCGGGGGCAAGACCAAGGCCGATGCCCTCAAGCATCCTAACTGGAACATGGGTGCAAAGATCACCATCGACAGTGCCACTCTGATGAACAAGGGCCTCGAGCTCATTGAGGCTGTGTGGCTGTTCGGTCTGCCTCCGGAGAAAATTCAAATCGTTGTCCAGCGCCAGAGCATCGTCCACTCGGCGGTGCAGTACAGCGACAATTCCATCATCGCCCAGCTGGGTGTGCCGGATATGCGCATCCCCATCCAGTATGCGCTGACCTATCCGGCCCGTGTGCCGGGCGTCGTGCCGGAGCTGGACTTCACCACCCTCAAACTGCTGACCTTCGATGTGGCCGACGAGGAGACTTTCCGCTGCCTCGCCGCCTGCAAGAAGGCCATCAAGAAAGGGCGGTCTCGGCCCCTGCGCCGCCAACGGTGCCAACGAGGAGGCCGTCAAGCTCTTCCTTGAGGATAAGATCGGCTTCCTCGACATCGGCCGTCTGGTGGAGGCTGTCGTGGACAGCGACAGCTTCGGCGGTGACTACAGCCTCGCGGATGTGTATGAGTGTGACCGTATGGCCCGCGCATTCGTGAGAGCACATCTGTAATATAGGAGAAATAATGTCAGTTTTCATCACCTTTGCTGCTGCGCTGCTCATCTTCGGCGCAGTCATCGCCATCCACGAGTTCGGCCATTTTGCAGTGGCAAAGCTCTGCGGCGTGCAGGTCAACGAGTTTTCCATTGGCATGGGTCCGACCCTCATCAAGACCTATCGCAAAGGCACGCAGTATACCCTGCGGCTCCTGCCCGTAGGCGGCTTTGTGGCGCTGGAAGGGGAGGAAAGCCCTGAAAGCGAACAGGCCGAGGGTGGAAGCGGGGACGATGACGGCCCGGACATCCCCTGCCGGAGGTGCTGGCGCAGCGGACAGGCAAGCCCCTGAACGAGGCGGCCGTCTGGCAGCGGATGCTGGTGATGGCGGCCGGCGCGTTCATGAACTTTGTGCTGGGCTTCGTGGTGGTGCTGCTGCTTCTCATCTCACTGCGCAGTGAGCCGATCACCAGCAAGGTCATCTATGCCGTGGAGGACAACGCCCTCTGCGGCCAGACCGGCCTGCAGGCCGGCGACGAGATCGTGGCCGTCAACGGGCGGCACTGCTTCGTGGCCAACGATATGCTCTACGAGCTTATGCGCACCGAGAGCTACCGCGCGGATTTCACCGTCCGCCGGGACGGCAAGCTCGTGGAGCTGCCGGACGTCCAGTTCGACACCTGGCAGGATGAGCAGGGCCAGACCCACATGACACTGGGCTTCACAGTCTACGGCCTTAAAAAACACCGCAGAACGTCCTGAAAGAGTCGGCCAACAGCGTCATCTACTATGGACGCATCATCTATACTTCGCTGGCCGACCTTCTGCGGGGCCGTGAGAGCATCAACGACCTGTCCGGCCCAGTGGGCATCGTGACCGCCATCGGTCAGGCCGCAAGCTACGGCTGGGAGGATGTGGCTGGAGCTGCTGGCGCTCATCACCATCAACCTCGGCGTCCTCAATCTGCTGCCGTTCCCGGCGCTGGACGGCGGCAAGATCGTATTCCTGCTCATCGAGGCAGTCACCGGCCATGCAGTGCCGGAAAAAATCCAGAGCAGTCTGACCGTCGCAGCCTTTGCGCTGCTGTTCGGCCTGATGCTCTTTGCAACGTACAATGACATCGTCCGGCTCGTGACCGGAGCAGTTTGAAAAGGGGTAAAACCATGCGGCAGCTGAAACGTGAAGTGAAGATCGGAAATGTGACCATCGGCGGCAAGAATCCCATTGCCGTGCAGACCATGCTGAACGTCCCGGTGGAAGACATCGAGGGCAATGTGGCGCAGGCAAAGCGCTGTGAAGCGGCAGGCTGTCAGATTTTGCGCGTGACCTGTCCCAGTGCGGCAGACGCCAAGTGCATCGAGGCGGTCAAGAACGCCGTGAATATCCCCATCGTGGCGGACATCCACTTTGACTACAAGGCTGCCATTGCCTGCGCAGATGCTGCGGCAGGAGCGGCAGGTCATCTTTACGCTGCGCAGTTCTGCCCCGCTGGACAAGGGGGCTGTGCGCCCGGCTGCTGGCCTCGCTGGCACCGGATTACGAGGGCTTCGAGCTCCGCATCAACAATCTTTTCGGCTATGCGACGCTGGATGAAGCCGGTCTGCGGGAAATGATGGAGGAGATGAAACGGGACGGTGTCCCCATCAACGGTTTCCTCGACCGCTGCCGCATCACCATCACCGGCCAGAACATCACCATCGGCGTCTGCCACGGCACGAAGTTTTTGCAGGAGATGCAGTTCGAGCGCCTGCTGGCGGAGCGCATCGCCGCCCACACCGGCGTAAAGCCCAAAGTGACGCTGGAAAGCAGCGTGGGCGAAGCCGAACAGCGCCAGATGGAAGAAAAGCTCGAGCGGAAAATTGCGCCGCCTGTCGTCAAGTTCGAGAAAAAGAACACTGCCCCTCCATCAAGGTGGAGGGCCTCGACCTCACGGACAAGCCCGTTACCATCTTCCACGGCAAGATGTTCACCCCGAAAAACCTCACCCCCCTCAAGGATTTGGGCGGCGAGGGCGGCAAGTGCATGATTTGGGGCGACGTCTTCTTCACCGAAGTGAAGGGCAACTTCCGCAAGATATACACTGTCTCCATTACCGATTACACCGGCTCCATCAACCTGAAGATCCGTGCGCAGGAAGGGGAGGACTGCTCCAAGTGGGAGTCCATCCCCAAGGGGTACGACGGTCGTGGTGCGCGGCGACTGCTCCTACGATAAGTACGAGCACGACTATATCGTCTGGCCCTACGACGTCCTCTTTTTGTCGAGCGCAAAAAGCGGGAGGACAACGCCCCCCTGTCAAGCGGGTGGAGCTGCATCTGCATACCAAGCTGTCCAGCATGGACGCCTTCTGCGACCCCGGCGGCATCGTCAAGCTGGCCCACCGGATGGGCCACCCGGCCATTGCCATCACCGACCACGGTGTCTGTCAGGGCTACCCCCGAGGCTATGCTGGCTGCAGACGCCATCCACAAGACAGACCCGGACTTCAAGCTCATCTACGGCTGTGAGGCCTACTTTGTCGATGACATGATACCCTGCGTCTACGGCGTGAAAGACGAGCCGCTGAACGGTGAGTTCTGCGTCTTCGACACTGAGACGACGGGCCTCGACCCCGGCGTGGAGCACCTGACAGAGATCGGCTGCGCAAACCAGATGGGCCTGAAAAACCTCTATAAAATCGTCAGCGAGGCCCATGTCAACTACTTCTTCAAGAAGCCCCGCGTCCCCCAGCCTTCTGAACAAGTATCGGGACGGCCTTATCCTCACTTCTGCCTGTGAAGCAGGAGAACTTTACAGGGCTGTCGTAGAGGGCCGCTCTTACGAAGAATTGAAGAAAATTGCATCGTACTACGATGTTTTGGAGGTCCAGCCCCTGGGCAACAATGCCTATATGGTCCGGGAGGGCAAGGTGGAGAGCGAAGAAGTCATCAAGGACTTCAACCGCACCGTCATCCAGTTGGGCGAAGACCTCCACAAGCCGGTCATCGCCACGGGTGACGTCCACTTTACCGAGCCGGAGGATGCCATTTACCGCTCGGTGCTGCAGGCGGGCAACGGCTTTAAAGACGCTGACAACCAGCCGCCGCTGTTCTACCGCACCACGGAGGATATGCTCAAGCAGTTCTACTATCTGCCCAAAGAGAAAGCTTACGAGATCGTGGTCACCAACCCCCGCAAGGTGGCGGCCAGCATCGACAGCATACCGTCCGGGCCATCCCGCGCGGCACCTATCCGCCCAGCATCGAGGGCGCAGAACAGCAGCTGCGCGATGCGACCTGGGAACACGCCAAGGGGACTATGGCGACCCGCTGCCGGAGATCGTGGAAAAGCGCCTCCAAAAAAGAGCTGGACTCCATCTGCGGCCACGGCTACGCGGTGCTGTACGTCATCGCGGTCAAATTGGTGGCCTACTCCAACGCAGGCGGCTATCAGGTGGGCAGTCGTGGTTCCGTCGGCTCCTCGGCTGTGGCCCACTTCTCCGGCATTTCGGAGGTCAACAGCCTTCCGCCCCACTACCGCTGCCCCAAGTGCAAGCACAGTGAGTTCATCACCGACGGCAGCGTGGACGACGGCTTTGACCTGCCCGGACAAGAACTGCCCCCACTGCGGCACCCGGATGCTGGTGGACGGCCACGACATCCCTTTTGAGACCTTCCTTGGCTTCTACGGCGACAAGGAGCCTGATATTGACCTGAACTTCTCGGGCGAATACCAGTCCAACGTCCACCGCTACACGGAAGAGCTGTTCGGCAAG
>VOFC01003516.1_pt1 | contig 12693 bp, 17 predicted proteins | sample 5384161 | NCBI WGS metagenome assembly VOFC01 (sample SAMN12384722, study PRJNA508395) | human gut metagenome | isolation source: healthy gut B | host: Homo sapiens | reverse complement strand
GGTTTGGCTGATTATCGTCCGATTCCACGAAGTACAAAGGTGCGTCCTGCGTACAGGGCATCGAATGTGTTGCTCAAAATCGCCAGAAACGGAAAAAGCCCTGTGCCGCGCTCAATACGCAGCACAGGGCTAAAGTTGATTTGGAGATGTCAAAGTGAGTGGAGTTGTTCACAATGCTTAACTTTTGCCGCAATACCTTTTCCCGATTTTCAAACTGTCGGATTTTCTTCTTCCCGTCTTCAATCTCGGCGGTCAATTCCTCGCGGGTTTTCTCTCTCGGCTTTGTCATGGGTGGTCACTCCTTTCTGCTCATAGGCATAGAAAAAGGACAGTCGATTTCTCGGCTGTCCCTTGTGGTATATTCTCTTTTGGTGTCAATTACTTATCAACGATTACTTCTTCTCCATAGATGATAGACGATACAACTTTTACAACTTCCTCTGCTTCTATTTGTTCTGCGACTATCTGATATTCGATACCGTCATATTCAAATTCAGCTACATACATATCAAAATAGCCGGACGGTTCGTGCGTGTCAGGGTTATACGGACCACAGGGCATGGAACGATACCCAAAGGTAACTGCCGTTCCGTCAATGTCAGAAGTTTTCACTTCATTTTCGGGCAGAAGATAGATACAATCACTTAAAATGCCAATTTTTGAAGCCGTGATAGAAAATCCTTTGACTGCCGCTACATCTTCCGTCAGTTTCGGAGTGCCATCTTCGTAATAGTCATGGTAGAAATTGAGCCTAACCGTGTCCTCTACAATATTGCCGCTTTTGTCTACAATAACCCGTGCAGTGCCATTGCCATTGGCTGCGGTCAAGCCATCTGGAATGTATGCAGGGGACAAGTCTTTTCCATAGTATTCGATTACAGCATTTTTATCCCACTGAATACGGTCATATAACTCCGGATTGCGCCATACACGCGCAGCATCCCTCAATGCCCCCACCTCATTGAAGGAAATATTGTCCATGCTGACATGGATTTCAGATATTGCAGGAGTTGTATCATCATCGGCAGTGTCAATAGGGTTGTCAACAATCACTCCATTCGGATTGTCCGGTGGTGTAGTACCTTGCTGGTGGAAATAGTCGGGGAAAACCGAAAGAGCGGTAAAAAGCATAACAGTAAGCAAGCTGCCATAGCACTCCATTTTATCCACTCATGTTTTTTACAATGGTAGTTTGCGGCTTCCTCATAATACTTGTCGTTGACTTCGCTCATGGCTTCGGAAAACAATTTTGTGTTCATACTAATACCTCTCTTTCAATCAAGTATTGCTTCATCTTCTGGCGGATTAGAGCAAGCCGGACGGATACATTTTTTTCAGAGATACCTACGCGCTTTGCTATATCCGCGTAGGTATCCGCATACGCGTAGCGGCGCATGAAGATAACGCGTTCTTTTGCGGTCAGCGTATCCAAAAATGCTTCGATGATACGGGCTAACTCTCTGGCTTCAATTTCATCTTCCACGGTTTTCTGGTCTGCGATACAGCCCTCGATTTCCTCTAAGGCAATCGTATAGTGTCCGCTTCGTTTTGCTGCTTCCTTTCTCCAATAGATTTTAAGTGAAATGTTCCGACGATTTTCACAATGTAGGACAACAGGGGTTAGGGCGTACCGGGGGAATCGCATTCCACGCGCCTAAGTAAGCATCATTGACGCATTCCTCTGCGTCCTGTCGGCTGTTTACGATGTTATACGAGAGGTTGTGGCAGATTTTTCCGTATTTAATGTCCAGCTCCCGTATGGCTTGCTCGGAACGCTCAAAAAACAACTCAATAATTTTTTCATCATCAATCACTACGCCACCTCCTTTCCGGCTTCACCCATATACTACGGTTTTAGCGACAAATACTAAATGAAAGAGAGAAGTTTTTTCAAAAAATTATAGCACATCTTTTTGAATAGGGTATGTCAAATTGCCGGGATGTTTCTTTGCCGCTTTGCTGGCGGCAATGACGGTACACGCTCCGTTATCTTCAAGATTGAGCGAATTGATATTCCGGAAAATGAAGAAGAAAGGTAATGGCTGGAAAAGCGGAATTTCAAGAATACGGCGGGTAATGCTTATACAACAGTCTGACAACTTCCAGTTTGCAACTATCTTCCTGAAAACGCAAAAACACCCCGCACCATGCGTCCTATAAACGCATGGTGCGGGGTGTTCATTCAATTATGCGGCTTTTGTCAGATACACGATCCCGGCGGCTAAATCCACACGGTCAACGTCATATCCTGCGTTGTAGATGGTATTGGAAAGTGGACTGTCCTGTGCCGGATACCAGTAGGAAGCATACTTGTACGCCGACTTGCAAAGCGGCTTGCCGGTCAGCTCCTCCACCTTGGAGAACGGCAGCGCAATCGCTTCTTCGCCCTGCGCGGAGAGGTAGTCCCCGATGGGTGCAAAGCTGGAATTGCTGGCAACATGAAGCGTTTTGGGGGCTTCCGGCGCGGCTTCCGTTTCTTCCTCCGGCAGCGTCACCTTGCCGATGAAATTGAAGTAAATCTCAATCTCTGGTCGTACTGATAGCGGTTGATTTTCCTGCGCTCATAGACGATCACCTTGTCGATGAACTCATTGAGCATGGGTGTGGTCAGCTCGGTGAAGTCCGTATAGCGGTCTACCAGCTCCATGAAGCGGTCAACATTGACGCTTTCTTCCTGTTCTGCGTTCATCTGCTCCATCAGCTCGGCGCTGCGCTGCTCAAGCTGTGCCTGTTCCGCTTCATACTGTGCGGAGAGCTTTGCGTGCCGCTTCTCCGGCAAGCGTCCAAGGGCATAATCCTCATAGAGCTTTTGCAGCAGCATGTCCAGCTCGTTTGTGCGGCGCATGATACGGTCAAGCTCCGTTCTGCCGCTTTGCAGACTGCGCTTTCTCGCGTCGGAGGTGGTCTGCATCACAAGCTGCTCGAAATCCTCCTTGTTGGCTCTGGCGTAGGTTGCTACATTCCGCAGCGCGTCCAGAATCAGGTCGCGGACGATTTCGGTGCGGATAAAGTGAATGGTGCAGGAGGTCGTTTTCTTGCGGTAGGAAGCACAGACGTAGTTATCCTTCGGGGTCTTGTGGTATGCGTCCCCATCGCTGCGCTCGTTATACATTTTAGCGCCGCACTCGCCGCAGTAGAGCAGCCCGGTCAGCGGATTCGGCTCTCTATTGCGGTCACCGCGCCGGATCGTCCTGCGAAGCTTCTGCGCGGTTTCCCATGTAGTCTTGTCAATGATGGCTTCGTGGGTATTCTCAAAGATTTTCCAGTCCTCTTTGGGAGCCTGCTTGCGGTGCTTGTCCCGGTAGCAAGTCTTAAAGGTCTTGAAATTGACGGTATGCCCCATGTACTCCACACGGGCGAGAATGTAGCTCACCGTCGTACCCCACCAGCGGTAAGGATCTTCAAACTTGTTGTTCCTGCGGTTGCCCACGCCCTTTGCGGCAAGGTAGGCAGACGGGCAAAGCACCTTTTCCACGGATAAAATATCCGCGATCTGATACACGCCCTTGCCGTCAATGACCATGCGGAAAATACGGCGCACAACAGCGGCAGCTTCCTCGTCGATGATCCAGCGCTGCTTGTTCTCCGGATCTTTCAGATACCCGTAGATGGGATGATTGCCGGTGTGTTCGCCCTTGTTGCCCTTTGCCCGGTATACGGCGCTGACCTTCTTGCTTGTATCACGAGCGTAAAAATCGTTCATGATATTCAGAAAGGGAGCGAAATCATTCTCGGACTGATTGGCGCTGTCTACGCCGTTGTTGACGGCAATGAAGCGAACGCCGTTCTGCGGGAAGGTGACCTCCGTATAGAAGCCCACACGGAGGTAATCACGACCCACCCGGCTGAGGTCTTTTACAAGGACAATGCCCACCTTACCGGCTTCAATGTCGGCAATCAGGCGTTTCCAGTCGGGACGCTCAAAATTCGTGCCGCTCCAACCGTCGTCAGAATAAACCGATACATTCGGGAAATTCCGTTCACGGGCATAGCGCGTGAGCATATCCTTCTGATGGATGATGGAATTACTGTCCCCTGCAAGATCATCGTCGCGGCTCAGGCGGCAATAGATGGCGGTGATTTTTTCCTGTGGCTGTCTGTTGTTCATAACGATACCTCTTTCAGACAGCCAGCTCATTTGTGGCAATTACAGTATAGCCGATTTCTAAGCCGCAGTAAAGCGGACAATGTAAACTATTTCCGGGTTTTCATCGTAATTCCTCGCTTTCTCAACCTTCGCAGCCCATTTTGATCAGCCGCTTGATTTTATCGTTCATATCCTCCTTGCCGTTTTCTTTGAAGTGCAGCGTCACGCGGTAGGTGGTGTTGCCCACCCTGCGGGTCATCCTTCCGGCAGAGGAAGGAGCGGCGGGTGCGGGACGGCGCACGGTTTCTTTTGCGGTCGCGGTGGCGGTATTGTTCATAGGCACTCCTTCTCCTTCATCATCGTTTTCAGTTTATCCAGCTTACTGCGCGGTCTGTCTGCGGAAGTTCGTCCCGGTGAACAGGATCGGGGCGCACATTTCCAGCAGCCTGTCATAAATACGGGCGTGGGGCGTGTCCTGCGGATGCTGCAATTCGTCAAGGCTCAGATTGGTGGTGACGATCAGGGGCTTGCCGCTGCGGTAGCGGCTGTCTATCACGTTGTAGACCTGTTCCAGCCCGTATTCCGTGCCGCGCTCCATGCCGAAATCATCCAGAATCAGCAGCGGATAGCGGCACAGGCGGGCAATGTACGCATTTCTGCCCTCAAAACTGCCGGATAGGTCATTGAGAACGGCGGCAAAGTTCGTCATGCGGACGGGGATTTCTTTCTCCATCAGGGAGTTGGCGATACAGGCGGCGAAAAAGCTCTTGCCCGTCCCGACGCTGCCCCAGAGCAGATAGCCGATATTCTCAGAGCGCATCGTATCAAAATTGTCGGCGTAAAATCTCGCGTGCTTCATCTGTAGATTCGCGCCGTTGTCATGTTCGAAGCACCAGTCCCGCAGCTTCGGCGTATCAAAGCAGTCCTTTTTCAGCTCCTTTACGGTGTCCTCATGCTTGCGCTGCCGGTCAGCCATCCGCTTTTCCTCATAACGTTTTTGCTGACAGGCGCAGTTTGTGGGATGCCGGTCACGTCCGAACAGGGCGGCGTGACCATCTTCAAAATAGGCTTCCTTCGGCGTATGGCACTTGCCGCAGTACAGCAAGCCGTCCTCGCCGGTGTAATCGCCCTCGCCGGGGCGGACTTCCATCACTTTGGAAACAATATCGATAAAATCATTCATAGGCTTTCTCCCTCCTTACAGGTGTAATCAGGGATGCCCTGCTTGGGGACACCCTTTGTTTTATCGTTCTCTGCCCACCGTCTGATGGTGGCAACGTGGTTCTGATAGCTTCTGCCTGTGGATTCCATGTAGGAGGACAGCTCGGAAATGAGCCTGTCCAGCCTGTCGGGAAACTCCCGCAGCAGCTCGGCATATTCGGTCTCGGTCAGAAAAACATTCTTGTATCGCCCGTATGTGGCAGGCGCTTCACTCTCTCTACTCAGGTGATTCTGATTCAGGTTGTTACTACTCAGGTTGTTAGGGGACAGTTTTCTTTCCGTCATAGGGACAATTTTCTGTCCATCAGTCGGACAGCTTTCTGTCCCAATAGAGGAAGGCTTTCTGTCTGTCACTTGGAAAGTTTTCTGTCCGTCTGGCGGCAGCTTCACATAGATGCGGTTCGGCTTGGAAAAGCCGCTCCTGCGCCGCTTGATCAGCCCCGCGTCCTCCAACTCGGAAAGAGCGGTTTTCACGGTCATAGGGCTTCTGTCCAGCGCGGCGGCAATCTTCTCTATGGGGAACACAAGATAAATCCTGCCGCCCTCGTCCAGCCAGCCGTTTGCCTGTGAGAGCGTTGCCCGGTCAAGCAGCAGCGCGTACAGCAGCTTCGCCGTCTGGGTCAGGTCTGCTTGCAGCAGGAAGCGGGGATATGGCAGATACGGCGGCAGCCGGGTATCCGCTCTCATGTACTCGGTGATGGAATGTCACCTCCTTCGCGGGAATTGGGGTATAACGAATCGTGACAGCCCTCAATCGGGCGGTTTCCAGCGTTTCGACCAGTAATGCGGGCAAAGCACCACAACTGCCCGGAAGCTCTGCTTGCAGCCGTGGACGCACCCACGGCAAAGGGAATTGTAGGAAATGCGGTTTCGGTGGTCGAGGAAGAACGACCATTCCAGCCGCCGCTGCTTTTTCATTCTCGGCATTTTCACGCTCCTATCTGTCGCCAAAGCGTCACGCTCTGGCAGACGGTCAAATTGTAAATCTCGGTATCATTTTCGGGCTGTTTTCGCCCTGTGCGCTCCGTTTGGGGAACGGGTGGTGTTGCGGTATGGGTAGGTAGTCCCTTCGGCGCGCTCTGTGCGCTTTTGGGATGGGCATTTGCTCCGTTTCGGTCACAGAAAGTTATCGGACGGTTCACAAAATATTTCGCACGAATCAGTTGCATATTTCGTCCGATTTGGATATAATATAGATGAACCAAATCACGAAGGGAGGAACCGGATCATGTCGATTACTGCGACGGAACTGAAAAGCAATCTTGGAAAGTATCTTCTGCTTGCAGCAACGGAGGACATTTTCATCACTCGCAACGGCAAGGTTGTTGCCAAACTCTCCAATCCCCATCAAGACAGAGTAGATATTGCCAAGTCTCTGTTCGGTATTCTTCCGGCTGATGTGACATTGGAGGAGGCAAAGGAAGAAAGGCTGAACCGGATATGAGAGCTGTCATTGATACCTGCGTCATCGTGGACGCGCTGCAAAGCCGCGAACCGTTCTGCAAGGATGCGCAGTCATTTTCCTGCTCTGCGCCAACCGGCAGTTTGAAGGCTTCCTGACGGCGAAAAGCCATCACGGACATTTACTATCTGACGCATCGGCAGACCCACAGCGACAAAGCAACTCGCGACGTTCTGACAAAGCTCTGCGCGTTGTTCGGGCTGCTGGACACTACAGCGCTGGACATCCGCAAGGCGATTTCGGCAGAGATTTCCGATTTCGAGGATGCCGTAATGGTCGAGACGGCGGTGCGCTCCGGCGCAGACTGCATCGTGACACGGAACACGAAGGATTACAGCAAAGCACCGGTCCCTGTGTACGCCCCGGCAGAGTTCATAGAGCTGCTGACCGAAACAAGCGAAGATCAGACGGATTGACCGTCCGCAAATGCCGCCGTTTCTGGCGGCATTTTGCTTTTTACCGTTCCTGCTCATGGCTGTGCCCTCGCTTCGGCTGCGGCATCGCCATCTGATAATTGCGCTGCATGGTCATCAGCTCATGCAGCCGGTCGCTTTTCTCGCGGTAATCGTTGTAGCACTCGTTTTTCTGGGACACGAGGGACTGAATCTCCGCAACGATCTCCCTGCGCTTCGGAAGCTGCTTGGGTGCGCCAAGCTTGTCAAGCTGGCGCTTGGCAGCGTCGTTGATGATAAAATCCGCTTCATGTGCAGCATAGAATTTCTGCTTGTCCTTCTCTTTGCGGATCATGCGATACTCCTTGATAACGGGATCGGTGTTGCGGTAATTGTCCATTGCTTCCAGCATTGCCTTTTTATCCGTCACCTTGGCAGCGGCAGCATCATAGCGGCTGCGTGCTTCCCGTGCTTCCGCACCGGCTGCATTAACAGCGGCGAACAGCTTGTCTGGAGATAGAAGGTCATGCTTCTGCAAGTACATAAGGTTTTCGACCACGCCTTGAGGTTGTGCATTGACGCCCAACGGTCATAGCCGATGCCCTTGCCCTCGGTGCGTTTTGCTTCACGGTCAACCATGCGCCCAATGGAGGGGGCTTGCGGTGCGCTCTGCTTTGGAGTGTGCCTGTCGGAAGCACCCTCGTTTGAAGATAGGGTGCGGTCAAGCGGAATAGCATCATTTGAAGTGAGGGTATGCTCAGAACGCAGGGCATTTTGCTCCAAAGCGGCGAGCACAGCGACTTTGTCAAAGCTGTCGCCCAGCTTCCGCGCCGTGATGGGCTTTGTACGGTCAGGGGGTGAGATAGGAAAAACGCCCGCGACTCTCCTTGACGGTCACGCCGTATTGCAGGAGCTTCCGCGCAAAATCCTCGACGGTGAACGATTCGTTCAGCGTTTTCCGGATAATCTGACGCAGCTTTTCTTTGTCGGTTTCAAAGCGTGTCGGCTTGGTGGGCTTGCCCTCTGCGGCAAGGGCGGCGTTTTCCTGATCCAGCGCAGCCTGTCCCTTTTTCTTCGCCCAATACTCACGCTCGGTGACACGGTTTGCGCTGCCATTCAGAAGATTGATCTGATAAAGACCGGCTTCGTGGCACAGCTCCATGACCTCGGACTTGAAATATTCCATCGCCGCGTCGGTACAGCGGTGCTTGCATCCGGCTTTTGTGTCCGCTGGTCTGTCCATGTAGGGCAGCAGCGGCACATTTTCGATCCGCAGACTATTGATGACGATATGCACATGGATGTTGCCAGACTGGTTATGCCCGTCCGGGTGGGTGCAGATGATTGCCTGATGACCGGGAAACTGCTCCCGGCAGAACCGCTCACCAAGCTCCTGCGCCTTGTCCACGGTCAGCCCGTTATCCGGGCCGTCCCGCGGGTCAAAGCTGATGATGTAATGGTGGCTCTTGACGTCCTCGCGCTTCTGATTCTTGCCATAGCGGAGGTTGGAACGCATACAGGCAACCGCGAAATCTTCCTCGCCGCAGTTCAGGGTGGAAATGCGGTAATCCCCTCTCGGCACAAGCCGCCCGTCTTCAAAGGAAATGATATAGTGGTGGCTTTTCACATCTTCCCGTTTTGGTTCTTGCCGTATCGGAGATTGGACGCATACAGGCAACGGCAAAATCTTCCTCGCCGCAGTTCAGCGTGGCTATTCGGTAATCCTCCCGGAGGACGAGCCGCCCGTTTTCATCAAGGGTGGGCTTCATGGTAAACTCGTCATGCTCAAAGGTGAGATACTGCTCGGCTGCACCGTAGTCGGCATTTTTAGAGCTGATATGCTTGAATGTTGCCAACAGCGTCACCTACCTTTCGCAGGACTTCAAACTTCAAGGCGGCAAGGTCAGAAATGGCGGCTCGCACTTCAACGGACAGCGTATTGTAGGGCGTTCCGTATTCGTTGAGGGCACGGGCGATCTGATTAAGGTTGCCGCCGATTTTTCCGTATTCGGCTATCAACTTTCCAACAGCGGATAGCAGTTCATCATTAACCGGGGAAACGGTAACGATGGGGCGAATGGTCGCCCTTGTAATGGCCTGTCGGATAAATTCGGCTTGGCTCATGTCATAATTCTTTAGCCGTTCCGTGAAGTCGGCATATTCTTCTTTGGTCATGCGTGTCTTGACTACATGGCTTCGGTGGAACTGTTTTCAAGCGGCACAAGCCGCATAGCAGGGTTTGTGGGAAGGCACTCCCCAACAAGATTCCGATGGGACAGAATGAGCGAAATGCGAAATCTGGCACCTCGGTAGAATCTTGCTCTGAAAAACTGCCGCTTTCCTCTGTGAGGCTGCTCTTAATACCTACAAAACCGCAGCGGGGCAAATAGGCGGAAAATCCAACGGATTTTTTTCTATGCCCTTACTGCAATTCCAAGGGGACGGTATGGCTGGTTTCATCAATATAGCGATAGTGGCGGCGTGTTCTGCCCGCTGTTTGTCCCCCTCCACGAAAGAAACCGAAAAATGCCAAACGCTCCTTTGGATTTCTTTCATCACTACTACGGTAGCCCCATACCTTTCTTCCAAATGGCTGCGGTATTCTTTTCATCACTACTACGGTACGCAAGACCGTTTTGGGCAAATTTCCCCGTCACTTTCTACAACAACAGGAATGTGCGGTCTGCCAAAAATGGGCGCAAAAAAAACGCCACGGACTTTCAAAAAATCTGTGGCGTTGCAGCTTGGTCGATATTCAATTTTCATTTCCATAATGTGAGGGAGCGACAGCACTTTAGTCTGTCGCTCCCTTGATTCCCATCAGTGGAAACAGGCAGGGCTGTCAACGGCGGCGCATTTATACGCCGTTCATCTTGACCGTTGACTGCTCCGGCTGATTCCGCTATTTGTTGTGGGATTACAGCTACATTCAAATCTTTTGCGCTGATTAGTGTTTCTTGTTTGCATTTCGGACAGAACAGAGGGAAATTTTCAAGTATTGTATCGGGGCGTATCTTTGTTCGTGTTTTATTTCCACAAATAGGGCAAAGCACCCACCTATCAGGCGATTTAATCATTTTAATTTTCATTATTTAAGGAAAGAAATGTAAATTGTGAAGTTATCGGGAATGTAGCTGATACTCAATCCCTTTTCGCCATTTGACAAAAGCGTACCGATAGAAACATAGTCCTGTCCCTCAATTTCTTCCGACACTTCCTCTATTATAGAAAACCCCTCTTGCTTCAAAAGCTCTAAATAGTCGTTATAGTCGGTTTCGCTTATATCCACAATACTGATACTGCAATTCTCATGTTCCGTATCAAGCATAGCCCAACCGACCGTACCGGACGGGACGGGAAGCCCCTCGGTGTATTCATTCACAGGCCATACACCCGCGTCAAGCATGGTATTGCTTTCTGTTTGTGTATTGCTTGGATTATCCGCAGCGGACGGCGTATCTTGATTGGAACAGGCAGCCAAAGAAAGCATAAGTAAAATAGCGATTATTGAAACAAATTTTTTCATAGCTACCTCCTGTTTTTGCGGACGGTTCGGATAATCTGAATGATTGCGATTGTAACCGCGATTACACCGACTGCCAAAATGATTTGTGAAGCGTCAAATCCAAAAGCTCCCTCAACTTGAATGTTTGTCATTGCGTCTGCTTGTCCGATTGCCCCGTCCGGCACTTTCCCGGATTGGGTAGTGGCGTAAATCACAAACGCTGCAACGGCAACGACAAGGGCTGCAACGCTCGAAATAATCCCTTTCCGTTTCTGCGGTGCTGCGCTGTCAATGCCTAACTGCTCGGCGGTATTCTCTGCAAACTCTTTGGGAGTGCCTAACCGTTCGATTACCTGTTGTTCCGTTTCGCCATGCTCCAACGCAGAAGCAAAGACTTCATTCAGATCACGCACGACCTCTTTTTTTGCTTTGCGTGTTAAACTCAATTCCTTTTCCACTTGCTTAATGTATTGCTCTTTCATTCTGATACCTCCGCTGTTTGATAGGTGGCAATAAAGCCATTTACACAACTTTCATAGCTCGCCCAAAATAAAATCAGCTCGTCTAATACCTCTCTGCCCTTATGGGTAAGGGAGTAGTATTTTTTTGATCCGCCATTTGCCGCTGCCGGGGCTAATCGGCATTGGATTAACTCGGCTTCCTGCAAACGATACAGAATAGGGTAAATCGTTCCCTCTTTTGCATAGCCCAAAACGGACGCGCTGTTATTTAGCTCTGTAATGATTTCATAGCTCCAATCAGTGCTACAACAAGGGTCTGCAAAACGTCTACTGCGCTATTGAAAAATGCCATAAATAAATCCTTTCTGCCGCGTCTGCGGCTGTCCGGCAAGCGGACAAAAGGCGGTCAGCGTATGCCGCCGCATAAAAAAACCGCCCTCTGGTAAAGGCGGCTGTCCCCGCGCTGCGTAAGTTCTGCGGCGCGGCGGTATTCAGTTGTAGGGGGTGCGGCTCCTGCCGCTGTGTACTGCGCCGGAAAGTGGGGGCGCGTATCATGTAGCCGGTATGGATAGATGTGATTGCTTCAATCGCTCCTTTCTGTGTCCCGCTGTGCTGCCGGACGTTTTTTTCAGACTTGCGGGAAGTGAATAGCTTGCGTAGCAAGGTGTTCGCTTCCCGCAAGTTCACAAAGGGGTAGCTGCCGCAAGGCAGCGTAGGGGAAGTGTAGCTTCCCCTGTCCCCCGGCGGTCTGCCATGCTGTCACTGTTGCGGGATAAGCCCCCGGCGCGTGACATACTCCGTTGCAAAACGGCGGTGTTCCGCTTCCTTTTCCCGCCAATACTCCCATAATGCAGCGTCGGCGGCTTCCGCAACATTCATTAAAAACCGTTCAAGCTGCTTTTGTTTTTCCTCTGCGCTACGTTTCCTCATGGTCTGCGTCCTCCTGTAAGTCTGCTGCGTCAAGCTCGTAATAGTCAAAAACCTCGTCGGGCTTGACAATGGCGGGGCGGCGTTTAAGGTGCTTTTCCATGTCAAAGGCGTTCTTCGGGTCTGCGTCGGACAGGTACTTGTATTTCGGGTGCTTCGTTATGTCGAATTTGTCCGAAAAGAACGGGCGCACCCCGCGTAGCTGCAAGATACATTTCCCTCCGTCCATGACTGCGATTTCATCTTCCGTCATAAGCTGCTTTCCCAATTTCTGATAGTTCAGCCCATGCGAAAGCTCCCGCCCCCTTGTTTCGGAAGTGTTGAAGCTGTCTATCGTTTCCTTGCCTAAAATCTCCGATATTTCTTTGAGCGTCGTTTTTTCCTTGCCGCCCAAGAAAAGCGTGGTGTCGCAGTTGCCGACTATGGTATCGGCGTTGTCCTTGTAGATTGCCTTTAGCTGTGACTGGCTCTGCAAGATGATTGACGCGGAGATTTCCCGGCTCCGTATCGTTGCGATTAGCTTCTCAAATTTGGGGATTTGCCCGATATTCGCAAATTCATCAAGTAAGCACCGTACATGGACGGGAAGCCGCCCGCCGTATTCATCATCTGCCTTGTCACAAAGCAAGTTGAATAGC
>VOFC01004944.1_pt1 | contig 12702 bp, 16 predicted proteins | sample 5384161 | NCBI WGS metagenome assembly VOFC01 (sample SAMN12384722, study PRJNA508395) | human gut metagenome | isolation source: healthy gut B | host: Homo sapiens | reverse complement strand
TACTCCGTCAGGAGCGTCGAGACGAAATGGCCCCCGGCCGAGAAATCCCATGACGCCGACGCTCCGCGGGTCAACGCCCCACGTGCGGGCTTCGCGGCGAAAGCACCCGCATGGCCTGTACGCCGTCTTCGAGCGGGATTTCGGGATGGCCGTTCGGCATCCGGTATTTCAGCACGGCAGCTACGATTCCCTCTCCGTTGAGCCACTCCGCCGTACGGTAACCCTCATAGGTGACGCAGACCTTCTCATAACTGCCCCCGGGAACCACCAGCATGATCTGACCCGTCGCCCGGGCCGAGTCGGGAAGAAAGTACCTCCAACTCAGGTTCGCTCACCCCTACATAATAGCCCTTGTCATTGATCGTCTCGGGAGTTCCCTCCAACCCGTTCTTCGAGGCGCTCCCTCCGGAAACAGCGGGAATGCGCAACGGCTCCCGAGCTCAGCGATACCGGCCACCAACACGGCCAGCACAATCAAAAACAGCGTCTTCATTTTCGGCCCGGGGATTGGTGATCACATAGAAATGGCCGTCCTCAGCCCCGAGGAGCAGCTCCTCCACACCGTCGCGTTCCAGTCGACCGGCGTCGGGCAGGTCGGGCGTCCGGCCAGCACCGTCCGGCCTAAGTCGCCCTTGTACTCGAACCAGACCTGCTGTCGGCCTCCCGCACCTGACGGAACCAGCAGGGCATTCTTGCTGTCGACGATCAGGGCGAGGCGTCCGTCGCCGTCCCAGTCCGTGAAGCAGATCTTCCAGCCGACCGGATCGGACTGACCGCCGATACCGTGTCGTTCAGACGCAGAGGACCCTCCGGAAGCGTCGAGTACACCCTTCTTCGAGTTATAGAGCGAGCAGTTCGTTCCGTAGATCCGGCGCCCCGGGACGCAGCATCGCTGCCCTCCGGCGTGCGGAAACGTTCGAAGTAAGCCAGATAGCCCCTCATGGTCGAGGACGATGAGGTCCATCAGCCCGTCGTGGTTCCAATCCATCGCCACGGGAGTCGTGCGCCACTGCGTAGCGAGCGCTCCCCCGGTTCGGGCGACCACCAGTTCCAGGCCGGTTTAGGGCCTCGCCCTCCCAGGCAACCCGCACGGGTTGTGCCGGAGCGAACGAGCCCATCCTGTGTCCAAGGTTGCGGTACCATTCGATCTTGCCCCAGATCGAATTGACGATCAGGTCCAGTCCGTCGCCGTCCCAGTCGGCCACGGAGAGGACCGTATAACCCCATTTACGTTCTGCCGGGCCCTGATCGAGCCGTTCTCACCCGCCTGGATGCGGATCGGTGCACCCTTCACCTCGAAGGAAGCGCGGAGCATCCCATACGGGGCTTCCCCCGCCCGAGAGGTTGCGGATCCAGGCAATTTCGCCCGCCGAGTTTCCGGCGATGATATCGGTTTTCCATCTCCGTCCCAGTCGAAGGCACACGGCGGGAGAGCGCCCGAACTTCACCAGATCGGCCTGCTGCCGGAAATAGACCGGCGCCTCGAACTGCGGCATCCCCTTGCACCTCTTCCTGTGTGGCGGACCCAGGCAACCCGTGGCCATCTCGTCGCCGACAATCAGATCGATGTCCGCCGTCGTCGAAAATCCGAAACCACAGGAACGATCATCCGCAGGTGCAGCCGAATTCCCTTGCGGGTTGGACAACTGCCGCCCGGCTGCAAAGCGCGCGCTCTTCGCGCGTGCCGACATTCTCGAACCAGGTCAAACCGTCGACAAATCCCGCCGCAGATCAGATCCAGATCGCCGTCACCGTCGAAATCGGCCACACAGGGGATTCGAGCCCGTAGGTGTCGATCAGCGCACCTCCGGCTTCGACCTTGCCCCGGTTGACGTATCCCTTGCCGGTATTCTCCAGCAGATAGACATAACGCGTGCAAAGCGGCCCGCGGGTCCAGCGCGACCGAGCGAGTCGGAAGGCGTTGTCCCAGCCGTAGTCGTCCCAGGTGTCGATCCCCACGACAATGTCCTTTGTCGCCGTCGTTGTCCCAGTCGACGTTCCCACATGCTGTTGCGACTTCGCATAGGTCGCACCCAGCACCTCGCCCTTGTACTTCAGTTTGCGCTTACGGGCATAGGGGCGCCTTGAAGAAATCAAGGTGCTCGGTATTTTCGACAGCACGAAGGCTTCACCGCCGACCTCCGACAGCCGGATGTTGTTCATTCCCTTTTCGCTGATGCGCTCGGCCTTGGCAAAGAGCGGTTTTTCGGCAGTACCGATATTGCGGAAATAGTAAAGTCCGCGATACGGACGGTCGGGGCACGAAACCAGCAGGTCCTTGCGACCGTCACCGTCATAATCCACCGAATGGGGATCCCCACAGCCCGACACCCAGATCGACGACAAGTTCCGGGTTGTTGCAGGTCAGGGCGACAAATTTCGGGGAGCCTGCCCGTCCTCCATTGAAGGGCTGGAGCCGGCGAGGTTGCATACACGGACTGGCTGCCCAGACAGCAGCCTGTCAACGCCGCCGCGATACGGAGATCGCGCCGGAGGACATTCCACAAGTTCGAAGGTTTGTTTTTCATCATCAAAGGTTGGTATCGCAGTTTATATAAAAAACGTTTTAGCTTATTTCTCAAAAAAATATTCCCACAACAAAAATGTAAAGACAAAGATATGGTACTAACAACCCGGCGTTGTTTCGATTCTAAAAATTCTGATTACAAACCAGCGAATCATTCCGTCACCAAGACTTTTGTTTCAACCATATCGTCGACATCATACTCCACAATTTCAGGAGCCAATACGATCCGTGTACAGGCCATCGGCTGATCCCCTGTGTTCGATGCTCTTGATCAACAGATCCAGCGCCTCGGCCCCGAAGTTCGATCGGCTGGCTCACACGCCGCCGCCGCCGTCCGGTAAAGATCGAACGCTTTGTTCCGTATCGAAACAAGCCATCGAAAAATCGCGCGGAATCCGCCAACCTATTCCTGAACATGGCCGTTACGCCCTGCATTGCCAGCGCGTATTGGTCGCAAAGACAAAGGCCTCGACCCGCCGCGCGCCTGCGCATCGCGCAACACCTCCACAATCCGCTCCAGGCGTTCATGACGCAGGTGGTGAATCCGACATACTCCCCGAGTCCGTTCTCCGACATGCAGGAGCGATACCCCTCCTCGCGCTCGCGGATGTTCGAGAGATTCATCGAATAGGAGACCATCTCGATCCGCCGGAATCCTGGCGAACAAGCACTTCCGTCACTTGAGAACCCGCCCGCCGGTTATTGAGCACCACTGCTCAACTCAGCGCCGGGGACCTCCTGATCGAGCAGGACCAGCGGAAAATTCTCATTGGCCAGTTTGCAGAGCGTCTGTTCGGCTCCTCGCAAGGTACAACGATCAACCGTCGACACCTTTTATTGCGGAATACCTCGATCAGATTTCGAGTTTCTGTGGATTCTCATCCGTACTGCGGAACAAAGCACTGTATACTTATGTCTATAGGCCTGATCCTCGATGCAGCGGGCAATGTCGGCAAAAAACTTGTTCGAAATATCCGACACGATAACCCCAACTGCGTTTGTTCTTCCGCGACGCAGCACCTCGCCGCCTCATTAGGCTGATAATTAAGGCGTTCTCTGCGACGGAACGGATCCGTTCGGCCGTGTCCCTTGTTGACCCGATAGCCCCTTCCCGTCCGATTTGCCATTCATGACGAACGATACCAGGGCGATTGAAACCCCGGCCTCCGCGGCAATATCCCGGATCGTTATTTTGCGACCGCGTTCTCCCATTTTTTATCTGGCGGATAATTTGAGGGATGAAATTTTTTCGTTACCTTTGCAAAGGTAATGAAAACGTTTTAACAAACAAATTTTTTTCCCGATTTTTTCACACCTATTGATAATGAGAAGTTATGCCGAAGATGTGGAGTTTCTGAAATCCTGCCATATCGGGATCCTTCGAACTCTCCGACCGGAATACCGGTTCGCGCATTTGCATCGTCCCCCAATGGCAGGGACGGGTGATGACCTCCACCCCTCAGGGCGAGCGGGGAGCAAGTTTCGGATGGATCAACCGCACGCTGATCGCCTCGGGCTCCACCCCTCGCGCATTTCAACCCCGTAGGGGTGAGGGAGCGTCTCTGGATCGGGCCGGAAGGCGGTCCCAACTCCTTCTATTTCGCTCCGGGAGCCGCCCAGAGCTATGAAAAACTGGCAGGTCCCCGCAGCACTCGACACCCAGCCCTTCGATGTCATGGAGGCATCGGGTCGCAAAGTCCGCCTGACACGCGAACTGGAGCCTGACAAACGCTTCCGGGGAACCAGTTCCGAATCGGCATCGACCGCACGGTCGAACTGCTCCGGCCCGAAGAGTCGGAGTTTCTCCGCAACCTGCCGGCCGACGAGTCTCGACACCGTAGCCTACCGCAGCCGGAACCGCATCATCAACCTCGGCAACGAAGCCTGAGTGCCCAAAAGCGGCTCCTTCGATCTGGATGCTCGGCATGTTCCGCCCACCCCGTCGACAACCGTCTTCGTCCCCTACGCCGATTCCGGATCGGGTCCCGTAGTCAACAGCGACTACTTCGGTCCGATGCCCGGCAACCGGCTCCGGGTGAGCCCCGGCCTGATCTGTATGCGCATCGACGGCGCCTTCCGCCCAAAATCGGCATTCCTGCAGGCCGTGACACGGGGTGCTGCGGCAGTTACGATCCGCAGACCGGGAGCATCACGCTGATCCGCTACACGCGTTCGACGGCCGGCGACCGCTACGTGGAGAGCTGCTGGGGCGAACAGACCGATCCTTTCGGCGGCGACGTCATCAACGCCTACAACGACGGTCCCACGGAGACCGGCACAATCATGGGCCCCTTCTACGAACTGGAGACCTCCTCACCGGCCGCCTTCCTCGATCCCGGAGCAAGCCGAACCCATATTCAGGAGGTATACCACCTGCAAGGAGACCGGGCTCATCTGGAGTCCGTACTGACGCGGTCGTTCCGGGTGGTTCGGCAGCCGTCAACCAGGCATTCAAATCCTAAAACTACATACGTCATGCAAACCCAAACCCATTACGTCATCGGCATCGACTTCCCGGAAGCGACTCCGTGCGGTGCCTCGTCGTCGACACGGCGGACGGAGCGGCCGTTGCATCGGCCGTCGTGGCCTATCCGCGCTGGAAAGAGGGGCTTTACTGCGCCCCCGGCACGCAACCAATACCGCCAGCACCCGCTCGATTACACCGAATCCCTCGAACGCTGCATCCGCGAAGCGTTGAGCGCCTGCCCCGCCTCCGTTGCCCGGCAGATCCGCGGCATCAGTTTCGACACCACGGCGTCAACCCCGTGCGGCTGACCGACCGGGAGGAACTCCGCGCTGTCGCTGCTGCCCGAAGTTGCCGAACATCCCGATGCGATGTTCATTCTCTGAAAGACCACACGGCGGTGGCCGAATCGGACGAAATCAACGCCCTGGCCAAGCGCTGAAGATCGACTACACGCGTTACAGCGGCGGAAGCTATTCGTGCGAATGGGCCTGGGCCAAAAATGCTGCACGCCCTGCGCTATGCCCCCGAGCCTGCGCGAAAAAGGCCTATTCATGGGTGGAGCACTGCGACTGGATCTCCGGACTGCTTACCGGGAACACCCGCCCGGAAACGATGGCCCGCAGCCGCTGCGTGGCCGGGCACAAGCCATGTGGCACGAAAAGCTGGGGTGGGCTTCCGTCGGCCGAGTTTTTCGAGGCCGTCGACCCGCTGTACAACTGCTTCCGCGGACACCTCTACACCCATACCGCAACGGCCGACGAATGTGTCGGACGGCTGTCCGAAGAGTGGGCCCGCCGCTTGGGGCTCGAAGCCGGGATCGCCGTCGGCGTAGGGGCCATCGACTGTCATTTCGGGGCCGTCGGAGCGGGCATCCGGCCCGGGACGCTGGTCAAGGTGATGGGTACTCGACCTGGATTGATATCGCCGTCGCCACGTATGACGAATCCGCGACAAGGCCGTCCACGGCATCTGCGGACAGGTCGACGGTTCGGTCCTGCCCGGTTTGATCGGGACTTGAAGCCGACAATCGTTCGGCGACATCTACGCCTGGTTCCGCCGCGTACTGGCATGGCCGCTGCGACAGTTGTGCCCCGAGCGGAGCGACCTCGAAGGAGAGATTTCAACCGGCTGACGGAGGAGGGGCGCAACGGCTTCCCGTCACGGAGGAGGACCCCGCTAGCGCTCGACTGGCACAACGGACGCCGCACTCCGGACCTCGATCCCCGGATGCGGGAGCAATCGAGGGGCTCACGCTGGCAACCTCGGCACCGGCTCTGTTCAAATCGCTGGTCGAAGCGACGGGCCTTCGGGTCACGAGCCATCAACGAGCGGTTCCAAACGAGGAGGGGGTTGCCATCAACGAGGTGATTGCCATCGGCGGCATCGCCCGCAAATCGCCGTTTGTCATGCAGACCATGCTGGCCGACATCACCGGGGACAAAAGATCCGCGTGCTGGACAGCGACCATTCAGCTCTGGGAGCCGCGATGTTCGCGGCCGTTGTAGCCGGACTCTCTACCCCTGACATTGCCCGCCGCGCAACAGGCCATGAAGCCGGGATTCTCGGCGGGAATACACCCCGACCCGCAGCGACAGGCCATCTACGACAAACTCTACGAACGTTACCGGGCATCGGAGCCACACAGTCCCCGTCCACTTCCGCCCATCCGCCCATAACCGGAATCAATAACCCGGCGTTCGAAACGCCCCTGCAGCAGAAAGTTGCCAGACGATGTTCGTCAGGGGCGTGGAATACCTTGGGATTCTGAAAATACCTGAGCATTTTACCTATAATAATATCAATAGGTGTTCCAGGAATTAAATTAGCACTAAATCCAGCAGATACACCAGCAAAAGCAGCTGCTATACCAATTAATGGATTTTTTTAAGGCCTGAATATAAAAAGTCCTGCTAAAGGAATAAGAATAAGGTAACCTGCATCTGTTGCAATACTACTCATTATTCAAGAAATACTAAAAGCATTGGGAGAAGTTTTGTTGATACTTTTGAGCTTTTTTTTTATTAATGTAGTCAAAAGGCCAGATTCTTCAGCAAGGCCAACTCCAAACATAACAATAAGTATTGTGCCAAGTACACCACCACCATATGCAAGCCAGTTTGTAACAAGAGCATTATCAAGTATCCATCTGAAGTTTTCTGATTTGAACATATTTAAATTTCATATGTTACAGCTTCACCATCTTTGCCTGCTGTTTGGAAAGTAATTCCTCCCATAAATAGTGTTATTATCATTACAGATACAAAAATATTGAAAATATAATAACAGGATCAGGTATTTTTTTTTCCCTATTTTTTCAATAAAGTTTGTCTTATTTTTTATTTTTCATAATGTTTCTCCTTTTTAATATGCTATAAAATATTATAATTACTCACAAGATATTTTCAATATATTTTTAGAATAATTATAAAAATATCAAAAAACAATGTAGTTATTTGTCGAGAAATATTAGAAGAATTAAAAATAGTATAAAGTTTTTGATAAATTTTTAATGATAAAAAGATAGAAAAAAACCTTACCAAAGTTCGGTAAGATTTTGTGATATCTTCTAGGCATAAAATTATCTCGGCATTTTAAATTAATACGTTCTTTTATAGTCGTTGATTTATAAAAAATTTTAAACAAATTTTCAAAGGTATTGTCTTTGTTTAAGGATAATATTTCTTTTTTGATTTATCCTTGCTTAAATGTGTAATGAAAGATGACTTTTTATCATATACTAATGCAATTTCACGGTTAAGATCATGTATTATAAAATCTTGATCAGAAAACCTTTCTGTAAAGTGATCAATAATTAAAGGAAGTATATTATAATCTGGTTCTATTTTTGAGTAAAAACTCAAAGGAGCAATTTCTTTAAAACGAACAAATTGCATGAAACGTTCAGCTTCAATATTTACTTTTTGGCAGTACTTATCAATTAGAATAATAGTACTATTATTTTTTAGCTAAATTTATTGAAGGGCCAAACTTATAGCAAAAGTTTAAGATATTTTAGTATTGTATTTTCACAAGAATCAATTTCACTAAGGTATGTTAGATAAATATTTTTATAGGACGGTATTATTAAGTTTTTCTTTATACTTTTATAGACTCTAGTGTATTTGTCCATTTCTGTTTTAACATATGTAATTTGATTAAGCATATTAGGAATGTAATTTTTTTATTTGTAATTATTACCTTATCTTTTATAGAGTATGCATAAAGATGCTAGTAAAAAAGCCCCTCAAAACTTCCATCATATATTAGTTCTTTAATATAATTATCCATGCTATTCTCCTTAAAATATATTTATAATTCGCCTGTTAAAGAAGAAGATTTATCTTCTAGTAGAAAAGATTTCTTTTCGTTAACAGATAAATTGTTGTTAAAAAAGCTTAGTTGTTCTATATTTTCATCAATATAATTTAAATTAACTTTAGGTGTAAGGGCTCTACGTATTTTTATATCATCAAATTCAACAGAGCCATAGTATTTACCTTTGCAGGTAATAAAATATTGTGCTCTTTTTAGGACTATTCCAAGTTTTTTCAAGTCATAAAATGTAAAAATCCTACTTTCCTAGTAAGTATTATTTTTCGAGCACCTCTAACACCAATTCCAGGAACCCTTAGAAGAGCTTCATAGCTTGCCTCATTTATTTCAATAGGAAAATTGTCTAGGTTATTTAAAGCGTATGATGTTTTAGGATCAAAATTTATATCAAAATTAGGATTTTTATGGCTTAAAAGTTCAGAAGCTTTAAAGCCATCAAATCTAAAAGCCAATCACCTTGATAAAGTCTATGTTCACGAAGTGTAGGAGGATTTTTTATAGTTGGTAGATTTTTATCTGTATTTACAGGAACATATGCTGAATAATAAACTCTTTTTAAATTCATTTTATTATATAAGTTTTCAGAAAGATTTAGTATATTTAAATCAGTTTCTTTTGAAGCGCCTACAATAAGTTGTGTACTTTGTCCACCAGGTACAAATAAATTAGCATTTTTAAATTTTTTTTCGTTCGTATTTGTTTATTGAAATATTATTTTTTATTGTTTTCATAGGAGATAATATATCTTGTTTATTTTTTTTCGGGAGCCAAAAGCTTTAAGGATTTTGATGAAGGTAATTCTAGATTTACGCTCATTCTATCTACTAAATTACCAGCTTTTTAATAAGGTCCTCATCACTGCCTGGTATTGCCTTTAGGTGAATATATCCACCAAAGTTATAAACTTTTCTTAATTTATAAACTACATTATAAAGCATTTCCATAGTATAATTAGGTGTTTTAATTATTGCGGAACTTAAAAATAAACCTTCTATGTAATTTCTTCTATAAAAATTTATAGTAAGGTTTGCTACTTCATCAGGTGTAAAAAGTAGCACGATTAATATCATTAGATTTTCTGTTTATGCAATAAGAGCAATCATATATACAGCAGTTTGATAAAAAGAATTTTTAAAAAGAGAAATACATCTCCCATCAGGTGTAAAGGAATGGCATATGCCAGATGCATGAGTAGAACCAATAGTATTTTTTGTGGTTTTTCTTTTTGAACCAGAAGAAGAACAAGATACATCATATTTTGCTGCATCAGATAATATTTTTTTAGTTTATGAGATATATCCATATAACAATCACCATACTTTTAAAATAATTTCTATATTAATATTATAAACAATTTTAAATATAAGAACAAGTGTTCGTATGTGGAAATATAAAAATATTTTGTAAAATTAAAAAAAGTATTGTACTACATAGGGGTAGTATTGTATAATATACTTATATAAGAATTATACAATACTTTTTTTAAATGGGGGATGGGATTAATATGTATTTTTAGTGTATTGTATATATTTTTATTATAATTATTTTATCCTTGTATAATTAAGGCATGTTACATAAATTATTATTAGCTTATACATATTAATTCTATCTTTATTTGTTATTAAGCATATTTTTGTTATAAAATTGTAATTTTGTTATATTTGCGTTATAATTTTAGTAATGGAGATTTTTTGCCTGTAAAATATGGAGGCGATATAAATAGGTACTCTAAATAAATTATCTAAAGAAGAAATGAATATAATAAAAATAATGTGGGACGTAAATAGAAAAATTACGCCAACAGAACTTATTGATATTTGTGAAAAGAAGTATGGAAAGCGTTGGGCTAAGCAAACTATAACTACATTACTTAATAGAATGATGAAAAAAGGTGTTTTAAGTGTAGAAAGTCAAGGACGTAATAGGTTTTATACAGCTATATCAATTAGTGAATACGAACAAAAAAATGCTAAAGATATATTAAATAATATGTATAATGGGTCAATTAAAAATTTTTAGCTGCATTATATCATGATAAAAATAAAATCTCAAAAAAAAGATATGCAAGAATTAAAGGATTGGTTTTCAAATGAATCAGATAATATTTGAAACTATTATTAAAATAACTATTACAGGCAGTGTGTTTTTTTATTCAAGCATTTCTTTTTATCTTTATTTACAAAAAAATACTTTCTTCTAAGTGGCATTTTGAGGTTTCTAAAATTTGTATGTTTCTTTTTATAGCTCCTATAAGTCTTATTGTGGGTTCCAAATTATTTCCTAAAAGTGAAATTATGTCAATTTATAGTTTTGATATAGCTAATATTGCATATAGTTCATTTAATTATGTGAATTTATTCATAATAGTTTGGTTTATTGGTTTTGTGTTATTTCTTGTTATAAATTCCTTTAATTACTTTAGATTTAAGAGGATTATAGGTAAATTTGATTCTAAAGATCAAAAATTAGACGAAATTTTACAAAATCATGTTTTTAATGAAAATTATAAAGTTTCAATTCAAAGAAATTCTAATGTTAAGTCTCCTATGCTTATAGGTATAAGAAAGCCTGTTATAAGTTACAATTTCTTCTTCATCATCTTCTACAAATTTTACTTTAGCTTTGCTATTTATGCCTAAAACAGAATTATTAGTTTCAGTATCATCAACAACAGTAGCTGTAGAAATCATATTTAAGAGATATTGGATTCTATTGTCATTAGCCCTATAATTAGCACAGGCTTCTTTGTATTCTGCATTTTCAGACCTATCACCATGAGCTGCAGCAATTAATTTTTTTCCTTTGCAATTTCAGCTCTTTTAACTGTCATTCTATAATCTAATTCTTCTCTTAATTTTTTTTTATATTTTCTTCTGTTAAAGTATTATGCATATTTATAACCTCCTTATATAGTACCATTACATATTATTATATATTAATAGGGAAAAAATTTAAAAAGTATTTTTATTTTATAACATAAATGTAAACTTTATTTCTTAAGTGAGTTGACAATTAAAGACTATTGGAATATATTTAGGATATCTTATATAATTTGGAGGAAATTATAAAATGAAATATTCAGTTAAAGATTTAAAAAATAAAGTGTTAAATGGTGGTTCTATAAATAGAGAAGAAGCAATATTTTTATCTAGGCAAGATTTAGATGAATTATGCAAGAGTGCAAATGAAATAAGAGAAAAGATTTTGTGGTAATATGTTTGATTTGTGTACTATTATAAATGGAAAAAAGTGGAAGGTGTTCGGAAAATTGTAAGTACTGTGCTCAATCTATTTCTTATAATACAAAAATACAAGAATATCCACTTCTATCTAGTAAGCCAATTGTAGAAGAAGCTGTATATAACCACAGTAAAGGTATATTAAGGTATTCTATAGTTACATCAGGAAAAAAGGTTATCAGATAAAAGAAGTTGATAGTGTGTGTGATAGTTTAAGAGATTCAAAAGAAATGTGATATATCATTATGTGGTTCATTTGGTTTATTAAATAAGGAACAGTTTGTTAAATTAAAAAATTCAGGATTAAAGAGAGTTCATAATAATCTTGAGTCATCACGTAAATATTTTTTCTAAAGTCTGTACAACTCATACCTATGATGAAAAGATACAAACTATAAAAATGGCAAGAGAAGCAGGACTTAATGTATGTAGTGGTGGCATTGTAGGACTTGGAGAAACTATGGAAGATAGAATTGATTTAGCTCTTCAGGAAAGAGAACTTAATGTTAAGTCAATACCTGTAAACATGCTTAATCCTATAAAAGGTACTCCTTATGAAAATAATAAGGTACTTACTAATGATGAAATGTGTAGAATTGTTGCATTATTTAGATTTATTAATCCAGATGCTAATATAAGACTTGCAGGAGGAAGAGGACTATTACCTGATAAAGGAAAGAAGTGTTTTATGTCAGGTGCTAATGCAGCAATATCTGGAGATATGCTTACAACATCTGGAATAACAATAGATTATGATATGAAAATGCTAAAGGATTTAGGGTATAAAGTAGGAATGTTAAATGAATAAGATTTTATATGTGGGGTAAATAGACCCCACATTAATTATCCTAAATTTCAATTTCTATCAATACAAGATGTTGAACTTAAAATTCTTAGTAATTTGGGATAAATTTTCATTAATTGCTTATTTATTTTTTTAAGAGTTTCAAGATAAAGAAGTTTTCTTCTTCATTAGATTCTTCAATAAAGTTATTTTTATTTATTTCCCAAACTTCACATCCATCATAAGGATTTGCAGTTCCTAAATACATTAAGCCATTACAGCTTTTTAAATAACGAGCTTCCACCGTAATTATTTTTATTATCTAATCCGTTAAGAGTTAAAGATTTAAAAT
>VOFC01004414.1_pt1 | contig 12704 bp, 19 predicted proteins | sample 5384161 | NCBI WGS metagenome assembly VOFC01 (sample SAMN12384722, study PRJNA508395) | human gut metagenome | isolation source: healthy gut B | host: Homo sapiens | reverse complement strand
GGCGTGGAGGGCGGAGCACCACCGCACGCTTCGCGACCAACACTCTCGGCACCGACGATGCCGCCTACGATACCTCGGCCATCGACAACGCCTCCAATGGCTCACGCATCCAAAACAACGGCACGCGCCGTTTCTGTATCCGCATGGCCAACAAAGGGCTCAAATATCTGCAACCGGTATATGTCAATATCACGCGCAATTAAAATAATGCTCGCCGCCGGCATCCTCTGCGCCTGCTCCATAAGCGCAAAGGAGAAAAGCGCCGACACACGTATCCGCGACCATATCGTCAACTATTGGAACGGCATCGACACCGACAGCCTCGACGCCGCGGCCATAGAGGCAGCACAAAGTCGACTTCGTATATGTGGTCCAGCACGCCGACAGCACCACGCGACGCGAAGCCTGGCGATTGATGGCAAAAATTCGACGCTTGGCCCGACGGGCTCGTGGTCGATTATTTGGGACAGTCCGACTCGCCTCTCTACGCCCCCGCCATGCTCGTGGAATATCTTCAAACCCTCCGCGACGCACTGCCTCCCGACAATCTCAGCCGCGACGTTTTGGCCTACATGATTGAAGAACAGAGCCGCAACCTTCCCGGCAGCGAGGTAGCCGACATCGACCTCGTCAGCAACGGTGCCTCCACCTCACTTCATACCCTCATCAGCAGCGACACGCGCCATTGCATGCTCATATTTTTACGACCCCGACTGCTCCACATGCAACGAGCTCACCCTCCCTCCTCAGCAGCCGCGACCTCCTCAGTGACTACAACGTTGTCGCAGTCAACACAACCATGCTGTCGAAGAAACTCCCCGACCTCCTGGACCGACACCCGCGCAGCCGATTTCAACAGCTCCACGACGCTTCTCGCTGCCGGCCCTCCCTTCTGTCTACTTCATCGCCCCTAACCTTATTGTGGAAAAAACGCGACGCCGTAATCCAATAATTTTCGTATATGGAAAAAGTTAGTACCTTTGCCCCCCGAAACCGCCTCCATCGGAGGGCATAGAAATGCCGGATAAGATGACGAGCCACAAAAACCCCGTAGTCTTGTGCGGCCTTTATTGCATAACGACGCAACATAAAGTATTTATGCAACGCGATTCTCTCGACCTGGGGAAATAGACATTCCCCGCCTCTTCCCGTATCCTACTTTGTCCCTACCCTCATCGGGCATGCTGTCGCTGTGCGCCGTAACGGCCCACCGACGGCATCTTCGTGGTCGCGGAGCCGGAAGCGACGCCCTGGCGGCCGTCAACATCTGCATCGCCCCGACTATGGTGATTATGGGCATCGGCCTTATGCTCGGCAGGGGCATCGGTGGTTGCGTCGATGCATCTTGCCGACAGGAATGTAAAACAGCCCGTCTCAACAGCACGCAGGCTCTCATCACCGCAACACTCGTGGTTCTCGTCTTTTTTCGCCCTCACACTAACGCGTCCCGAGGCAGCCGCACGCGTTCTCGGATGTTCCACACCCTCATGCCGCTGGCCCTCAGCTATATGCCGTGGATTTTCACCACCTGTCTTTTTCAACTGTGGTGCGCCATTGGCCTCTTCATAATCCGTCTCGACGGTTCGCCGCGATATGCCATGTGGTGCAATATCCTGCCCGGCGCTTCTCAACGTAGTGCTCGACTATATCTATATCTTTCCCTTGGGCATGGGCATAGAAGGCGCCGGCATTGCCACATTCCTCAGCTGCATGGCCGGCGCACTAATGGTGATAGGATACCTCGTGTTCGGTGCCTCCACGCTTGGAGGCTTATCAAAAATCAAAAGCCTCCCTCAAAAGCCTGCGCCTCAGCCTGCGCAATATCGGCGTGCAGTGCAATATAGGCATCTCCGCACTTCTTGGCGAAGCCACAATGGGCATGATGATGCTGATGGGCAACCTGGTGTTCATGCACTAGATCGGCGACAACGAGTAAGCGCTTTCAGTATTGTGTGCTACTACTGTCCGTGCGTATTCATGATAGGCAACGCCATTGCCCAGTCGGCCCAACCCATCGCAAGCTTCCAACTACAGTGCGGGCGACCGCAGGCGGGTGGTCGACACCGAGCGACTGGCACTTCTGTCGGCCCTCGGCTGCGGCACAATCATCACGCTCGCCTTCATCATCTTCCCACGCGGTATGGTAAGCCTCTTTCTCTCCACGATAGCGAAGCAGCTGCCATAGCCGTCAATGGCTTTCCCGTATTCTCCGCAGCTCTGATATTCTTTGTATTCAACCTCACAGCCATAGGATATTTCCAAAGTGTAAAAAAAAGTAAAGCCATCGATAATATTCGCCCCTCCTGCGTGGTGCAGTGTTCATGATACCGTCCTACATCGTCATGCCACAACTCCTCGGAGTGAAAGGCATATGGCTGGCACTCGGAGTCTCGGAATTTCTCACATCGCTATGCATCGCTGTATATTATTTCCGCCACAGAGAAAAAGAATTGAAAGCCTGCATGCTCCACAGCTATGCCAAATAGCTTTTTCGTTTATGTTTATAATTATTTAATATGTTTTTGAACATAAAAGGAATAAAACATTTGCATAAGCGAAAAAAAAATAACTTTGCGCCAACTAACAAAAATAACAATTCATCCACACTGCATACCTACGGCCATGAACCGCATGTGCTTCGACAAGCTCGACTTGAATATCCTTCGTGCTTTAAGCGAGAATGCTCGCACTCCTATCTTGAGATCGCCCGCGACAACGGAGTCTCGGGTGCAGCTGTTCACCAGCGCGTACAGCGTCTTACGGCAAACAAAGTCATCGTGGGCTCAAAATGTCTTATCGACCCATCGGCGGTAGGATTCAACGTCGTGGCCTACCTCGGTATATGCGCCATGCCGGGCACCGACATCGACAAGCTCACAAAAGGGCCTCAGTGAAAATACCCGAAATCACCGAATGTCATGTCGTCGCAGGCCGCTACGACATCATCGCAAAAGCTCAATGCACCCGACAACCACAGCATGCTCGATATTATCCGCGAGCGCATGCGCCCGCTGAGCATCGCATCCACCGAAACCATGGTATCATTCCGCGAAGCATTCTCGCGTTCGGTACCCGTTACAAATCCCTAAACCGCATTCCGCATCACTCACAGCCGCTCCCGGTTGGCGGGAGTGGCTGTGTCTGCTTATCCGCCTCAAGCCGCATTCCTATGCTCATTCCTATGCTCAAAACGGATAAGTGTTTTTTTTGCAAAAAACATAGAAAGCCCAAAGTTTTTTGCTTAAATTTGCACAATCTTTGACTCCGCAGAGTCTCACAAAAGAACATCGAAATATAATTATCATCAATAAACCATGGATATTTCGCATATCGAACACATCGGCATCGCCGTTCCATCGCTCGACGAGGCCATCCCTTTCTACGAGAACATTCGGGCTTCAAATGCTTCGCCATCGAAGAAGTGCCCGACCAGAAAAGTACGCACCGCATTCTTCCGCGTAGGCGACCAAGATTGAGCTCCTCGAAGGAACTGCCGACGACAGCGCAATCTGCAAGTTCATCGCTGCAAACGGCGGCCGTGGCGGCATACAGCACATTGCCTTCGCCGTGGAAGACGGCGTGGCCAACGCCCCTCGCCGAAGCCGAAGAAAAAAAGGCTGCCGCCTCATCGACAAAGCTCCCCCGTCGCGGTGCCGAAGGCCCTCAACATCGCCTTCCTTCACCCCCAAAGTCGACCGTCGGAACTCTCGTCGAACTCTGCGAAGACCCCAAGCAGAAAGCCTGACTTTCTTCGCCCACCGTCTAAAGTACCGGAAGTTGAAACCATATTCAATCTAAGAAAATCAGCGACCCCTCGCAGGTACACGCAAATCCCCTGCGGGAGGTCGCATCAGCTTTATTACAAATCATGAGCAGTCAACTCGAAAAAGTAAAAGAACTCATCGAGCTTCGCGCCGAAGCGCGTCTCGGCGGTGGCGAGAAAGCCATCGAAAAACAGCACGAACGCGGCAAATACACCGCCCGCGAACGCATCGCCCAGCTCCTCGACGAAGGATCGTTCGAAGAGCTCGATATGTTCATGCGTCACCGTTGCACCAACTTCGGCCAGGAAAAGAAATCATTCCTCGGCGATGGCGTCGTTACCGGCTACGGCACTATCGACGGCCGTCTGTCTACGTCTTCGCTCAGGACTTCACCGTATTCGGCGGTTCTCTCTCGAGACCATGGCACAGAAAATCTGCAAGGTCATGGATATGGCAATGAAGATGGGTGCTCCGTCATCGGCCTCAACGACTCCGGCGGCGCACGCATCCAGGAGGGCATCTCCGCCCTGGCGGGCTATGGCGAGATCTTCGAGCGCAACATCCTTGCCTCGGGCGTCATTCCCCAGATCTCCGCCATCCTCGGCCCCTGCGCCGGCGGTGCCGTATACTCCCCCGCCCTCACCGACTTCACAATCATGGCCAAAGGCATATCCACATGTTCCTCACCGGCCCCAAGGTAGTGAAGACAGTTACCGGCGAAGATGTAACACGGAAGCTCTCGGCGGTGCCGAAGTACCTCCCAGAAGAGCGGCGTTTGCCACTTTGCCGCAGAAGACGGCGAGGATGCCCTCCAAAATCATACGCAAAGCTTTTCAGCTACATACCCAGAACAACCTCGAAGAGCCTCCGCTGGTTGAGTGCACCGACCCCATCGACCGTCTCGAAGACTCTCTCAACGAAATCATCCCCGACTCGCCCAACCGCCCCTACGACATGTACGAAGTCATCGGTGCCATCATCGACAACGGCGAGTTCCTCGAAGTGCAGCGCGACTACGCCAAGAACATCATTGTCGGCTTCGCCCGCTTTCAACGGTCAGGCCGTCGGCATCGTTGCCAACCAGCCCAAGTACCTTGCCGGCGTTCTCGACAGCAATGCATCGCGCAAGGGCGCTCGCTTCGTCCGCTTCTGCGACGCATTCAACATTCCTCTCGTAACCCCGTCGACGTTCCCGGCTTCCTCCCCGGCACAGGTCAGGAATACAACGGCGTAATCCTCCACGGCGCCAAGCTTCTCTACGCTTTCGGCGAAGCCACTGTGCCCCAAGGTTACCGTCACACTCCCGCAAGAGCTACGGCGGCAGCCATCGTGATGAGCTGCAAGCAGCTCCGCGGCGACATGAACTACGCTTGGCCTACTGCCGAAATCGCAGTTATGGGCGGCGCAGGTGCCGTAGAGGTGCTCTACGCCAAGGAAGCCAAGGCAAGCGACAACCCCGCCAGGTGCTCGCCGACCGCGAAGCCGAGTACAACAAACTTTTCTGCAACCCCTACAATGCTGCCCGCTACGGCTACATCGACGATGTGATCGAGCCCCGCAACACCCGCTTCCGCATCATCCGCGCCCTGCAGCAGCTCGCCACCAAGAAGGTTACAAACCCCGCCAAGAAGCACGGCAACATCCCCCCTGTAAGCCACAATGAAACGTATCATAGCAAGCCTCGCTGTGGGCGCCGCTCTTCTGTTCGGTGCTGCGGGAGCCTCGGCCCCGAGCCGCGACGCCCTACGCATCAACGAGGAAGTTATGGTGCTCAACGACAGCAGCATCGTCGATGAGTACGGACGGCACAGCGCATGGATTGAGCTCTTCAATGCCAACTTCGCGCCCCTCGAAATATCGAGAGCGTCTTCCTCACCAACGACAAGAGCAACCCCCGCAAATATCCCGTACCCTCGGCGACGTCAACACCGAGCTTCCCTCACGGCAGCATGTGGTATTCTTCGCCGACGGAGAACCCAACAAAAGGCACCTTCCACACCAGCTTCGTCCCTACCCCCGGTCAGGACAACTGGATTGGCATCTACGACGCCGACGGCAAAACGCTCATCGACGAAGTGGTGATTCCAGCTTCGCTCCTCCCCGGCCAGACATGGGCCCGCACCGAAGACGGCATAGAGAGCCGTACGCACAGGCTTCCGACAACGATTATATCACGCCCGAGCGCCAATATAATCAAGGACACCAACAGCAAAATCGAGCTCTTCGCCGAGCGCGACGAAAATGGCTTCGGCATGACCATCATGGCCATGGTTATCGTCTTCTCCGCTCTGCTCCTCCTCTGCCTCTGCTTCTGCAACGGCATAGGCAAGACCGGCTCCTTCGCGCGTCTCAACAAGTCGCGTGCACTCGGAGTCGAGACAAGTGGCGAACCCGTTGCAGTCTGCACGACTCCGGCGAAGAAATCGCCGCAATCGCAATGGCACTCTATGAGCATTTGCTCACGACACCGAGAACACCGTCCTCACCATCAACAAGGTCAAGCGTGCCTACTCGCCCTGGGCTCCAAAAATCTACGGTCTGCGCGAGTGCCGACCACCGCAAAGCTAAGTAATACCTTCCATCACAGAAAGCAATGAAAGAATATAAATATAAAATCAACGGCAACAACTACACCGTTGCCATCGGCGACATCGACGACCACTTCGCTCAGGTAGAAGTCAACGGCGTGCCCTACAAAGTCGAACTCGACCGCAAAGAAAGCCGCTCCCGTCGTTGGCGGGCGCTCCCAAGCCCCTGGCTGCACCCCCACCGCCACCGGCGAAAAAAGTGATTGCATCCAAACCCGCGGCTAAGCCATTGGCCCCGTCCGTCGTCCCCTCCCCCGGCGTAGTGATATCCGTGGCTGTCAAAGTAGGCGACGACACCGTGAAGCTTCCGACCGTAGTCCTCCTCGGAAGCCATGAAGATGGAAAATGCAATCCGCGCCGGCCGCGACGGTCGCGTGGCATCGATTGCCGTCAATGCCGGCGACTCCGTACTCGAAGGCGCAGCAACACTCATCCCCTCGAATAATAGCCGCGCGTTATGTCATTTCGGTGATTTTCTTTACAACAATCTTGGGTTAAGAACTCACGGCTTCGCCAATGCCCAGTTCGGCAACTTCGTCATGCTGGCCGTGGGTCTGCTTCTTCATATGGCTTGCCATCAAGAAGAACTTCGAGCCCATGCTGCTGGTTGCCCATAGGCTTCGGCATTCTCATCGGCAATATCCCCTTCAACACTGCCGCCGGACTCGAAATGGCATCTATGAGGAAGGCTCCGTCCTCAATATCCTCTACAACGGTGTCGCCGCCGGCTGGTATCCGCCCTCATCTTCCCTTGGCATCGGCGCCATGACCGACTTCTCGGCCCTCATCGCAAATCCCAAGCTTATGCTCATCGGCGCCGCCGCACAGTTCGGCATCTTCGGCAGCCATGGTTCGCTCTCGCAATAGGATTCTCGCCCGACCAGGCCGGCGCTATCGCCATCATCGGCGGTGCCGACGGTCCCACGGCCATATTCGCTTTCGTCGAAGCTCGCACCAAACCTGATGGGCGCAATCGCCGTATCGGCCTACTCCTATATGGCTCTCGTGCCTGTAATCCAGCCCCCGCTGATGCGTGCGCTTATTCACAACCAAGAAAGAGCGCCTCATAAAGATGAAACCCGCCTCCCGTTTCGCAGAACGAAAAGATTATCTTCCCCATCGTCAGGTATGCTCCTCACCGGCTTCGTCGTTCCTTCGGGTATTCCACTGCTGGATGGTATGCTCTTTTCGGCAACCTGCTCCGTGAGTGCGGCGTAACCACTGCCTCGCCAAGACTGCATCCAATGCCCTCACCGACATCGTCACCATCCTTCGGCATGACCGTCGGCGCATCCACATCGCAGTTCCTCACGCCGCAGACCATCTTCATCTTCTTCCTCGGCTTCATGGCATTCGTGATATTCTGTCGAGCGGCGTGCTCTTCGTCAAGCTTCAATCTTGTCCCTTCCCAAGTCGAAGAAAATCAACCCCTCATCGGCAATGCCGGCGTATCGGCCGTGCCCATGTCGGCGCGTATCTCCAACAACCTTCGGTCTGGAATACGATCCTCCAACTACCTCCCTTTATGCACGCCATGGGCCCGAATGTAGCAGGCGTCATCGGCCCGCAGTAGCCGCCGGCGCGTCCCCCTTCCTCGCATAAGTCCCATTTTCCCGACAAAAAAGCAGCCTTTCGGCTGCTTTTTTGTAGATATATTTTGGGATATACCGCAAACAGATTGCCTGGCAAATGGCAAATTATCAAATGTATACCGCCCGGCGGATGATAAAAACACGTTTTGACATGCGACAGATTATCCGACATTTCACCGACGACGATCTCTATAGTTCACCATGCTGCCGTGATAGAGAATTTCCGCGCACTACAGGTAAATAAATACCGATTCAACGACCGCGCACAATAGCGATCTATCCCGATGGCTTTGCGGAAGAACCCGCAAGCAAATCATGCTCGAGTCGCCAGATAACCGACTCGTGAAAATCGGACTCGCATGCGCCGCCCGATTCCTCTATATACCCGCATGTTTCCAGAGCCTCAAAGCGCTCCTCGATACGACAGCCGGTGTGGTAAGAGATCGCGGACAGTGCCGGGCATCTCCAAATAGAGTTCGAAGTCAAAGTCGGGCGATGCCATACTTCAGATCGAGGTCCTCGCTACCGTATCCGAACTGTACTACATCATGACGGGCCAACATGCATCCTTCGACTATGGTCAGCATTGCTTGAAATCACACACGAAAAGAGCGTGCCGAATGATTGAAGCCGGATAATGTATTCAGTGATTTCCGGCGGCACGCCGCCGCGGCATCGTTCCGTGCTAACAGGACACGGCGGTGAAACATTGAGAAAGAATGTCAGAGGACAGCATGGGCGGCGGACGATTTATTGAACGAGTAATGTGGGCTACCTCGCCATGAAGTACACTCCACCTGTAGGCACCATGGCACACGAGCTCATAGCGCAGTCGCCGGAATGTTCGGTCCTCAGATGGCAAACCATACGCTGGGCGGCCGGCGGCCAACACCTATCGGGGAGCCGGCACTTCTCTTCTTACGACACCTACGGCTGGCGTATGTTTCCAGCCTGAATTTTCCCGAAGACTTCGCCAATATGGTAAAGGCCTGCGTGTCGACAACGGCGATAATTTCGCCGAACTCGACCGCATCGTCGACAAAAAGTCTCAAAATCGACCCTAAGAGCAAGCAAGTGGTGTTCAGCAATGCCCTTAACGTCGACAAAGCCATCGCTATACGGAATATGCCCGCGAAAAATGTCCTGCCTTCCTTCGGCATCGGCACCCACACCAACGATTTCGATGGCGCCGATGAACATTGTCATAAACTGATTGCCGTAAAGATACCGAATCATGGTCTTCTACGGCTCCACTCCGTAAGCTGAGCGCCGGCAAATACTGCGACAAAGCCGCCGAAATCTCCATTCAAAGCTCGAGCCACTGGACTCACACCGATGGGTAAGCGCCTATTCTCTTTGAAATTTTTGATTACCAATGCGGAATCGGGTCGATCTCTGCACAGTTTGACAGTCCCTGTTGAAAGGGAGGCGGCAACATCAAATCAAACGTTGGTTGGAGGAGCCGTGGAAAGAAGATCGGTATTCCGCAGGGCTGCCACGTAAGGACAAATCGACAAGCACATCGACAAAGTCGAGCAATGGCCGCGCCCCGTTACCCACGTCGGTCGCTACCTCTTCAAAGAGGAAACCGTGTAGCACCATATCTCAGCCCGCGCGCGAATGGCCTCGGCAAGCGGAAGCAAAGCCTCGGCCTGATACACTGGGTCGCCGCCCGTAAAGGTCACGTCGAATCCGTTGTAGCGTATCACGGCGAGAAGCGGCCACCGAGCGGTCGCAGCCCGCGTCGAAAGGCCACGTCGACTCGTTGTCGACACCCCGGACAGCGGTGCGCGCAGCCGGCGAAATAGACGGCTGTGCGCAACCCCGCCGTCGACACTCGTACCTTCCACGATGTCGACCACTCGCATAGTTTATTTGTGCACGACACGGTCGTTCAGTTCAGCAAGTTTGGCATTGTTCCAACGGTCGGTCGTACCCACGAGATAGCCCGTTATTCGCTGCAGACGGTCGATGGCATGGCTGCCGCATTTGGGGCACATCAAGGTTGGCGCTCGCATCCTCGTAACTCGCAGTTCATACCAGCGGTTGCGGTTGTGGTTCACCGAGCAATATCAATGTTGTTCTGGTCCATAAGGTCAACAATCGCCGAGATGGCGTCGGGATTGTGCGTGGCGTCGCCGTCGATTTCACATAGAAGATATGTCCGCCGCCCGTAAGCGCATGATAAGCGCCTCTATCTCCTTTGCGCCTTACGCGGCGAGCAGTGATAGTATACGGGCACATGGTTTGAGTTGGTGTAGTACACCTTGTCGGTTACGCCCGGATGATGCCGAAAGTTTTGCGATCCTTGGCCGTGAACTTGCCCGGACAGGCCTTCGGCAGGAGTGGCAAGCACCGAGAAGTTGTGCTGATAGCGCTCACAGAAATCGTTCACACGGCTGCGCATATGTCCCACGATGCGGAGACCAAGAGCCTGCGACTCCTCGCTGCCGTGGTGCTTGCCCGTAAGAGCAGTGAGGCATTCCGCCAAAACCGATAGAACCTATGCCGAGAGTACCCCCTGGTTGATTACCGATTCTATGGTATCCTCCGACCGAGCTTCTCCCTTCGTTCCAAAGCTTCATCAGCAGGAACCCTTTCGCTAGCGCAGTCTTTTTGAAATCGTGGTCGCACAGCTGGCGCAGTGATTTTCGAGGCGTCGTCGAGCTTGCGAAAGAAGGCTTTATACGCTCGTTCCGGTCCTGTATCGGCATGCACTCTATCGCAAGACGGACTAAGTTGATAGTAGAGAACGACAGATTGCCGCGGCCACAGATGTCTTTTCGCGTATCGGTTCTCGAACACTCGGCGTGCGGCAGCCATCGTGGCCACCTCGTAGAGATAGCGATTAGGGATCGTCGGCGCGCCACTTCTTGGGTTATTGAAGGTGGCAGTCGAGGTTCACGAAGTGTTGGGGAAGAAACGGCGTGCCGTCACCTTGCATGCAAGGCGGTAGTAGTTGCGGTCGGTGGGCAGATAGCTCACACCACGTTTTCTTCTTCCTATATCTGTATCGGGAAGATGGCCGTGGCTCCGTTGCCAACACCCTCATCCAGGTGCTGTGAAGAAGCTCGCGGATGATGCGCCCTTCGGCCGAAGTATCAGTACCGTAGTTTATAGAGCTGAACACAACCTGATTGCCGCCGCGGCTGTATTGTGTTCATGTTGTGTATGAAAGCCTCCATTGCTTGGATTGCACGCGGCTCACAGTGCGGTTCACGGCATGCTGGAGCAGGCGCTCATCGCCCTTCCAGTCAGCTTCGGAGCGGACGGTACTCGTAGTCGTCGAACTTCGTTTCCATCGATCGAGAGATCACGGCCGGTAAGGAGTTTCTCTATGTTTGTAACCTTCTTCGAACGACGAACGGACGAACGGAGCCGATAAAAGTCAAATGCCGGAATAGCCTGACCGCCGTGCATTTCGTTCTGAGCCGTCTCGAGCGATATGCACGCTATGATCGATGCCGTCTCGATGCGCTTGGCCGGACGCGACTCGCCGTGACCGCCACGAAACCGTATTCCAGTATGTGGTCAAGCGGATGCTGAACACATGTGAGGCTTTTGGTGGGATAGTAGTCCTTGTCGTGGATATGAAGGTAGTTCGAACGCACAGCGTCGCGGGCCTCCGCCGACAGCAGATAGTCGTCGACGAAAGGCTTCGTCGTCTCGCTCGCAAACTTCATCATCATTCCCGCTGGTGAGTCGGTGTTCATGTTGGCGTTCTCGCGGGTGATATCGTTGTTCTTTCGCCTCAATGATTTCATGGAACATGTCGCGCGTCTTCGCCTTGCGCGCTATGCTGCGCTGGTCGCGGTAGGCTATGTAACGCTTCGCAACTTCCTTGCGCGGACTGTTCATCAGCTCAAGCTCTTACCATATCCTGGATTTCTCTACGGTCATCCGCCCGAACCATGGGCGCCAATGCGATCGGCAATCTTCTGTATCAGCGACTCATCTTCGCCCAACTCTGTCGTGAGCATGGCCTTGCGAATTGCAGCCTTGATTTTTTCTTCGTTGTAACCAACGATGCGGCCGTCGCGCTTTACTACTGTCTGTATCATGAGGGTATTTGTGTTTTCAGTTTGGTGATGCAAAACTAAAACCTCCCAATTGGCAAATAATATCGAATTATTTCAACAAAATTTCATTTTTGAAAACTTTAAGCACGCCCAAAATACAAACACCTATGCTACAATATATTGTAAAAAATTTCGGAAAACTTCACAAATCGTAACAAGAAATAGCAGTGAATAATTTTGTCTTCATCAGGGCAAAAAATACCTCCGCCACACCCCGAAGGGTCGGCGGAGACCGTATTTATATTCAGAAATAGATCAATACTGCTTGCGTTTCTGCACGTCGTCGTATTCTGCTGATCTTCAGGTTGTACGCGTTCTCACAGAGAAGCACCGTCGCGTTATCGGGATCGATGCTGTGAGTGAGTTGTTCGAGTACTTCGACAGCTTCAAGGAAGAGAGTTTGATTTTCGTTGAAGTAGCGCCACGTACTCCGTCGTTTCAGGCGATTCGTCGTTGAGCTTATAGGCTTTGCTCACAGAAGATGGCCATAGTAGTAGAGAGCTCTGGGCATGGCGTCGAGTTCGAAAGCCTTCTTATAGTCGGCCATCGCCTCCTTTCCATTTGCCCGACTGCTCGTTGAGCACGCCGTGAATCACATAATTTTTGCGACTTGGTCGGGTCGAGGGCGATAGCTTTGTTGATGGCGCGCAATACAAAATCTGAATTCAGGCAATACTGGAG
>VOFC01005008.1_pt1 | contig 12706 bp, 18 predicted proteins | sample 5384161 | NCBI WGS metagenome assembly VOFC01 (sample SAMN12384722, study PRJNA508395) | human gut metagenome | isolation source: healthy gut B | host: Homo sapiens | reverse complement strand
CCGCCGCGTCCTCCGACTTTTCATCAGGAGGATTATGCCTCGAATCTGTCGTCTAAATCAAAGTATGCCTCATATTCGCGGATTATGTGAAGGAAGCCGTCATAACCGGTTTCGCTGATGGTTTCAAGATTTTTGCCGCTGGCCATTTCGCTGTGACCAATCATAACGCCGAGAAGCCGCAAGGTATTAAGCACTGCACGTTGGTAATGATATTTCTGCTCCTGGCGGCATACACGAGTCACTTCACTGGTTCCATCAATCTTTCTGTTTCTCACGTCAGCCATCATGCTTAGCGATAACAGAATGCTACACGCACGATCCTGCAAATCTGCGGCAGTATTATCTTTGAATGTCAGTTCCATAATTGTCCTCCGTTTCTTCTGTTTGATTGTCTATCAGGTCTGCAAAGCAGTCCCGGAATTTCCATACAATCTCAATCTGCGAATCCGGATAGATGTAAATATCCTGAATAAATCCCCTCGTACCATTTCTTTGGTAAGAGATGGGGTATCCCGATACTGTCTGCTCAGTTCCCGCAGTGGATTTTCCGAGGTATGAGCTTCCTCCTCCAGAGCGGCCAAAGCCGATTCCTGTTTCTTTACATCTTCATCCAGTTCTTGAACTGTTTTATCAATCTCAGCCTTTTTCTTAAGATAGCGTTCCTTGCTACAGTCACCGGCAATATATCTTTCATACAGAGTCAGTTTTCCTGCCGGTAGCGCTCCTGAAGCTGCTGCAGACGGGTCAATTCAGCCATACAAGCGTTGATCCTGCCTGTCCGAGTAAACTGTAAGGCTGTTTTCTGGTTTTCTTTTGCCGATACAAAGTAAGCATTTGCTGAATGGCATGAAGCACTACCTGTTCAATGTCAGCCTCCATGAAATGCTTTCCCCGTGGGCAGGATGCGCCCGGATCGGATGCCGACTTATCACAGAGATAATATACAGCGCCTTTTCTGCCAGTCCGGCGAGTCATTATCCGATGGCACTCTGCACATCGGACAACACCTTTCAATGGGTACTCCTGTATTCCATGGCTACCGCGTTTCCTGCCGAGCTTCAGTATTTCCTGCACCTTCTGAAATTCTTCATGGGTTACGATGGCTTCGTGCATATTCTCCACTACAATCCAGTCTTCTTTCCTGTTCGGAAGGGCTTTTTTGACATTGACGGCAGCTTTGGACCGTTTATGCCCAACTGTTGCGCCCGTGTATTCGTACTGATGCAGGATACCCAGCACCGTATGATAATTCCAGCCGTTGCTTTCTTTTCGCTTCTGAAAACGGTTCTGGTCTGGATGTTTCAGACGGAAGTAACTGCCCGGTGTCAGTACGCCGTCTATGTTCAAAATCTCCGCAATCTGTCTGGTCTTTTTTCCTGCCAGCGCCAGATCAAAAATCCTTCGCACCACCGAAGCGGATTCCGGATCAATCGCCAGCTTGTTGCGGATAGTCGGGTGAAACTGATAGCCATAAGGAGCAATACTGCCCACATACTTGCCCTGCTTCATCATTTGCAGCTTTGCCGTTGTGGTCTTCACGGACAGGTCTTTGCTGTAAGACGCATAGACAATATTTCGGATTACTACATCCATTCCGCTGGTAACACCTTTATAATCGTTGCTGTCATAACCATCATTGATAGAGATGTACCTCACACCCAAAAAAGGGAAACACACATTCCAGATAGTTTCCCATTTCCGTGTAGTCCCGCATGGCTCTTGAAAAATCTTTGGTAACGAGGACGTTCAGTTCACCGGAGCGGAACTTTTTCATCATATTTTGAAAGGCCGGACGATTGGTGTTTGTGCCGGTAAAGCCGTCATCTACAAATTCCGTGCGTGGAGCATCTTTTAATTCCGGATGCCGGTTCAGAAATTCGTGGATCAGCAGTCTCTGATGCTGTACGCTGTCGCTTTCCTCTTTGGATCGGCGTGTATCCTCGTCAGCCATGGACAAACGGATATAAATGGCAACTTTTGGTTCTTTCATGAGATCGCCTCCTTCTTCTTTTGCATTTCCAGAATACTCTGGCACATTTCCTGATACACATCATCGTAATAAAGAACAACTTCGACAGCGCCATTTTCATAAATCAGAACTTTCTCTATCATGGTATTCACCAGCTTTTGCGTCAGTTCCGTAGTACCGGTGGCCGCCTTCATCATAGACATCCATTTATTATCCGGAGAAATAGAATCCAGAAACTTTGTCCGGCGCTGAACCGCTTCATCCATCAGCTGACTCAGGCGTTCATGTTCTTTCTCATAGGTCTTCTTAGCAAAAGAATATTCTTCTTCATTCAGAATACCTTCCACGTAGCTTTCATATAACTTGCTTCGTTTTTGATTCAGGGCATTCAGCTTCAAGCTGATACTGGAGACAGCGGCGTTGTACTTTTCTTTGAGATTGCTTTCTTCCTTGCTTCCCTTTAAGATACTGAGCAGCCGCTCGTAGTTGAGGGCAACCCGTAGCTGATCCTGTATGACAGTGAGCACTTTTTCATTCAGAACATTCTGTCGTATATAATGCTTTGTACAGTGTTCGTGGCGGCGTGAAGTATAGGTGCTGCACTCATATGACCCCATCCATTCTTCCGGTCCCTTTTTTGTCAATACGATGTCGGCGGAAGTACATTCGCTTTTACAGTCTGCACAGAATATTTTCTGGTCAAAGAAATCAATCATCTGTTCCCGGATAATGGCAGACTGTTTCATTTTCTCCTGCCGGATACGACTGGCCTCCGCCAGAATATGCTGAACTGTATCGAAATCTTCCTGGCAAATAATCGCCGGATGTGTATTTTCATACCAAATCCAGTTTTCTGGATCTTCCTTATGCTTCTTGACACCCTTATAAATAGCGGTACGCATTCTGCCGTGAATCGTGTGTCCCAGATAGACCGGGTTTTCAAGAATGGAATTGATCGTGGACTTTGCCCAGCCTTTTCCAACCTGATTGCCATGTCGGGAACCATTTTCACGCTTGCGAAGTTCCGGATGGACAGCGCCTGCTTCTTCTAAGCGGTGAATCATGGAATTGACAGAAACGCCCTCCATCTTCCAGCGAAATATATTCCGCACATAAGGGCGGCAGCCTCGTCAATTACATAAGCGGATTTATCTTCATTCCACATATACCCGTAAGGCGGGTTACGGCTCTGAAAGGTTCCGTTTTGCTGCTGCGCCAGGAGCGCCGTGGAAACCTTACGGGAAATATCTCTGGAATACAGGGCGTTAATCAAATTTTGCAGCGACACAGAGAGGGACTCCATGGAACTGCCGCAGGTAAAGTTGTCAAAGTTTTCTTTGACAGAGATGAAGCTTGTGTTCCCAATGCCGGAAAAATCTTTTCCAGATAGTTGCCCACTTCAATGTAATCTCTCCCGAATCGGCTCAGATCACGAACCACGATAGCTTCCACCTTACCACTACGCACATCATCCATCAGCCGGTTCCAGGCAGGACGGTCAAAAACCGTGCCGGTTTTTCCGTTATCGGCGTAAACCTCCGCAAGTCTGAGATAGGGACAGCCTGCAACATACTCCTTACAAACATCAATCTGGTTCTGGAGAGAAGCGCCTTCGTCCTGTTTTCCGCTGTTCTCTACAGACAGCCGTGCATAGATTGCAGTGACATAGGACACCTGTCCGATCTGTGCTGCCGATTCCGGCTGACTGCTGTTTTTTCTACTCTTTCTTGCCATGGTATCCTCCTATGTTCAGCCAGCCGCAGCTGGCCTTTCTTCAAATTCCTGGACATAGCGGAGCGCCAGCTCGTATTCATCCCGGTATTTGAATTGAATCTCAATCGCTTTGCTCTCGTAAATAAAAAAATCCGGTCTACCAGTGCCACCAACACCCGGCGATCCAGCTCCGAAATATTTTTGAACTGAGCAAACGCCTGTACCCAGGCACGGTTCGTCATACCGGTAGTTGCCGCCTGCGCCTGTTCCTTCTTCAGACGTTCCACGGTTTCAGATTTTTCTTCAATCCGAGCCGTATAGGCGTTGCGGAACTCTGTATACTCACTCTTTGTAATCACGCCATCTGCCAGATCTTCATAGAGCCGGAGCTTCAGTTTCCTGTACCGTTCGATTTCTTCCTCTACTTTGACAATCTGTGCTTCATAGTTGAAAGATTTCCGATTTTCCAGAGGAAGACGTTCGATAAACGCAAGCACCTGATCCAGGTGCATAACGGTTTCAATCTGGTCATGGATTGCATGGAATACAACTTCCCGCAGTCGGTTCTCACTGAAAGAATGGGGAGAGCAGTTCTTTTCTTTCCGATGTTTTCCACAGACATAATAAATATACTTTTTCCCACTGCGCGTCACAGTTTTTCTAACCATACCCTGCTTACAATCCCCGCAGTAAAGGAATCCGGAAAACAAATAATGTTGTCCGCTGTCATCCGCAGCCCGCATATCCCGTTTGAGCAGTTCCGACACCACCATGAAATCATTCGATGAGATCAGCGCTTCATGGGTAGCTTCTGCATGAATCCAGTCTGCTTCATCTTTCAGACGAATATCATGTACCTTGTGGTTGGGCGTTCCTCGCTTGCCCTGAGTCAGGTTGCCTAAGTAAACTTCATTCTTCAATATTCTAGCGATGGTGTTGTATCCCCATTGGGGAACATCCCGCCGCCGAAACGCTGTCTGAAATCTTACCCCTTGCTGGCGTTTGTGTTCCATCGGGGTTGGCACACCGCTTTGATTCAGCCGCTGTGCAATGCGCAGGATGGGAAAAACCGTCCTTAAACATTCCGAAAATCATGGTCACGATTTCCGCCGCATCGTCGTCCACCACCAGGCGGTTTTTATCCTCTGCGGATTTCCGGTAGCCATACGGAGCGAAAGAACCGACATATTCACCTTTCCGGCGCTTCACTTCCAGGTTAGTTCGGATTTTTACAGATATATCCCGGCAGTAAATGTCGTTTACCAGATTCTTAAACGGCAATGTGATAGCATCCGAAGCACTTCCTGGTGCCAGACTGTCATAACAGTCATTAACAGCAATATAGCGGATGCCCAGGGACGGAAAAAATCTTCTCCAGATAATTTCCTGCCTCAATGTAATTTCTGGAAAATCGGCTCAGATCCTTACTGATTGCACAGTCAATCTTACCGGAACGCATATCTTGAAGCATTCGTTGAAATCCCGGACGCTCCATGTTGGTTCCGCTGTAGCCGTCGTCTTCATCGTAAATCTCCACCAGTTCCAGGTCTGGATGGCGGGAGATATACTCCATGCAAATGGCCTTTTGACTGGATATGGAATTGCTTTCTCCGTGTTCGTTGTCCTCACGGGAAAGTCTCGCATAGATTCCCGTTCGATAAATCTTTTCTGGCACAATAAAAACCTCCAATCTTTCCAATGTATCACCACAGAAAGACGGAGGCTGATCCTACTATAAATGCAGGAGTACAAGCCCCAGCAAATCATGACTGCGGCTCGTGTTCCTGTTTTGTTTTTGACCCGGTTTTATCTTACCATCCCGGCAGAACATTTGAAAAGGATGTCAACTGCCGGAGAGATACACGCTGTTGACACGCTCCTCTATGGTTGGGCCTTTCGGCTGGAACGCCAGCTTCACAACAATGCCTCCGTCTAAGTAACAGTAAGGATTGCGGATTTGCCGGATATGGGATTTCAAGCGTTCCTCATATCCGGCGTCCGGGTCTAAACGGATGCTCTCACGGTCAACCAGCTGGGAGCGGTCAACCGTCCGAGGGTCTACGTTTTTCATTTCCTCTACGGATTGATACGCCACATGATTTCCCCTTCCATCTTATGATGCGGCTCAATAAAATAGTCACAGCGACCTCCCTTCCGGGGCTCGTTATTCTATACCTATTACGGGGCGGTCTTCTTTATCCGTCCTGCATCAGAATTTCAGGGGAAGCATATAGCGACGGCTGCTACCGTTATACATCCGGTAGACCTGGTACATATACTTTTTGTACCCAGCCATATTCACACCAAGGGAACGGCCTTCCCGGTAAATGGTAAGCGGATCATACCGGCGTAGCTGCTCTACCAGGCGCTTAGGGCTATATTCATCGTGATATAGATCTACGAAGAACACCACGCCCAGCAGAATCTCAAAGCGAAGAGAATCCGGAGCGCCGTCCCAGGCATTTACAATATGCTGCATTCCTTCCTTATAAATTTTTTCGCCCACCTTTTTGTAGATGGAGTAGGCAGTGCCAACGCAGCCGATCCGGCACTTGCCTCTGTCCTGGTTGTAGTCCAGCCGCAAGCCTACATCCTCCGTGGCTTTCAGGAACGCCACCGCATCCGGGTCATTGCCGTAAATCAGCGCCCGTAGTTTCGCACCAGCAGTAAGCTGGGCAGAAGTACCAGTCTGCTGGGCAAACAAAATAGCCTCATCCAGTTCGGAGGGCCATAGAAACACTTTGCAGCGAATGGGCAAATCCTGACCGCCGTTGCGGAGCTTCCTGGCGGCAATGGTGTGCTGACCGTCAAAAACATAGTAGTGACCGTCGCGGAAGCTGACCTTCGGGTCATGGCGATATGCTCGTCAAATTCTGCCGCAATCTTGCGGACACGGTTGGGATTCAGTTCCCGCTGGTAAGCGTTACGAGGACTTCAGATTCTTGCTGTAGATCATCATCTCGTCAAAGGGGCAGTTAATCAGGTTCTTCATGTTGGTTCCTCCTGTTCGATTTTGTGAATGAATTGAATGGCTTCTTTGAATATTTTCAGTACCTTGCGGCGGTACGATTTCTTATTTAAAAGTCCCGGATAGCTTTCAAAGCAGCGGAGACATCGGCGAATCATGGTAGCTACCGCATCCTCCAGTTCATAGAACATGGTGCTTTCATCTGCCAGTTCTTCCGCAGTTTCCATGCCGGATGAAATCGCAAGGATTTTTTGGATTTCTGTCATGGGGCGGGTAGGATGCTCTGCTTCTTCCTGCTCTGACTCTGGCTGAACTTCATCATCAGTGATTGAGGAAAGTTCAATTTCTGTCGGTACTTGCTCTTGAACTGGGGCTGATGTTTTATCTGGCAGCTGCTTTGGCTGACGCAGCTGTTCAACCAATGCAGGGCGAGCATCCGGGTCAGCTTTTAGCAATAGCTGCAACAGCAGTATCCGTAGGCTTAATAGAACCAGAAAGTAACTCTTTTCTTAATTCCAGGTTCTATCTCATCAGCAGCATCCACCCCCATAGCATATCGTTCAGCTCGGCGGACATATCGCTCGTTTGTATTGTTTTTCGCGGGCAATTCTTTCTGCGGTTTTTTCGACTTTCTGGTGGTGGACATTTTGTCCACCACCACTTTCATCAGCTAAAGTGTGTTGATTTCCATGAAAACTTGCTGTTTGTTTTTTCCGCCTCATACCGCTGCCCAATCAAATATTTCTTCTGCTGCGGTGTTAGGTTCCGACGTCCGAGCTGGTTACAACAAATCCAAGCAATCGCGGCATAGCGGTCAGGAAACTCCTTTTCAAAGACTGTGTATTTGATTTCCGGATGTGCTTGAATAATACGAAAGCGATTATGACCATCTACGATGCAGCCGTTCCAGACAATCAACGGATTCAGCACAACGCCGTCCTGGAGAATATTTTCTTCCAGCAGCTGATATTCTTCCTCAGTCAGAGGTGGAATTTTAGACTCAAACTCTGGGTCAATCCGCAGTAGTTCATCCATCTCATCACCCCCGTTCCGATACCGGCGTTACATAGTAGTCATAGCCCATGCGAATCTGGCAGTAGGTGCAGATTTCCTTTACTGTCTGCCTGTAATTTGCCCGCCGGATACGATAACTCCCTGTGATCTCGAAGTTTTCCCGGCAGGTGGGGCAAAGACAGATCAGGGAATTCCTGTCATTTCCTTGCCGGGTCAGGCGCGTCATACACTATCCTGGGAAAGTCCCAGGCTGGCACATACCGCTTTATCAATCAGTTCCATCTGAGCTTTGGTCAACCGCCCAGCGTAGCCGCGTATGCGGTGCTTATCGATCACCCGTAACTGTTCCAACATGAACAAGGAGTCTCCGTCATACTTCATTCCGGGAATCTTGCTCAGAACAACGTGTGTCGGCAGATATGGCTTTTTGTCGGCCTGCTTTGTAGCAGGTGTGACAATCAATGTCGGTGAATAGAAGTTGCCTACGTCATTCTGCAGGATCAGCACAGGGCGGATACCGCCGTGCTCACAGCCATAGGCAGGATTTAAGTTTGCGAAGTATATCTCTCCGCGATGATATTGTTTGAAATCTCGATCCATTGTGTGTACTCCTTTCTTGTGGGTATGTTAAAGGAGCCAGAACACGGGAATAACCTTCCCGGTTATGGCTCCCAAAAATTTCTTAAGCGGTTATTTTCTCACATTTGTCCTCGACACCCCTGAGAAGCGGGAAATCATCAGGCGGCAGCTTGCTGGGCTGCTCCATAGGCATCTAACCTCCCCGCCTTCCTTGTGGCCGGGCTGCGAATTACAGAAGTATCATTATCCCTGTATGCCGTCCTGGCCCTGCCGGTTGCAATCCGGTATTTTGTAGCAAGTATGGTTTGCTCGCCTCCGGGTGGAAGGTCATGGCGTACTGCCTGTCCGGCTCTGACATACGGTAATGTACCTGATGAATGAGTATTCGGTTTTCAAGGTTCCCAACCGGTGTTCCCTGGCTGTGATTAAATTGTAGCCGAATCCAAATTGTTTCCAGAGTGACTCGCTGTCACGGTACTGGTCGAGTTTGTCACGGTAGATTAAAGAGAAGCCTTCAGTTGTCCAATCTGACCCATTATGTTTTCCAGTTCTCTCTGGATACGCTCACTGTCCGAATATTTCACCCGCCCTAAGATCAGATAGTCCAGAGAAATATCAAACGTAATAGCAAGTTCAATCAGCAAGTCGAGCGAACCACCGCGTCTTCCGTTTTCCAACGCCCTGTAATGATCCAGACTAATGTTCAACTTGTCGGCCATCTGTTGCTGGGTCTTGCCGCATTCCATACGCAGTTTCGAAATTCTCATTCCACATTCCATCGGATCGTAATACATAATTTTTTCCTTTCCGCCTGTGCGAAAAGCGGCAAAGGATACAAACTTCGCAGCGTTTTCCCATCTCCCAGCCTGAAAATGAGCGCAAAAAGAGAAGGGTACCGATACCGCACCTTCCTAAAACAGGATCAGTGCAATATTTGTATCCTCAGCCCTTAATGCATATCAGGCTTCGATATTTTTAGAAAAGCCCTGCCGGAAAACAAAGAAGGCCGCCGACAGAGCCGGACTCCAAAATTGGAATCCAATTCTGCCAGCGGCCTCTCATGTAATGTCTGGTTAAACCTCTGGAACTGTTAAGATATGTGACCTGGAGCAGGATTTACACAGCCTGTTTCATCTCAACCTGTCCGTCGTTATACCTGTGTATTCATTTTTTGTCAGAAACTGGTGAGCCGCCCAGTCTCATTGACTTCACCTTTAGGGGGCGTAGATGTCAATTCGGTCATGCCGACGCCCCATTACTTTTTCTGACCATTACTGCATGGCATTTTGAGCATTCCACCTTGATCGTGCCGCTGGAATTTTTATATCCAACGGAGATTTCACCGCAATTTGGACAATGCCATGAGAATGGTCGCCAAATTTCTTTTTCCTGCATAAGTCCATCCTCCCCTCCATGGCCTTGTCACTTTGTTGAAGCCAAAAATTTCTTTTGCCAGCTCCCTGCCGGTATAAACAGGGATTGGCTTCGTTTTAGCGTATGCCAGTATCTGTACTGCCTGATGGCAATGCTCGCACTCCATCCAGCCATCCGTTTCCTCCAGATAGAGATTATGGTTCAGCTCCCCGCAGATTGGGCAGCGCACATCGTAGGTTTTCCATTGTCAGAACACATCCTTTCCTGATTTATCGTAAAGGCCAGTGTTACAGGGCCTTGATGACGTGTTTTTGCCACGCCCTGTACAATGAGCTGCTTCACTCGAATTTCTTTGTCCGGATACTTTGTTTGATTCGCATATTGAAGAATCACATCTCCGTTTTCCTCATCAATTCCGCCAAAGATTTTCAGAGTGTTCTCATTGTCCTCATCCAGCGCGACGACAATATCGCCGACCGCCGCTGTATCTTGTATTCTGATAACGATCAGATCTTCATCCTCGATGCCCGCATCTACCATGGAGTCGCCTTTAGCGCGGAGAATATAAAATTTTCCTTCTCCGAAAATGGATTTGGGAAGGCTTACATATTCCTCTACACTTTCCTCTTCACGCTCCGGGTCACCACAGCGAATACTGCCAACCACCGGTGCGGAAAAGTACCCGGAGGTACATTTGCCGACCTGCTTTGTCACAATGGTTTTGCCATCATAGGAAAGCATACCGCGCTCATTCATGGCGACAAGGTAGCGATAGGAAGTCGCCTTTGACACGCCAACGCCTTGTGCAATCTCATTTACAGATGGAGAGGCGTGGTGTTCACGGTAATACTGGTCAACAAAGGTACAGATTGCATTCATCACTTCCGGGTTCTTGCTTCTCATGGTCATTCCTCGCATTCTAAATGAAACGGTTCGTTTCAGATATTTATATTATAGCGAGCGCCCGTTCTTCTTGCAAGGGATATTTTGCCAGAAAAAATGAGATGTCGCCGTTTAGCGACATCTCGTGCGAAATATCATTGTTTATTCGATTTCCTCCCATGGTTCTAATCCCATTTCCTCCCAGGTCACGCCATAGGGAGCGCCGCCGGAAGTATAACCGGCAATAAAGAAAAAGGTATCATCCTGTTCGGGAAGAGGAATTTCTTTTGGCTTTTGCCGTCTGTGACCTTTTGTTTTGCGCTGTTTTTCCTTTGATGTGCTCATTGGGTCAGCAGATGGTTCGTTTTTTGTTTTGGGAAGCAAGTGCTGTGGCAAACCGGATTCTCGTAATCGCTGGAGAATATGTGGACATTTTTTTCTGATATTCATTCAGCACTTCGCCATAAGGAATCCAGAATCCAAGCCCCTGAACGCGGCAGTACACCCGCTCAGCAATTTGAATGACTTCAGCATTATCCGGTTGCTGCTTCTTTTCCCGCAGAAATAGGTCTGTTTCCCGATACATCAAATCGGAGATACGAGCTTTTTGTTTCTGTTTTAGTTCCTTATATTTTTTTATTTGGATTATTTATTCGTTGTCGGTTCATACAGTTACAGTCTCCGTCGAATCTGAAACAAACTTATTCAGCGCAGCTCTCGCCATCCGCTGATATTCGTCCAGTACGAAAGCAGGGCTTTGTATCTTCATCCTGCCGCACCAACCAAAGACCCAGCGGTAAAAAAGTTGGGCTGGTACAAACTAATACCCTCGCTCTGAAATGATTGTCATCTACAGTTTCCGCCTCTACATCCAGACCAAAGTGATCTATCAGATGTTTCATCAGACTGTTTTCGCAAAGCAGCGATACTTCAACTGGTTCCTCCGTATCGTACATCCGAAAGACCTCACGCGAATAATTTGCCAGATTCAGGCTGTCTGGTGCCGATGTCGCTGCCTCATCAAGAATTTCCGGCTGTCTGCTGATCCGATCTACCCGGAAGGTATTGATTTGATTCCGGCCATGGTTCAGGCCAAGAACATAGTAGAAGTCACCATCCCATATCAGCGCATAAGGACTGATAACATACGGTAACCCATCGTTTTTCAGCACCCTCTCTTTTTGAGTATTGTAATCCGTATAGTAGAATGAAATCCGTTTACCTTCGTTAATCGCATCATTGATTGCTTCGACAATGTAGTAGCTTTTTCGTTGTCCGATTTAACACGTCCGGTCACATATAGATTGCGCTTGAGCTTTGCCGCATTGGCTTCACTGGTAAGCGCCATCAGTTTAGAAATCAGCACCTGGCTTTTGCCTACGGAGATAAACTTTGAAGACTGCACCGCATCAATCAGCAATTTCACTTCCGGCAGTTCAAACAGACGGTCATTCAGATAATATTTCTTTTCACGGGAACGAATCTCCATCACTTCAAGGCCACCGGCGTTCAGCAGTTCTATGTATTTAGGGATGGTTGTCCGATGCAATTTGATTTGATGATAGGTTTCCATCATATCAATCAGCTCTTTGGTGGAGACTGGATGATCTACATCGGAGTGACGGAGCAATATCTGGTACAGATATAAAACTCTTAGCTGGTGATCAGTTTCCATAATTATTTACATCCTTTTGATTTTTAATTAAATTCTGCCATGAGCTTCTCTCGATATGAGCAGTCCAGAACACATCGGTGAAACTCTAAAAACGTCGGGAATCAAACAGCGCTTCTCCAAGTTTGTATAAGCTGCTTTCTTTGAATTTCAACGGCGTATCACCTTCAACATTCAAAATTGCCCATTGCAGTGCGGAGGATGCTGCATCCGATTGTAATGCTGTTGGGACGAGAGCTTCCGCCATTTGAGCAGCAACATGATTCCCGAACTGAGACTGAATCTGTTCTGCTGGACAATCCTCATATTCCGTTTCAAATGACAGACCTGTATCTATTTTATCATAACTGTCTGGTGACTGCTTTTCCAATGTTATATAAATGTCGCCTTTTCCTGTCGCAATATCAATATGTTCGGAAAGTTCTAACTCAAATTCTACCTGATTGAGTTCAGCCTGAAAGACAAACATCTGAACAATGCAGGCACTTATCGTTCCATCATCTTCCTCCGATGATAAGAAAGACAATGGATTGTA
>VOFC01005180.1_pt1 | contig 12710 bp, 24 predicted proteins | sample 5384161 | NCBI WGS metagenome assembly VOFC01 (sample SAMN12384722, study PRJNA508395) | human gut metagenome | isolation source: healthy gut B | host: Homo sapiens | reverse complement strand
TATCTTATCATCAGAGCATATAATTGTCAATATGTTTTTTATTTTTTATCTACTATTTTCGTTCACTTTTTATGTGCTCCGGATCCGCAAAAATACCTTCTTATATATGAAACATCAAAAGCATCCCAACCAGCAACAGCAGATTATTATTGTACAACCCGAAAGCCATACACTCTGATTGATTATCTTATAGGCTGCGCCTCCCCAGGAAGTATAACTGAAAGATTGCAACGATCAGAAACAAGATCCACAAAACCAGCATCTGCTGTAGCAATCCAAATGCTGCACCTGTCAGACGATTCAGAAAGCTTAAGCCCGGAACTTTTTGTAAGCACACGTAAAGATGACATGGCTGTACGCAGGATCAACCGCACCACCACATAGGTAGCAACCAGCGAAATCACTCTGGCTGCCAAGATCCGTACATATTCTTCTGCCTGATCCTGAAATCCGCTGAGCATGACCAGGCGGTACAGATCATTATCTACACTGATGTTGTCCAGATTCAGAAATGACGGCAGGATCTGGCGCAAAAATTCTCCACATAAGGAGAGATCAGATACACAAGAAAAAGGGAGCCTACGGTGAAGAGAAGGGATGCCCCTTTTTCACCAGCCCCTTTCGGTAACCATCCAGCAGGCCGAATCCCAGAAACAGAAAGCCTGCCAGATCAGCAATATTTACAATATCCATCAATTGATTTCCTCCCCTATTTCAGACGAATCTGATCGGTTCTTCCCGCATGCAGCACCATATAGCGGTTATTTCCTGACAGGGTGTATAGATCTGATATGGATTCCTCAAAGGTTCCTTCAAAAAAGATATTTCCTGCATGATTCATCATCGTATATTCAAAGTCGTTGTAGATCAATATATTATTTCCGGAGAATTTGAGGGTCGTGTAGTCCTGGTCGAACTCGCTCCGAAATTCCTGTTTTCCCTGCATATTGTATACTTGAAGTGCATAGGGATTTCTCTTCTCCTTCCGTGACCACACCCTACATATTTACTGGATGAGAAGATGCTCAGGATCTTCTGCTCGATGGTCACATCTGCAGTCTCTTCCGGTATCTGCGTTCCCTCAAAAACAGCAGTTCACCCGCTCCTGCAAAGAAGCAGTGGGTACTGTCCGTATACTGTACATCTGGCATAACCGTTCCCTGCAGGATCTTCGACGCCACCAGATGATCTTCGTAGTTTTCTCCTACAGAGTCGAAATTATAAAATGCCACACAGCTGCTGATGGAGCCATTCTGTACCTGCAAAAGCTCACAGCCAGTTTTGTCGCATCCGCACTGAGGGCAATACGCAGCGGATAACCGGTCTCACTCAATTCAAATTTGGATTCCACGATCTGAGAACCATCTTTTGCGTAGAGATTGACTCTGCTGGTGTCACCATCTTCCCAGAAGAACCGCCAGAACTCCCTGCTGAGATACGGATATCTGACGAATCGGGAGCAGTGTCTGTACCTGTCCCTGCATACCTGTCTGGTTAAAGATCATCACATCTGTACCATTTCTGTCTGCGATGGCAAGGCTGTCCTGACACACATTGATCACCGGATCCTCATATTATAGGTCTGACTCCATACCAAATTATTTTCTGAATCCACGCAAGAGATTCCATCCTTGCTGTATTTGATCACATAAGAGAGAAACTCTGTGTATTTTGTTGTAATCGTATCTGATCTGTCAAAACTGCGGACCACTTCGCAGGTGGTATATGAACGATGATCCAGACTGATTTTGATTCCATACAGACACAATCCGATAATAGCGATCACAGCCACAACCATTCCAGCTGTTTTCAGCTTATGCTGGCGGAGATTTTTCTCATAGGACAACATATCCTGATCCACATTGTTTTTCTTTACCAACTGTATATTCATAGATGAATTCCAATCTTTCATTTTCTAATGTGGACATTATAGCACCATCTTTATGGAAGTAAAAGGATTTGTCCTGCATAAATGTGATCACCATCATCCAGACCATTTAACGCGCAGATCTCACCTACTTTTGTCTCATCTCCATACCAGTTTCTGCAAATACCCAGAAGAGTGTCACCTTTTCTGACTTCATAGCTCTGTGGTTCTGTCGCATTTTCTCCAGAAGATGTATTTTCCGGATCTTCCGTCGGATTTTCTTCTGTATCCTCACCGGCAGCTTCTTCCGCAGTGCCTTCCCCATCATCCCCGGCTGCTTCCGCAGCGTCCTCATTGCTTCTGGCATCCCCCAGCTCTTCTGCTGCAATACCAGCTGCTTCCTGGTTCGCCAGTGCTTCCTGATTCTCTTCCGTTGCCTGTTGTTCCAGTGTATCTTGATTCTGCTCTGTACTTTCCTGATCCAATGTCTGCGAGATCTGATGGATCGCTGTCTCCATATTGGTCATCCGATCATAATTGTTCATCATAGTCACACCAATCACCAGGATCACCAGCACCAGAAAGGTGCTTGCGGTATACAGAAAGGTCAGCATTTTCTTCTGGCTGTTCTGTTCCTTTTTCTCCATCATGACGCTCCTGAACTTTGCAGCCGCCCGGTCTCTCAGAATTCCTTCCGGTTCGATCCCCCTGCCCGCCTCTCTGCTCACTCATGTATGCCTGCATAGTGTCATTCTTTTCATAGTAAATATAATAACCAGGGGCAGCGGTCAGACCCACATCTGATTTTATGAAAAAATCTGCATCATTTTTTTCCATCACATCCATCAAAAAACAACACATGCTTGTCCGATGGAAAATGTTTTTTCATGAAGTGTACGTAGTTCCTCTGTCAGCTGTACCGGGAATCCAGGATTGGACAGAAACCACCCCACAACCTCCAGTCCCGAAAACCACTGCTGCACCTCCGCAAATACATCCCGCCACTGCTCATTTGTAAACCACTTCTTCTGATCCTGTCCCATATCCGCTTCTACCGCTGCCTGAATACAGATTCGTCCGTCTTCCGCATTTCCCAGAAGAACAGCTGTCTTCATGCAGGTCAGATTCTGCTCTGCCATCTGATGCAGATAGGTATATGCATAATCCTCGATCAGAATTCTTGTACTGCTTCCCGGCTCCCCGATCTGCCGCACATTCTTCGGCAGTTTCCAGATACCTTTTCTTTTTTATTTTCTGTCAGTTCCATTATGATTTCCCTCCACTTTCCTAACATCCTAGCATATAGCAGAGGGCTATTTTGACGAAACGGCAGTCAATAACCGTCTTTGTCATCGACAAAAAAAGACCAAAAGCAACCACATTCTGGTCACTCTGGTCTGAGCATTTCTCTTATACAAACTTATAGATGGTCACACTATGATAAGCTTCTCCCGCTTCAACCACTGGCTGCAGAAACGAAGGAATGTTAATGCTATTTGGAAAATACTGCGTTTCTAGGCACAGTGCACAGCGTTTTTCCATAGGAAGCACCATCCTTACCTGTCTGCAGGATCGATAAAATTGCCTGCATAGAACTGCACTCCCGGAAGATCGGTATATACTTCCATAGTTCTCCGGCCTTCTCGTCTTTCCACCATTTCTGTACTTTTCCAAATTCCGTATTCAGCACCCAGTTATGGTCGTAACCACCAGCCAGTGTAAGCTGCGGCCACGCATCATCAATATGATCACCCACTCTTCTGGCAGTTCGGAAGTCCATTGGTGTTCCTTCTACCGGAATCACTTTTCCAGTACAGATGGAACCCTGTCCAAGCTCTGTAAATGCATCTGCATCGATCATCATCTTTTTCATCACAGATGCTGCCGGCATCATGTCCTGCCAGATTAAAATAACTGTGATTGGTCATGTTGATTATCGTCTTCTTGTCACTGATGCCGAAATCATAACTGATCTGAAGACTGCTTCATCAATATATTCCAGATCTCCGCCCACCGGTACCCCGCTGGCAATCCGGCTGACTTTGATACCGGTTGGCTTGATCAGCTTGCTGATGTACATCGCCGTTGTCTCACCTTCTAGGCTGGAATTGGTAGCAATGATCACTTCATTGACATCGCCCTGAAGTCTTGTCATCAGCTCTTTTAATTTTATGTCCCCCGGTCCGATGCCGAGCATCGGTGAGATTGCCCCGTGCAGAACATGGTAGACACCGTCATACTTGCCGGTCTTCTCGTACGCCGCCAGATCTCTTGTATTTTCCACGACCATGATCGTCTTGTGGTCTCTTGCATCGTTCTTGCAGATTGGGCAGAGCTCATCGTCTGTCAGCGTAAAACATTCTTTACAGTATCTGACGTTCTTCCTTGCATCGATGATCGTATCCGAGAGCCGCTGCACTTCCTCGATCGGACGGTTAATAATATGAAACGCCAGGCGTTGGGCTGATTTCGCCCCCACACCCGGCAGTTTGGACAGTTCTTCGATCAGTTTTGTGATATGACTGCTATAATAATCCATCAGAACGGAAATCCTCCACCCATACCAGTAAGTCCGCCTGTCAGTTTTGACATGACTGCGTTGGTCTCTTCCTCTACTTTTCTCAGAGCTTCGTTGGTAGCTGCCATGATCAGATCTTCAAGCATCTCGATATCATCCGGATCTACGACTTCTTCTTTGAGCGAAAACTTTGGTCACTTCTTTCTTACCGGAGATCGTCACTTCTACCACGCCGCCGCCTGCTGCTGCCGTAAACTCTTTCTCTTCCAGTGCTTTCTGGTTTTCTTCCATCTGACGCTGCATCACTGCTCCCAGCACATCCAATACCTTGTCATAGGTCAGTTTCTCTCCAAGATAAAAAGCAATACACTGATCCAGAAGGCTGAGTGCATCTCGCATGGAACTCCGCTGCTTTTGCAATATAGGTAAGAGCCTTATCTTCTACTTCCACCTGTTCTTTTCTGTCAGTTCTCTCAATCGGTCTGCGATGGTCTCTACCGTGATCCGACGGAAATCATAGCGCTGGCATCTGGACAATATGGTAATTGGAATCTTATGCACTTCTGTAGTCGCCAATATAAAGATCACATAAGAAGGGGGCTCCTCAGTGTTTTCAATAACGCATTGAATGCGCCGATAAAAGCATATGGACCTCATCAATAATGTAGACTTTATACTTTCCTTCTGTCGGTGAATAGGCAACCTCGTCCCGGATCTCACGGATATTATCCACGCCATTATTGGATGATGCCGCATCAATCTCGATCACATTCATTGATGTTCCTGCGGCAATTGCCCGACAGGACGCACACTCTCCACAGGGATTCCCATCCACCGGATGTTCACAGTTGACCGCTTTTGCAAATATTTTTTGCCACAGTGGTCTTACCTGTACCTCTGGTTCCACAGAACAGATACGCATGTCTATACGATCCGCGTTGATCTGATTCTTCAATGTTGTCACTATATGGTCCTGCCCCTTCACATCCGAAAACTCCGAAGGACGGAACTTCCGGTATAATGCGGTGTAAGACATGTCTATCCTCTCCTGTTCTGTCTGTTAATCTCCAAAAACTGATACCGATCATCTTTGCTTCTTCAATGATGCCGGAATTCGGATCGACCATTTTCAGTTTACCTGCCACTTCGTCAAGCGGTACTTTACAGGTCTCTCCATTGATAATGCCTACCATGTATCCGTATTCTTCCTGGATGATCAGCTGTGCAGCTCTTGCACCAGACGGGTGGAAAGCACACGGTCATAAGGAACCGGAGAACCTCCTCTCTGCGTATGTCCCGGAACAGTCACACACATCTGCGCCGGTCCGCTGCATAATCTGTTCTGCCAGCTCATAAGATACAGACGGATACTGATAATTTGCCAGTTTATTTTTATATTCCTTCTTGGACAGAGCAGCATCTTCCTTGGAGATCGCTCCTTCTGCCACTGCCAGGATCGTAAATCCTTTTTTCGCTTTGTTTCTCTTCTGAATCGCTTCGCAGACTTTATCAATATCATACGGAATCTCCGGGATCAGCACGATATCTGCTCCGCCTGCAAGACCTGCATACAAAGTAAGCCAACCTACTTTATGTCCCATAACTTCTACAATAAAGACTCTTCCGTGGGAAGCTGCTGTTGTATGGATACAGTCAATACAGTTCGTTGCGATATCCACTGCACTCTGGAATCCAAACGTCATGTCAGTTCCCCAGATATCATTATCAATGGTTTTGGGGAGATGGATGATATTGAGTCCCTCTTCACACAGAAGATTGGCTGTCTTCTGTGTTCCATTACCGCCCAGGATCACCAGACAATCCAGATCCAGTCTGCGGTAGTTCTGCTTCATGGCTGCTACCTTGTCCAGTCCGTTTTCATCCGGTATGCGCATATTTTTAAAAGACTGACGGAGCTTCCAAGGATCGTACCTCCGCGGGTCAGGATTCCTGAAAAATCTCTGGCTGTCAGCAGACGATATTCGTTGTAGATGAGACCCTTGTATCCCTCTTCAAATCCATAGATCTCCACATCGCTTCCTGAGTTCATTATATAATCCTTTTCCAACACCTCTCATGAAGGTGGCATTCAGCGCCTGACAGTCGCCACCGCTGGTTAAGATACCTACACGCTTCATAACTCACTCTCCTTCACTGTCGTTTTTGCAAAAAGCATTTGAGTTTTATTATACCCTACCTGTCTGGTTTTCACAAGCACACGTAAAAAAAAGCCCCTATGCCGCGTATGACATCAGGGTCTCATTCTTTATTTTTAATCCGTGCATCCTGCTTTGAACTGCCGACCGGTCGTTACCTGTACAGTTAACTCCAGCCCAGGCACCCCTGCGGCACACAGAAGATCCCGCTTAGTGCTGCTTTGTTCCCAACCTGACACGGTTCACAGGTTCCTGTTGCGTAAGACCCAGACATCAATGCCACTTATACAGGGCAGCTCCCGATCCAACAGCCCGGGGCAGGATATCACCTCCACTAAGGCGGATTGTAGATACAGGGCACCGCCATCTCCCCGGCTGCACGGAAATCTTATGACATTTTTACTTGCAATTCTCTTCACGAATGCCTGTCCATTATATCGCCTTTTGGAAGGTTTGTCAAACCTTTTGCACCTTGATTTTCCTCAGTTTACGGAAAAATTCCTTGAGAAGCGTAGAGCATTCTTCCTGAAGGATTCCTTCGGTCAGCTCTACCTGATGATTGAAAGCAGGCACATGCAGAAGATCCAGAACCGAACCGGCACATCCAGCTTTTGGATTCCGGCTTCCGATCACGACTCTTGGAATCCTTGCCTGTACAATGGCACCGGCACATCTGACAAGGTTCCAGTGTAATGTACATGGTACATTCCTCCAGCCGCCAGTCTCCCACTGCCTTGCTGGCCTTTCGAATCGCCTGAAGTTCTGCATGTGCAAGGGTATTTTTATCCGTATTCCTTCGATTATACCCTCTTGCAATGATCTTCCCATCTTTTACGATTACACAACCGATAGGGACTTCATCTAGTTTCTCCGCTTTCTTTGCCTGCCGGAGTGCTTCCTTCATATATTTCTCTTCTTCTGTCATTTTCTTTCACTCCGCTCTTCTCACATCTGCCAAACCATGGGCAGCAGATACACCGGATGCCTCCTCGGATACAATACAAAACGCTTCGTATCCACCGGATAATCATCCCATTCCGCCACATAGTCTCTTCCACCGGGACGCTTGACCCAGATTCCGTGAGAGTGTCTGCAAATCGGATTCCCTCTTCCCAGAATATCTTCCGCATCCAGTTCTCCCTGCCATTCCAGTGCACCGTTCTGATTCTTCAGTGCTCCAAGATAGATCCCTATGGTTCTGTCCTGATGATAAAAATAAATATAAACATTTCCGGCGGCTTCACCCGGATGGCAATATCCGCGAAGATGCAGTGCCAGCCTGCAGTGTCCGCCCCGTTCTTCTGCCTTTACAAAACCTGTACTGCGGAGCTGTTCCCCGCGCTCATAGGCGTAAAGATATGCGATCTGTCTCTTATATTCCTGCATAGAATGTCCTCCCTGTCTTTCAGGTCTATTCTATGCGGGACACGAAAATATTTATGACTGTTATTGTCTTGCTTCTTCCACCAGATCCGCAAACTCAGCAAACTGCTGAAGACTCAGTGCCTCTCCACGGATCGTGGCTGACAGTCCCATCTTTCCAGATTTTCCGCAATCAGTTCCTTGGATATACCAAGTCCCGGATCGTGGCTTACACTGTTCTGGAGGGTCTTTCGTCTCTGATTAAAAAAGAAGCCCGGATGATTCCAAACATAAGCTTTTCATTCTTCACCTTCACTGGCGGATCCACATGAGTCTGAAGACGGATCACTGCAGAACCAACATTAGGTCTTGGCATAAAACAGTTTGGCGGCACATTAGCCACAATATACGGATCTGCATAGTACTGAACCGCCAGGGACAATGCACCATAATCTTTGGACCCCGGTCCTTCCTTCATGCGGCTCCGCCACTTCCTTCTGCACCATGACCGTAATATTATCCACCGGCACATGGCTCTCGAACAATCCCATAATGATCGGTGTTGTTATATAGTATGGCAGATTTGCAACCACCTTCACCGGTCTTCCATCATTCATCTCCTCTGCCAGCTGGTTCAGATCCACTTTCAGAATATCTTCATTGATCACCGTCACATTATCATAAGGAGATAAGGTATCTTTCAGAATTGGAATCAGTGCACGGTCGATCTCCACCGCTGCCACGCCTCTGGCCGCATGTGCCAGATACTGGGTCATAGTTCCGATGCCCGGCCCGATTTCCACAACAAAATCATCCGGTCCGACACCTGCCGCCTGAATGATCTTCTCCAGTACATGGGGATCGATCAGAAAGTTCTGTCCGAATTTTTCTGAAACACAAATTTGTATTTCTGTAATATTTCTATGGTATTTTTCGGTTTCCAAGGGTTGGCTCCGGTCTGCTCATTGATATCTTCTCCTTCTACTGTATTCCATAAAATCTTCTGGCATTCTCCTCTGTAATACGGATCACTTCTTCCGGTGTGATCCCTTTTAACGCCGCCAGCTCCTGCACCACATACTTCAACATTCCCGAATCATTCCGTTTTCCCCGGTTAGGCACCGGTGCCAGATACGGGCAGTCTGTCTCAGAAGCAGATATTCCATAGGCGACTCCAGTACCGTCTCCTTCAGCTTCTTCGCATTTTTAAAGGTCAGCACTCCGCCAATTCCCAGATAAAGTCCCATCTTCCGGTATTCTCTTGCCATCTCCGTCGAATAAGAATAACAGTGCATGACCATGGGCATCTCTCCATGATAGTTTGCCTTCAGAAGTTCCATGGTGTCCGCTGCTGCCTCCCGGCTATGAATGATCACTGGCTTTTCAGCTCCTTTGCCAGCTTCAGCTGTCGCAGAAACCATTTTTCTGAAGGTCATGGCCTTCCTTATCCCAATAGTAGTCAAGCCCGATCTCTCCTACCGCCACGACTTTCGGCTTCTGAAGCTGTTCCCTCATCCACTCCATATCCTCTTCCCGAAGTTCGCCCACTTCGTCAGGATGTACGCCAACGGCACTGTATACAAACTCATACTCTTCACTTAAGCTTACCGAACGCCTGCTGCCTTCCATACTCGCACCCACGTTCACGACTGTTCCTACTCCCCGCTCCCGAAGAGAAGTCAACAACTCATCTCTGTCTTCATCAAATGCTTCATCATCATAGTGTGCATGAGTGTCAAATATCATCTTATGGTCTGCTCCTGTCTGTTTTATGGATATTTCCCTAACAGTATACCGATTTTAAAATATCAATGCAACTATTCTTTACAGATATGCCTCATATTCCGCGCCGCAAATGCGACCCGCATGCCATTATCCAGCGGAAACAGTTCATAGGGATTGAGCTGATGCTGTCCTGCCCGGGTTCCATTAGTAGAATTCAGATCCTCCAACAGGTAACAGCCTCTTCCTTGATGATCCGGCATGGATTCGGCTTACTGTAGGCGCCGAAACCCAGCCATCCACGCTTTCCTTCCTTTTACCAATCAGGAAGCTGGTCCCTTCCATCTTAAGATCCGGGTAGTCAGGATTTTTACTTTTCAACAAAGTCCATAATGTTTCTCTTCTCTGAGAAATGTTGTTTCCCCTGTATTTCCCTGCTCTCGAAGAAACAACACGGATCCGCTCTTGATCTGATCCGCTTCCGCCACGTAAGTTTCCACAGGCTGCTTTTTCTTCTTATGAAAGAAATTCTTCCAGCTTCCGGTCTTTTCCAGGATTTCTTTCCTGTACAGGATTTTTTTGCCAGATGACAGCGTCTGCGTTCCTGTTACAGGCTCCACTGCTTCCACCACAGGCAAAAGCAGTTTCTTCGTTTTTTCTCCGGATTTTCCATCTCCGTATGACTCTTCAGAATCTCCATCAAGCTGAAATTTGGTTCCAAAGCACACTGATAGAGATCATACCCGAACTCAATTCCTTTCCGGTCGCTTTTATCCAGTTTTCCCATAAGATACTCCGCCAGATCAAGGAACGATTCCCGAATCTTTTTCTCATAACCTGATAGTAGCAGACATACAGCCGTTCTGTCCGGGTATCCAGGTACAGATATTCCGGAAGTAATACAAAATGATCTGCATTCAACAAATATTCTTCCGATGCATTGAGGATCTGCAGAAGATCCTTTAAGAGTTCCACAAGCTGTTCATAAGAAACCTTTCTCCGCTCATAGAGAAGTTCCATGCTCTGTCGTCCGGTGATCTCATAAAAATACTCTGTCTGCTTTTCCTTCTTCTGTTCCACACATGGAAGGAATCCATAGATTCGATTCTCAGTTATCATCCGGTCTTCGTAGATCTTCCTCCCTCTTCTCTGCATCTGTCATGATCATATAATTACTGTTCAGATCTCTTTTGTATCTCACATCCATCATCTGTTTTTATTCCTCCCCTGATCTTATCATCCACCTGCTCCTGCGAATAACTTTGCACGGTCTTACCCTATATAACTTTTCTACTGTCTTAATCTCTATCTGAGCCGGAAGAAATCGACCTTTACCCGAAACCTTTACTTTCTGCCTGAAGCGGACCTACACGCACCTCTACTTCTGCATCCTCCATCCAAAGCAGCCTCTCACTTAGCTTTCTGCTCAAATCTTCCTGCATCTGTTCTCTGATCACCTCGTCTGATCTTCCATCCCTGTAGATTCCTTTGACTCCAGATTCCAGTATGCCATGAATCACTACCGCACAATCATGTGTGTAGAGCGTAAAATAAACCAGATAGACCAGAAGAATACAGATCATCGGAACCAGAATTTCCAGCACGAAACTGTTTCTGTTCCACCGTCTTTTCATATGATCGTCCCCCAACTGTCAGCACAAAGCCAACGGTAAAAAACGGCACCAGCGGAATTTCTTTTTTTCCCGGACAAAATCCCATAACCTGCTCCCGCCAGCAGGCCAAAAACAGAATTCCCATCAATATTTTCATACGGCAGCCACATTCCCAGTGCAAAAGCAATAACCACCCATCTCCCAGACCAATTCTTTTTTCTCCACTCAATTTCCCCGACCAGCAGAAAAACCTGGAAACCAATACACCATCTCCCGACCATTCCAAAGAGCCGTCCAGCAGACCGGTCAGCAGAAGCTCCAACAACAGCCAGAAAGAAAGCATCTGATCTTTCATATCCTCCCCATGACAGAATCAAGAGATGCAGAAAGACCCAGAGGACACTCATGATCCACCGCACCCCCTGGCAGCAGCAGCATTCCTCCAGTCTGAGAATAAGGAATCGCCATCACCGTCCGCTTTAGTCCCCGGCAAGTCTTTCGATTATGATATTGGTTCCATAATTGGTAATATAGACCATAGCTCCTGGTTTCTCTTTCACACAGTATACACAGGCTGTATACCGGCTCCCATCCCAGTTTCTCGCAGCATCAAGCTTGTCCGGCAACGATACTCTGGATACTCACGTTCAGATACCGACAGTCCCTGCTTCTGTGATATACCTCTCCTTTGGGTGTTACATAGACAAATATCTCGCCATCTCCCGAAAAGCTTTCTCCAGTATAGCCTACCCAGTCTCTGACCACCACCCTGCAACACAGAACGGCTGTCAAAAGTAAATGCGGCAAACGGAAGTGTTACCTGATCATAGGCATACAATCGGGTATACGGATCCCCCTCATCCGCTCCCTGTCCCACAGTCACCGCCAGCGACTGTGCCTGCTGTGTCAATGTCCGATATTTTTTCTGCCTGAAATCCGGTCATCACAAAACATAAAGCATAGCTAGCTGTTACCGCGCAGAGCAGAAATGGCAACACCAAGGAAGTCTCCAGTGTCAGACTTCCTCTTTGAAAGACACAGAGGCAGACTCTCCTGCTCACCACCTTTTGGAGACGCCATAATCGTCGGGATGTCTGAACACCTTTTTTATATTTTTCACACCTGCAGTAGAGCATTCCCATGCCTTTCCTTTTGTTTACTCATATCCATATGTCCTGCTCCAGATAAATGCCATCCATCCACACCTGCGCCGTCATACGCTCCACAAATGATCCAGATGAATCTGTTCACAACCCTTCCATCATCCGCAGTTCTCCTTCGATCACATCCAGCGAGCGCATTGCCAATGTCTTTGCAGGAACAACGGTCAACAGCATACGCAAATAGTCTTCATAATCAAGTCCGCTCTGTTCTGCTGTCTGTGCATCATAACTTCCGGGATTTCCCAGAAAACGTAGAACCGCACTCAAGGGAACCTGCCACTGATCCTCCCCTTTTCCACTGCCAGTTCA
>VOFC01002579.1_pt1 | contig 12713 bp, 17 predicted proteins | sample 5384161 | NCBI WGS metagenome assembly VOFC01 (sample SAMN12384722, study PRJNA508395) | human gut metagenome | isolation source: healthy gut B | host: Homo sapiens | reverse complement strand
TCCGACCGACTCGCTCCGTTCGCCGTCGTTTACGGGAAAACGGCCTGGCGGCGTCGATCACCGACGACGTGTACTGCAACATCGTGGCGCAGCCGGGCGACAGGGAGCGCGGTGAAGCTCGTGGCCGACGCCCTGGGACCCTACGACTACCTGGCCGTCGAATGGCTCTACAGGCCCGTTCCGGACGCCGCACGACGAGGTTCCGGAGCTGCGCCGCCTGCTCGCCTCGAAGGAGGGGAGACCCCCGCCGTTTCTTCGCGCAGTACGCCTCCGGACTTACGATCTCCGCGTGGGGGGCCGGAGACTTGGGCGACGACCTGTTCCGGAGCGTGGCGCTGCAATCGGCCAATCTGAAATATGTCGCCGAGCACGGCGACGGGTGGCTTTCGCCGTGACGGCGACTACAAGTTCCGCAGGAGGCTGCTCACGGACATGGTTCTGCGCGTCAACTCCCTCGCCTTGCAGCTGATGCGCCCATCAGGGGGCGTCTATATGAATCCGGTCTACGAGGGAACGGCCCGGCCCGCCTGCACGGCCGTGCCGCGCGAAGTGCAGCGACGCGCCCTGCGCGAGGCGTTGCCCTGACCGCCGACCTCGGCTGGATCGACCGGCAGGGGGTGTCAAGAACGTTTACAACCGCGTGCAGGCATGCGAATACCTCCAGCGCCGGATTGCGCGCGCACGCTTCTGAAAAAAAGCTCCGGAACGCTGGACCTCGCGGCTTCGAAGGCCGACGATCCTTATACGGCCGACCTCATGGCGAAGGACCTCGTGGCGTGGTTCGAGGAGCGGCTCCGTTCGCGCGAACCGCTGACGGACCATGTCCGTAATCTGCAACAGTCGCTGCTCAAATCGACCGTCGCCGCGGCCAACGTCAAAGATAAGCCTTCGTCGGGTTCGGGAAGCGCCTTCACGCGCTGTTTGACGGGGCCGGTTCGCTGTCCGACGGCGGCGATCTGTTCCCGGCGACTGACGCCGGGGCGCTTCCGGACAGCCGGCGGAGCGCCGGGCCGACGATTTCACGCCGTTGGGCGCCGGCGAGGTGCAGGGCGCCGCCTACGGGCTACCGGACGCCGCGGGTGATTCCCGCCTCCGGGAGCATCTGTTCTACGGACTGCTGCTCGACATGAAGGCGATGTACCGGCGGGCGCTGCGTCGGCTCCCCTTGGCCGATACGCGCAAAGTTTCTGCCGCTACATGGCCGATCGGATCGACCGGGAGCTGGCGGTCGAATGACGCTGACAAACAAGCAGGCTGCAACCTCGGTTGCAGCCTGCTTGTTTGTGCCCGGGGCGATCAGCGTGTTTGGTCGAGGATTACGGTCTGTCCGGATAGTCTGCTTCGCTCGGCTTCGAAGCATATCCGGTGGCTTTCGACCGATTTTCCGATTGATGTGCGGAAGCGGTGCTCCCTGCGGCTGATCGTGTCGACGAAATCCTCGACCAGATTTAGGTCGGCTCCGGCGTGGAATGGCTTGCCGAGTATGCCGGAGAAGTCGTATACCTGCTCTTCCCCCGCCCCGGAATCGGCGCACGCGCAGGGATGCGTTCGTCACCGTCGATTTCGCCGTGAGTCAGCCGTATGTGTGTCTCGCTGGTCGCCGAGGGTGAAGGCATCCATCGAGAAGGAGATCGTGACGTCGTTTTCCATTTCCATGGATACGATCTGGTGGTCCACCACGTCGTTGTCGCAGCGGAACACGCATCGGCCGTAATCGCCCGTGCGCAACTGTCGGAGTATGACCTCGTCGAGCGTCGCGCCTTCCGGGACGTCGAAATTCGAAATCCAGTCGCGCCGGTTATAGTAGAGGTCCACTGCCGAGTAGGGGCACTCCTTTTCCAGCGGGCAGTCGATGCACCGGGGCGTGCCTTCGGGGCGTTCTCGGCCCGGAACCAGCGCAGGGACCCGGAACGACGATAGTTTGCGGCAGCGCGCCTCGGTGAGCCACAGCAGGAAGTCGATGTCGTGGCAGCATTTCGAAATCAGCATCGGGTTGGTGGATCTCCTCGCGGCGCCACATGCCGCGGACGAAATCCGTGTGGTTCGGTCGAGCCCCACGGCTGCGAGGTGGCTGATTGATATGATCTCTCCCAGCTGGCCCGAGTCGACGATCTCCTGATCTTGATGAAATAGGGATGGTATCGCAGGACGTGGCAGACGCCGACGATGACCCTTTGCGCCGCGCCGCTTCGGCGATGCGGCAGCATTCGGGCAGCGACTGCGCGATCGGTTTTTTCGAGCAGGACGTTATAACCCGCCTCGATGGCCTTCATGCAAGGCTCAAGTGCATGTTCTCCGGGCGTTCCGATCAGGATGGCGTCGGCCGGGACAGGGTTTTCGAAAAGCGTTCGTAGTCGGCGAAGCACTCTTCGGGCTTCAGTCCGAATTTGGAGGCGACTGCGTGGCGGCGGATGTCGTTGAGCTCCGCTACGCCGACCAGTTTCAGCCGGTCGGGATTCCGGATCGCGTATTCGAGGTATTTGTTGGTACGGTTGCCCGCCCCGATGGCTACGATCGTGACGGGCTTCGTTTCGCTTGTTCGCTCCATATGTCTTCTGCTATTCCGTCGTTTCCGTCATTTCCGTCGTTTGTTCCTCTTCGGCGGCGTGCATTCGCGCTCGGTCCCGCTCCGCGAGTTTGATGCTCAATTCATACAGCCTCGTATAGCGGCAGGATCACCAGAATGAGGGCTGAATATGTCGGGCGGGGTTATGATTGCCGCGACGACGAGCAGTATGACGTGAACGCATGGCGTCGGTATTTGCGGAGGAATCGCCGGAAACCAGCCCCATGCGGGTCAGGAAGTAGATCAGCAGCGGCAGTTCGAACATGAAGGCGCAGGCTATCGAGACGATGATGACGGTGGTCAGGTAGTCGCTGATGTCGAACATGTTGGTGATGAACTCGCTGGCCTGGTAGTTGGCGAAGAAGTTGATCGACAGCGGCGCCATGACGAAATAACCGAACAGCAGCCCTCCGAAGAAACAGAGCGACACCCGAATACGAACAGGTGGGTTCCCTGAATCTCCTTCGGCGTGAGCGCCGGGCGTACGAAGCGCCAGAACTCCCACAGCGTGTAGGGGGCATGGCCATTGCCAGTCCCGTTAGGAGCGAGATCTTCATGTGGAGGTTGAACTGCCCGGACAACGAAGTGTTGATGATCGAGAAACGGTCGTTGGCGATGCGGAAGGGTCTCCGGATCGGTGTCGAACGACGTGCCGAGCACGCTGTTGAGCCATTCGGCCATATGCGCCCACTGGGCGCCCACCCATGTCAGCATGCGGTTGGTGGGGAAGTCCGGGCTTTGTGGCCCGAACAGCACCGTGTCGATAATGAAACTCTTGCAGAAGAAGGCCACCAGTCCGATGACCTCCGATTGCCATCACCCCTCGCACCAGATGCGGGCGCAGGGCGTCGATGTGCTCGAAAAAGTCATCTCCGTCGACTCCGGATCCTTTTTTCATGTTCATTTGTTTGCCGCCGCGGAACAGGTGTGATTACTCGGTCTTTCCGGAGTCGGATTTGTCTCCGGGTTTGTTGTCTTCGGCCGTATAGTCTTTGTTGACGGCATCCTTGAATTCTTTGGACGCCGCGGCCCAGTCCGCGCATCAGTTCGGGGATTTTCTTTGCCTCCGAAGAGCAGGATGACTACCAACACGATTATGATGATCCGCCCGTAACCGATTGCACAAGGGATAAGCATGGTTTTTTTTCTTTTAGGTTTTTATTCTGAACTCGGCGGCGCGGAGGCTGCGCTCCGGCCTATTTTTGCAAATATAACACAATTTTTGCGATATTCGGGCCTGTTAGCCTCGCAAAACCCGCCCGAATTTCGGGCGGGTTCGCTTTCAGAGGGTCAGGGCTATTTTTTGGTTTTCGCCGCGGGCAGCTCCTTGATTCGTATGTTTCGGAACTTGATTCCGGCTCCGTGTCCGAGCAGTCCGATGTGTCCCGAGGCGTTGAAGAGTCCGGGATGGTTCTTGTGGTCCACGGTGTAGGGGTTGTTTTTCCCGCCGTCGGGGGCCACGTTGTGTCCCTGGCAGGCCTGCCGGATGTCTCCGTCGAGAATCACCTCTCCGTTTACCGTCACGGTGATTCGGTCTCCCACGGCGCGTATCTCCTCGACGTTCCATGTTCCCAGGGGCGGGAATTTCACGCGTTTGGCCGGGATAATTCCGTAGACCGATCCGTGCTGCTGGTATACGCGCAGGTTCTTGTAGATCGGAGCGTCGTGGTCGAGCACCTGAATCTCCATGCCGTGATAGGCGGCGTCGACGCCCATGGGGGGTGCGTATGCCGATGCCGTTGTTGACGCCCTCTCTGTCGAAGGCGAATTCGAATCGCAGGACGAAATCACCGTACTCCTTCTTGGTGTAGAGGTTGCCCGATCCGCCGTACTGCGCCGTCACGTAGATCGTTCCGTCGACGGGGACGTAGTTGGTGGTGTTCCCGGTCCACTTTGTGCATCGACGTACCGTCGAAGAGCACCTCGAAGCCGTCGGCAGCCTCTTCCTCCGAGAGTTCGAAGCGCGGCGTGGCGGGCAGTTCGCGGATGTACATTTCGCGGACGTTGAGGGGCGCATTTCCCGCGATGAGCAGGATCTGTCCCTCTGCGTAGGCGGGAATCTCCCGGTTGCATGCGTTTTTCGAGGATTACGTTCTCGGCGGTCGTGACGCCGTTGAGTACGACCGTCACGCGGTCGCTGACCACCTTCACCTGCATCGTGTTCCACTCCTGCGGGCCGTTCGCGGCCGCTTTGGGTGCGGCGTTGTCGTGGAGCATGTTGCCCGTCAAGGCTCCGGAGTTCTTTCCTCCGAGTGCGATCTGCGGGATCGAGCGGATGCCCATCGCGGCCTCGCCTTCGGTCTTCCAGTCGAGGATCAGTTCGAAGTTTTCGTAATTTTTCGCCGATCCGATCGTTCCTCCGTCAGCGGCCCCGGTCAGGACGCCGTTTTCTGCGGTCCAGTTCTTCGCGATCGCGGCCCGGGCCTCTGTTTGCGCTTTCGCCAGCGCCTTGGCTTTCATTGCCTTGCGGGTCTCGGGATCGCCGACCACGGCTTCCCATCCGCTCGGTTCGAGCGATACCGGGAGGTATCCCTCTGCGGGGAGTTTGGCCAGGAGTCCCTTGATCTCGTCGACGGCGTAACCTGCGTCGGCGTCGGATTTGGCCAGTCCGGCATATACCTCCTGGGCCTTTTCAGGGCTGCTGCTACCGTTTCTCCTCCCAGCGCGGGGTTCTTCGCAGCGACGGTCTTCACGACCATTGCGGCGGTTTCGGCCGTCGCGGGTGCGTCCATGTAGTTCACGGCAAGCGTCAGCGCCGGGAATACCGGGGTTTTGGAGAGCGCTTTGAGCAGTTTGTTCTGCACCTTGGGCGAGGGTTTCGCCTCCAGTCCGCGGCGGTATAGCTGGTATTTGCGCATGGGCGTATTGCGCGACTTCGAGACGAAAATCCGTGTAGCGCGAAATTGCGGCGTCGGTCCATGCGGGGTTCTGCCGGGCGAGATCATACAACACGTCGACCATCGCGGGGTTTTGAAACCGTCAGCAGGGCCGCGAATGCGGCCTGGCGGTCGTCGGCGGCCAGCAGGGCGTCGATCGCCTCTTTGCTGGCGGCCTGCGCCAGCAGGGGATAGTAGCGGGCCTTTTCGGGGGGCGGCGGCCATCTGCCCTGCCACCATCTTGTACTGCATGTCGGAGGACTCTTTGGCCAGTGCGTTCTTCAATCCGGCCTGAAGGGCCTTCACGTCGTCCTCCTGCGCCTGGTTCAGCAGGCCGCACAGACGGTTGAAGTCCGCGGGGGGTCGTGACGCCTGCCAGCGCGCCGTAGGCTGCCGTGCGCACCGCCCCTGTCAGGGGAGTTCAGCAGCGCGAACACCTTGTCGGCTGCGGAGGTGATGCGCCTTTTGCCACGAGTTTCAGGGCGTTGGCCTGTGTGGCGGGCGTGCCGTCGAGAGCAGCGACGAACGCTGCGTTGGGCTTTCCGTTGAATGCCGCGAGAGCTGCCGAGGCCTCTTTGGCATGTGCGCCTCCGAGCTGTGCGACGAGCGCGTCGAGCGCCTCCTGTCCTCCGATTTTCCCGGCGGCGCGGATGGCGGCCAGGGCCAGTTCCTCGTCGGCCGAGGAAATGGCCGCGATCACGGCGTTGGCCTGCGATGCGGCGTGGCGGGCACCGAGCCAGCTCACGATGTCGGTTTTTCGCGGCGTCGGAGAGCGACGGCATTTTCTTCACGACTGCGGCGTAGAGGGCGTCGTCGGCGAAATCGCCGGCGAAGTCGAGCGCCGCGCAGCGGTATTCGCGGTCGGCGTCTTTCAGCGCGGCGAGCAGTTCCGGCGTCTGTTTTTGGCGTCCGTGCCGGGACTATTCCCAGACCTGCGGCCCGGACGTTCTGCGGCATGCCGGTTTTGCGCAGGGCCTTGGCGGCGGCGACGGCCTTGCTGTTTCCTGCTGCCGCGAGCCGTGCGAGCAGGGCGACGTAGGCGCCCGTTGCGTCCGTTTTCGTGAAGGCGTATCCGTCGGCCTTTGCGGCTGCTGCGAGCGGCGCGATCGAGGCGGCTGTGCCGCACTTGGCCAGCGCGTTATAGACAGCCTCTTTCGTCGGCGTGCCGGCCTTGGGGTCTGCGGCCCATTTCAGCAGCGCGGGCTCTGCGGCCGCAAGGCGCTTCTCCGCGGCGGCATAGGCCAGCAGGGCGTCCGGGGCCGGGCTTGCGTCGATCAGTGCGAGGATCTCCCCGTCGGTTCCGGGCGTGGAGATCAGTCCGCGCACGGCGTAGTCGGCGAGGTATTCGTCCGCGGCGTATTTCACGAATACGGGGGCTTCGGCCGCCGTTGCGCATAGTTGCAGCTGCGAGAGCAGGAATGCCTGGTTGGGTTTGTCCGTCGAGGCGGCGACGGCGTCCGTCAGTCCGGCGCGGATCTCCCGCGCCAGCTCTTCGCGGCCTGCGGCGGTCACGTAGCTCACCACCCCGTTGATGGCGTATTCCACGGGGGCGTTCTTGCCTTCCGCTGCGGGCACGAGCATGGCGGCCATCATCCGGATTCCGTCGGCTCCGGTCGCCGCGAGTTCCTGCATCAGGCTGTCGAACGCCTTGGGCGTCTGGGCCGGGAGTTGGGCCAGGGCGTCCGCAACGATCGTTTCGGCGGTGCGCTGGCGCGCGTCCTGCGCACCGGCTGCGAAGGGCATCAGGGCGGCGAGGAGTATGGTGATAAATATCTTTTTTCATGTTTTTTTCAGGTTTTGGACGTTATCAGATTTTCCACGGCGTGCGCATCGGCTGGTCGATGAGCCGGTTTGCGGCCTCGTCTCCGACGAAGAGCTGCTTGTCGGGATCGAAATGCAGCGTGCGGTTCAGGCGCAGGGCGCATGCCCCGAGGTTCACGAGCGTGGAGCTGCGGTGTCCCTTGAGCTCGTCGAGGGCGAAAGGCTCGCGGTTGCGCACGCATGCCAGGAAATCGGTGTTCTGCGGTTCGGGGTCGGGCATTTCGGCGATCTTCTCCATGACGTCGGGAATCGTGCACTGAAACCCTGATACACCTTGCCCAGCGGACCTTCGATGTAGGGGACCTTGCCCTTGCTTTCGTAGCCCTCGCCTTCGAGGACGATCTGACAGCCGTCGTCGTAGGTGTATACGATCTTGCGCCAGATGCCCACGGCGTCGGGATGCTGCTGCGGAGCGTCGACCTCGATTTTCACGGGCGAGGTGTCGTCCTTGCCCAACAGGTACTGCACGGGGTCCATGTAGTGCTGGCCCATGTCGGTAAGACCGCCGCCGTCGTAGTCCCAATAGCCGCGGAAGGTGCTGTGCACGCGGTGTTTGTTATAAGGCTTGTAGGGCGCCGGGCCGAGCCACATGTCGTAGTCCAGCTCTTCCGGGACGGGTTGGGGCTTGAGGTTCTCCTGCCCCACCCAGAAGAATTTCCAGGTGAATCCCGTGGCTCCGGAGATGGTCACCTTGAGGGGCCATCCCAGCAGGCCGCTGTCGACGAGTTTCTTGAGCGGTTCGACCGTCGTGCCCAGTCCGTAGAAGGTGTCCTTGAAGCGGAACCAGGTGTTCAGGCGGAAGATGCGTCCGTTCTGCCGGACGGCCTCCACCACGCGCTTGCCCTCGCCGATGGTGCGCGTCATCGGCTTCTCGCACCAGATGTCCTTTGCCGGCCTTGGCAGCCTCGACGGCCATGATGCCGTGCCAGTGGGGCGGGGTGGCGATGTGTACGATGTCGACGTTGGGGTCGGTGATCAGATCCCGGTAGTCGTGATAGCTTTCGAGGGTCTTGTCGAACTTCTGCGGCCCAGCGCGATGGCGCTTTCGAGGTGTTTGCGGTCGACGTCGCAGACCGCCACCAGGCGGCATGCATCGTTGGAGGTGAAATGATAGCTGCTCTTGCCGATGCCGCCCACGCCGATGATGCCCTTTCGTGAGCTGGTCGCTCGGGGCGACGAATTTGGTGCCTCCGGAGCACGCTGCGCGGCACGATGGTCAGCAGCGCCAGCCCGCCTGCCTTTTTCAGAAAAAATCTCTGCGGTTACTCATAGTATTTCAGGTTGTGTTTTTTTTGGATGCAGTCAATAAAATAGGTAGAGGAAACGGCGGTTCCGTCGGATGGGAACCGCCGTTTGTTTACAGGGTCGTCAGCCGGATGTTGCGCCAGAGGACCTTGATGCCTCCTCCGTCGTGAATCTGCAAGGCGATGCGTCCTGCGCGGCGCCGATCTTCGCGTCGGTGATGTCCACCATCTCCTCGCCGTTGAGCCACGTCTGCACGCGGTCGCCCTGGACCTTCAGCCGCAGCGTGTTCCAATCCCCCCTCCTTGAGAATCGACTCCTTCTCGTCGGGAATCTGCACCAGCCATCCGCGGCCGTAGGACTCGTAGATGCCCGCCGTGTCGTGGTTCTTCGGAGCCACTTCGCACTGCCAGCCGTGGACCTTCACCGGCGGCTCGACGAACGAGCGGAAAAAGACGCCGGAGTTGCCGTTGGCGAGCTGCTTGAACTCCACCGTCAGGTCGAAATCATCGTAGTATTCACGCGTGGCGAGGTAACCGTATTTTTTGTCGGGACCGCTCTCGCAGACCAGCAGGCCGTCCTTGTCGACATACCATTTCTCGGTTCCGTAGGCTTCCCATCCCGTGAGGTCGCGGCCGTTGAAGAGTTCGACCTCCCGGCCGGCCTTTGCGGGGCAGCTCCCTTGATTTTCAGGTTGCGGAACGAAGCGGGGTAGCCGTGGTCCTGAGGCACAGCACGCCGCGGTGCGCCAGTCCGTATTCGGGAGCCGTCTCCCATTTGCCGCTGTTCTTGCGCGAGAACCAGTCATCGGTGTAGGCTTCGAATTCGAGGATCTTGCGGCCGTTGAGCCAATGCTCCACGTGGCCGTTGTCGCACACGATGCGCGACGAGTATTCCACTGCCCTGCGGGTTGACCAGCAGCGAATCGGGATTCGGCAGGTGCATGGCGTAGTCCACGCCCAGTTTCTGCCACTCCTCGAGCCGGGTCGGGCGTTCGTGGCCTCCCAGCCTCTCGTTGTCGATCAGCTGGTACTCCGGCCCGGTGACATAGGGAACCTTGAAATAGGGGTTCTCGACCACGTGGTAGAGCATGCCGCTGTTGCCGCCGTAGGAGAGCTTCCAGTCCCAGTCGAGGATGAAGTTCTCATACTGCTTTTTGGTGACGATGTATCCCCGACAGGTCGCTGCCGTCGCCGGCGGCCTGGATGCAGCCGTCCACCACGTGCCAGGGCATCGTGAGCGAGTCTCCGTTGAAGTCTTTCCACTGGTCGAGGCTTTTGCCGTCGAAGAGCAGCCCAGCCGTCGGCGATTTCGGCCTGGGTGAGGGTGTTGTGTTTGGGGCAGCAGGAGCAGAGGCCGGCTGCGAGGAGGCCCGTCGCGAAGAGCGTGCGGAACAGGGTGCGGCTTGGGTTCGATTTCATTAAGATAGAAATTTAAGTAGTAATTCTTTATCTCGTCTCGTCTCGCGAAGTAAAAATAGATGAAAAGTTTTCCGCTGTACGATAAAATAGTACATATCGAGGCCAATAATCTGAATGGAAAGGAAAAATCGAATTGTCGCGTCATGAAACGTCGTCTTGCAACACCGAGATGTACGAAATTGGCCTTTTTCTGCATCATATTATCTTTGTAGAAAGTCCTGCATTTATTACATTTGTCAATAATCCAAATTTCTATGAAACGAATTTTCCGCTGTATTGCTGCATTTTTGTTTCTACTCTATATCTTGTTTCTGCCGGGGCGTGCCGAATCGGCGAACGCCTCTGTTTATCATAATCTGCGTAACTATACTGTGGATGACGGCCTGTCATCCAATCACGTCTATGGCATCGTTCAGGACTCGATAGATTCATCTGGTTCGGAACCGACAACGGATTGTGCCGTTTCGACGGCTGTGAGTTCCGCAGTTACACCCATACCGATGGCGACCGGTCGAGCATTTCGAGCAACAAATATCCGCCGGCTGATGCTCGACAGCCACGGGCAGATCTGGCTCGCACTTGATAACGGCGTGGACATTTACACACCCGCGACCGACCGTTTCCGACATTTCGATGTCAGAACTTCCGACGGAGCATGTGTTACGGGACAGACGACCGAAGTCATTGAGGACAGGAAGGTGAAATTTGGATTGCGACTGTCAATTCGGGGCTTTTCGCTGGAATCCTGTAACGGAATGCCTTACGGTTTTACCGCCATGTTCCCGGTGATGACACCTCCATCGCGCAGGATTATATCTCTACCATTTACGAAAGCAAGGATGGAACCATATGGATTGGAACTTACAGCGAAGGGTTGTGCGCTTTTTTCCAAGCAGACAGGATGCTTCACTCATTACCGGAAGGAAACAGACGGACGGAATTGCATTTCGGATAATTCGATCGATGCCATCACAGAAGATTCATACGGCACGTTGTGGCTCGGGACGGTAAGTTCCGGTCTTGATCGCTTCGACCGGAGCACAGGCCGTTTCACCAATTATGACGATAGGAATGGGGAGGGCCGATTGCAACGTATCCACTGCCTGGCAGAGCGGGCGCCGGGCGAATTGCTTGTCTGTGCGAACAGTGGTGCGACACTCTACCGTATTTCTGAATCGGAACTTCGTCCCATAGAGGACACTGAAGTTCCCTTCATGCGTACCAAGTGTTGCAACATCTTCTCTTTCTATACGACCGCGAAGGAAATTTCTGGTTCGGATCTTGTTATGAGGGTGTAGAATTTCACCCGGCCCGTAACAGCTTCACTTGCTATGCCACACGAAAGAACGATAGTTCCGACCGGGGTAAGGTCGTCAGCGCGGTCTGTGAACTGAAAGACGGGCAGTATCTATTGGAAAACGAAAATGACGGCATCCTGCTCTTCGACAGACATGCCGGCATGGTCGTTCCGTACCGCACGGCTCAAAACGTTGGGACTGCCATTTACAACGTCTTTTCAATGCTTGTCGATGACCAAACGCTCTGGATCGCCGCTTTCCAACGGGGTATCGAAGCCGTGGACTTGAAAAGCCGAACCGTGAAATCCTATCTTGCAGTCCTTGAGTAAACATATCGGAAGATTGTTCATGCTAAGGTCTGTTGGAGACGAATCCGTCGACATACTCTTTATCATGGGTGACAACGGCAAAAGCCTGTCTGACGAGTTTGTTTTGCGACAGCGATCATGGCGAGTTTTCCAGGCTTCCCGTTCTGCCGGAGCCGCGTGTATGTTTCCCCACATTTAGTATTGAACCTGCTGGCAGTCCATGCAGCCACATAGAGAAGTCCTCTGGTATATACATCTCCGTTTCGGTTGATGTGTCCTCTGATGTTTACCGAAGTTCCGGATTGTTCGTAAGTAGGACAGATACCGAGATACCGGGACACCTGTTTGGCATTCTGGAAGTAAGTGAAGCCTCCGGTAGTGATGATGAGTGCCGTGGCGAGCGTTATGCCTATGCCTTTGATGGTCGTCAGCAGTGCGAGTTGTCGGCTGAACTCGACTTCGACAAGATCCGTGAGTTCCGATTGAAGCCTGTCACGCCTCTTTTCAAGGAACTCGATCGTTTCGTCTACGGTATGAGTCGCTCCTTTGTCCGGAACAGGCAGGCATGCGAGGGAGCCTCGAAGGTTCGACATGGCCGTAATCTGCTTGGTAAAGTTGACGTATGACCGTTTCTCTTCTGCCGGAGCCGCAGGATAGCCTCTCCCTGTATCTTGAAAGGTTGCGGATTCATCTTCTCTCCGTAGAGAGCTATGAGCCGAGCGTCGATCTTGTCTGTCTTGACCGTGGAGAGCATGGCTCTGGCGAAGTTCTTTATCTTCAGCGGATTCTCCATGCTGACAGCAATCCCGGCGACATTGAGCAGGTACAGCAGCATTGCGCTGTAGTTTCCCGGTCGCTTCCATGACACAGTGGATACTGCTGTCTTTGGGAAGAGCACCGATAAACTGCTTGATCCCGGTGGTCGTGTTGTTAAAAGTCCGGATTTCTCCTCCTTTGTCAGAGGAGTAAGCCACCACAAACGTAGCTTTGCTCACATCGATCCCAATGTACCTCATGGCCGTTTGTTGTTTACGTCTAATGACATCTGTTACATCTTGGTCCTTCATTGCGAATGCGGGTTCGGACACCTTACGAACTATCCGGATTCTGATGTAAAGAGTATGGGGTCGGAACATGACTTCCGGTCTCGAAGACCAATGAAAACTCGGACTTATTCCATA
>VOFC01005266.1_pt1 | contig 12737 bp, 20 predicted proteins | sample 5384161 | NCBI WGS metagenome assembly VOFC01 (sample SAMN12384722, study PRJNA508395) | human gut metagenome | isolation source: healthy gut B | host: Homo sapiens | reverse complement strand
TGCAGAATATGAGCGAGAGCATAATGGCGAGACAGCTCATGCAGACGTGATCGTTGTGGATCCACCGAGAAAGGGCTGTGACGAGACACTGCTGGAGACGATTGTGAAGATGCAGCCGGAGAAGGTCGTGTATGTAAGCTGTGACAGTGCGACATTGGCGAGAGATCTGAAGTATCTGTGTGCGAATGGATATGAGATCAGGATAAGCATTTTAAGATGAATAGTTAATAAAGAGAGGTGCAGATGCTATGCCAGGTATACTCGTGGTTGAAGATGATGAAAATTTAAATCGTGGAATTACATTTTCACTGAAAAAATCCGGATATGAGGTTTTTTCAGCAGAATCAGTGAAAAGAAAAAGCGAAAAGAATTGCAAGTGATAATAATGTGGATGTTACCATTTGTGATGTGAATCTTCCGGATGGGAATGGACTGGAATTTGTAAGGTGGATGAGATGCAATTATAATACATACATTATTTGCCTTACAGCACTAGATCAGGAGATGGATCAGGTCATGGGATATGAAGCAGGGGCAGATGATTATATTACAAAGCCCTTTAGTCTTTCGGTACTTCTTTTGAAAATAGAAGCACATTTCCGCCGCAGACAGGAGAAAACGGAAGCCGGAAAGATGATTTCGGGAGATATCGTATTGATCGCAGGAGAAATGAAAGTCCTGATAAAGAGTCGTGAAATCAGTCTGACAAAAACGGAGTTGAAAATGCTGACTTTTTTTCTTCAGAATCCGAAACAGATTCTTTCAAAAACACAAATATTGGAAAATGTGTTTGATCTGGAAGGGGATTTTGTGGATGAAAATACAATCGCTGTCAATATCAGAAGACTCCGTGAGAAAATTGAAGACAATCCGGCTGCACCGGTCTATATAAAGAATATCAGAGGTCTTGGGTATATATGGAATCAGGAGGTAAGGCAGTGACAAAGAGATATCGCAAGAAGATTACAGTAGTGCTCTCCTTGGTATTACCTGTCATAGTATTGTTTGCAATATTAAATTGCTTACCACGTATGTGTTTTTTATGAAGATTATAAATATAAAATGAATCTTATGACAGAGATTGCTGCAAAGGAAGAATTTTCCGGGCTGGATGCTGTTTCGGAATTGCTTAAGAATAAGGATATTGAAACTAACGAACAGGGAAGGCGATTATTGGAGCAATATGGATACTGGGGAAATAAAGGGAATACATTTTATATGCAATTCCGGCATCAGGTTATGGTGACCGGTGCCATAAGCACTGTGATATGTGTGCTGCTTTTGACTTTTTTACTTTATTGGAAGAAAAAAGAAGATGCGTGTCATCAGAAAATTTTAGACCAGTTGGAAGAAATTCTGATTAGATTCCGTGAAAATAAATTTGATGATTTACTGAAAACGGAAAATCCAGCTGAACTGGAAAAATTGAATGACCAGCTTGAAGCAATCGGACATCATATTCAGTTGCTAAAGGAAGAAGCACGGACAGAAAAAGGAGAACACGAAAGAAATGGTTTCTGATATTTCTCACCAGTTAAAGACACCGGTTGCAGCTTTGGATACATGTTTTAGTGTGCTGATGCAGAATGACTTAAGTGCCACAGAACAGGAGGAGTTTCGTATCCGTTGTCGGAGTGCTCTGGATGGACTGGAGACATTATTGCAGTCGCTTCTTGAAATATCCAAGATGGAAACTGGACTGATTCAGATTAATAAGAAAAAACTTCCGCTTATGGATACTGTCATATCTGCTGTGAACCGCACTTATCCTAAAGCGGATGAGAAAGAGATTGAATTCGTTTTTGACTATGAAAAAGAGCTGGAAACATGCACGATTATGCAGGATAAAAGATGGCTTGGTGAAGCTGTGATCAACGTTTTAGATAATGCAATCAAGTACAGTCCGTGTGGTTCAAAAATATTTATCCGGTTACAAAAAAGAAACGATCTTGTAAGAATGGAAATTGAGGATCAGGGAATTGGTATTCCGCAGAATGAGTATCACAAAATTTTTCAACGATTTTACAGAGGAAGTTCCAGGGAGGTCATGGAAAAGAGTGGTACAGGAATCGGACTTTTTCTATCGAGAGAAATTATCGAAAAACACGCAGGTACGATTACGGTAACCTCCGGCAAAAAGAAAAAAGGAAGCACGTTTGTGATTCAATTACCATATGTTGGTTAAATTTTAAGTGGGCAGAAATCTTACAATTGTGTAAGATTTCTGCTCGTTTTTTGAAAGTGAAATGAAAGATTGCCCTGATACAATTTGGATGTAGGTTGAAAAATGACCAAATATATAAACAGGCAAAGAAAGCGTGCTGAAAAGGTACGCTTTACAGAATTGAAAAGGAGGCAACACATGAGTGTGATATTAGAAACCAAGCAGCTTTGTAAATTTTATGGCGCAGGTGAGAATCAGGTCAAAGCGGTCAATCAGGTGGACATTCAGATTGAGCAGGGAGAATTTGTCGCAATTGTCGGAAAGTCAGGTTCCGGTAAAAGTACATTACTTCATATGCTTGGAGGGCTTGATACTCCGACAAAAGGCAGTGTTACTTTAGCAGGGAAAGATTTATATAGGATGAAGGAGGATGCCCTTGCTGTTTTCCGCAGAAGAAAAATCGGATTTGTTTTTCAGGCATTTAATCTGGTTTCATCTGTTAATGTCTGGGAAAATATTGTATTGCCACTGGGGCGGGATGGAAGAAAAGTGGATGAAGCGTATGTAAATGATATTATTGCAACTCTGGGGATTGAAAAGAGGATTTACAATTTGCCAAATCAGTTATCTGGAGGACAGCAGCAGAGAGTAGCAATTGCAAGAGCACTGGTGAATCGTCCGGAAATTATATTTGCAGATGAGCCGACAGGAAATCTTGATTCCAAGACCAGTGATGAGGTGATCGCCCTACTTAAGATGACAGCAAAAAAAAAATATGGACAGACAATTGTAATGATTACCCATGATGACGAAATTGCACAGGTCGCTGACCGTATTCTGGTGATTGAGGACGGACAGGTGGTGGATTTCAGATGAAGACAATAAGCAGGATTGCATATAGCAATGACAAAAAGAACAGGACAAGAAGTATACTGATTATGATGTCCATATGTCTGACCACGATGCTGCTTGTGATTATCAGTACTGTGGGAAATGGAATGATCCGTTTACAGAAAAGTCAGGCGGCAGGATCATATGGAAGCAATTATGGTCTGTTTGCCGCAGCAGATGCCTCGCAGTTAAAGGAAGTAAGCCGCCGTGCAGAAATAGATGCAATAGGAATTATGTGTACAGAAGGCATCATAAAAGGCAATGAAAAAGGCGGGTTTGTCTGCATGGATGAGACTGCAGGAAAAATGCTTCCCTATAATAAGGAATATGAGTTAAAGGAAGGAAAGTATCCGGAAAAAATGCAGGAAATTGCCGCCGGAAGAGCATTTTTTCGTGCAATGGGATATGATGATGTAAAGGTCGGAGATACGGTTACACTGGATTACCGCGCAGGGATGCAGTCAGAATATAAGCCGGAAGAATTTGTTGTCAGCGGAATCCTATATGACCGGGATGAGTATACCATCGAGGCATCTTATGTTGCTTTCGGGTCACAGGAGTTTTATGATGAGCACGTCGCAGAGAATGACAGACAGTATAATATCTATTTTACGTTAAACGATTCTGCAAATGTATCTATGAATAATATTGAACCGGTTATAAAGCAGATTGCAGCATCTTGTGGAATCGAAGAAAAAAAAAAACGTTATAGTCAATGATCTCTATCTGCAATGGGTCTTGCAGCCGAGTTATGAAACGATTGCGGTATGCGGAATGCTGATTCTTGCAATTGTACTTTTCTCTGTTGTGGTCATTTATAATATTTTTCAGGTCGGTATTGTCAACAAGATACAGGAGTATGGAAAAATCAAGGCTCTGGGAGCGACAAAAAAGCAGATGAAACAACTGATCTTCAGAGAGGGTATGTTTTTGACAATTTCTTCAATACCAGTTGGATTGCTTCTTGGTTTTCTGATTGCAAAATGCGGTTTTAACTGGCTGGTAGAACAGGGAAACCTTGTATCAACCCAAACGGGTTCTATGGGAGTCCAAAATCAGCAGATGCCACTGTTTTCCCTGCCTGTTATACTTCTATGTATTTTCGTATCATTTTTACCGTTGCTTTGGCGCTGCGTAAACCAATGAAAATTGTTTCACGGATTTCACCTATCGAAGCAACACGGTATTTAGAAAATGCAGAAACACACAAAAAAGGAAAACGAAATGGCAGAAAAAATGTCACCGTGTTTTCTATGGCAATGGCAAATATAACGGGTAATCCAAAAGAACCATTGGTACCATCCTCACACTGGGGCTTTCCTGCGCATTGTTTGTGATTATCTCTAATTATGTAGGAAATATTGATACGGGGCATGAAGCACGTCTTTCCGTTAATCATGGACAATTTGAACTGCAGCTTGACTATTCTGCTGAGTACGATGAAAGATATCCGGAGAATAATCTGGATACGATTCTGACGGATAATCCATTGAATGATTCAATGATTGAAGAAATCAAAAGCATTCCAGGAGTGACAGATGTCATGACGAGAGAGATTGTCTCTGTAAATCTGAACGGAACAAGATTTCCGGCTGATATTGTGAGTAAAAATGATTTTGATTTTATGCGCCAAGACGGGGATATTGGCTCTATGGACTATGATCAGGCGGTAAAGAATGGTGAAATTTTCTTTGGTTGGTCAACGTGGATGGAACAAGATGGATATGCTCCGGGTGAATCCATTGTATTTGACTTTGAGAATGGAAGTGAAACCTATACCTATCAGGGAAAGATTGCAGGATCCTTTGTAAGCGCGGACACTTATCTTGTCATTCCGGAAGGTGTATACCGTTCCATGAATCCGAGAGGAACAGCCTATGGCTATCTGTGGGTGGACTGTGATAAAAAAGATGTGGCATCTGTGGAACAGAGTCTGAATACTTTGATTTCTAATACTTCGCATATAAAAATGGATACTTATCATGCACAGTTACAATATGCCGAATTTGCAGCCAGCATGATGAAGCTCGGCTGTTATCTGTTCATGGCGGTTGTGGGACTCATCGGTTTTATGAATATGGCGAATACCATGATCATGAATATTACGACAAAAAAGCAGGAATATGGTATATTACAGGCTGTGGGTATGACAAATAAACAATTAAATTTATGTCTGCAGTTACAGGGACTGATGTTTACGGTTGGTACCATATGCGTAGCTTTGATCATTGGTCTGCCGCTCGGCTATGCACTTTTTTCCTATGCAAAACATATGGGAATATTTGGAATGAATATCTATCATGTTCCAATTACACCAATTCTTGCTATGATTTTTTTGGTCGGTCTGTTGCAGATTGTACTTTCCTGCGTTTTAAGCAGTAATCTGAAAAAGGAAACGCTGGTAGAAAGAATAAGGTATCAGGGATAGCAAGTAATATGTAATGAACTAGGTCTTAACGAAGAGGAAAAATAGATATAATGATTTGATTTATAAAACTGGCAATGATACAATTAGCGTAATTTGAAAGAAAGCAGAGAAAATATGAGTGAAAAGTTACTGATTGTTGAAGATGACAAAAAAATAAATGATGGAATCTGTCTGGCTTTAAAGAATGATGCTTATTTCTTTTATCAGTGCAGAACTTTGCAGGAAGCTAGAGAAATCTTGAAAAAGGAAGATATCACATTGGTTTTATTAGATGTGAATTTGCCGGATGGGAATGGGATTGATTTTGTAAGAGAAATAAGGAAAAACAGTCAGGTGCCGATTATTCTGCTTACAGTAAATAACATGGAAGTAGATATTGTAACAGGATTGGAAGCTGGGGCAAATGATTATATTACGAAACCGTTTAGCTTGATGGTTTTGCGTGCAAGAGTGTCTGTGCAGCTTAGAAATAAAGAGGCAGCAGCTAAAAATTCTATGGAGCTTGATGGATTTGAGTTCTATTTCGATAAAATGGAATTTTTCAAAGATGGAGAACCTATTGAACTTAGTAAGACAGATCAAAAGCTCCTTAGAGTGCTGTGTGAAAACAGAGGAAAAGTATTGAAACGGGAATATCTGATTGACGAGGTATGGCAGGGAGATACGGAGTTTGTGGATGCTCATGCTCTGACTGTTGCAGTTAAACGTCTCAGGGACAAATTAGAAGATGATACGCAGAAGCCTGAATATATCAAGACGGTTTATGGAATTGGTTATACCTGGGCGGTGAATGGATGATAGAAATAATTATATTGATTGTAGGAATATTTTTTTTAAGTGGAATCTTCTGGCATAGCATTTTTTATCAGAAAGAAAAAAAGCTTTTGAACCGGCTGCAGCAAATGCTGGATTGTGCTATAGATGGAGAACTGGAACGGACAGAAATATCAGAGGAAAAGTATTCTGCTCTTGAAAACAGCATGAAACAATATATAGACAGTAGCTTTCTGGCAAAAAAAAATCAACAGGAACAGAAAGAAGTGATACAAAAACTTATTTCAGATATTGCGCATCAGACACTGACTCCTATTTCAAATCTGAAAATTTATGGAGAAATACTCTCTGAAGTGAGTAATGAAAATCAGGAGAAGATATCTACCATTTTGGAGCAGACAGAGAAATTGGATTTTTTGATACAATCACTGGTCAAATTATCACGGATGGAGAGTGGAATTATCGCAGTACATTCGGAAGATACTACTATTGCACAGATGTTTGCATCCGTACAGCAGCAGTTTAACGCAAAAGTAAGGGAGAAGAATATTACTCTGAGCCTATGTGACACGGATTTGCATGTTCGATGTGATTCAAAATGGACCGTGGAGGCACTCGGAAATATTGTAGACAATGCGATTAAATACACAGCATGTGGGGGAAATGTTCAGATAAAAGTCGAGCAGTATTCTTTTTTTGTAAAGATTGATATAACTGATAATGGTATTGGAATAGAAAAAGAAGAAATACCAAAGATATTTGGAAGGTTTTATCGGAGTCTGTCAGTGGAAGACCAGCCAGGAGTAGGAATTGGCTTATTCCTTGCAAGAGAGATCATTCAGGCACAAAAAGGGTATATAAAAAGTGACATCAGAGACAGGGCAGGGTTCTACATTTTCTGTTTTTCTCCCTGTATCAAAAACGGAATAGTATTAAAACTGTGACATTTCAGAAACCAGATGGAGACATTGTTATGATAAAGTCTGTATTGTAAAGATCAATACAGGCTTTTTTGATGGGAGGATGGCATGAATATATTAAAAGCAGTAAATTTACAAAAAATATATGGGCAGGGAGAAACAGAAGTCAGGGCTCTTGATGGTATAAACCTGGAAGTAGAAAAAGGGGAGTTTGTAGCGATTGTTGGAACCTCTGGAAGTGGAAAGTCTACGATGCTTCATATCATTGGTGGTTTGGATAATCCAACATCTGGGCAGGTAATTGTAGATGGACAGAACTTAAGCCATATGACAGATGAAGAGCTTACCATTTTCCGACGCAGGAATATTGGTTTCGTATTTCAACAGTATAACTTGGTTCCGATGCTGAATGTATGGGAAAATATTGTCCTTCCTGTGAAACTGGATGGAAAAAATCTAGAAAAAGGTTATGTAGATGAAATCATAGATACACTGGGCATTCGGACAAAACTGGAAAATCTTCCAAGTGCACTGTCAGGGGACAGCAGCAAAGGGTGGCAATCGCAAGAGCACTAGCGGCAAAACCTGCTATTTTGCTGGCAGATGAACCGACAGGCAATCTGGACTCAAAAACGAGTCAGGATGTATTGGGACTTTTAAAAGTCACCAGTAAGTGTTTTCATCAAACAATTGTAATGATTACTCATAATGAAGAGATTGCCCAGATGGCAGACCGGATTTTACAGATAGAAGACGGAAAAATTGTTTCAGACAGTGGTTTGGTATAGTGAGGGCGATTATATGGTAAAAGTAGAGAATAAAGAAACGTTACGATTATTGACGAAACGTTTTATGAAAATGAACCGAGCAAGAAATATTATTGCTGTTATTGCAATCATGTTGACATCACTGTTATTTACAAGCCTCTTTGTGGGGAGCGTATCCATGATACTTTCCAAAAGAGCAACGGAAATTAAGCAATTTATGGATTCATCCCATGCTATTGCGCAGAATTTGTCAGAAGAAGATGCGGAGAGATTGCAAAAAACAATAGAACAGGATGAAGAAGTGGAACGATATGGTTCCGGTATTTTTCTGGGAGCTGGAATGGACGAACGGTTTGGATTTTCCGTAGAGGTTCGATATATGCAGATGAAAATATGGCAGAAAGTTTTAATTGTCTACCAACTACAGGAAGACTGCCGGAGAAAGAAAATGAAGTAGCACTTAGCAGCACGATATTGGAATCTCTGGGTGTTACACCAAAGATTGGGGAAGAAGTAACGCTGACCTGGGAAGTAAATCCCATGCTGAAACAATATAAGACAGATACGTTTCAGATATGTGGATTCTGGCAGGGCGATAAAGCTGTTTTAGGTCAGATGGTCTGGGTATCCGAAGCCTATGCAAAGGAGAATCGTTATCCCGTTACGCAGGAAGAATTAGAAAATGGCATCTACAATGGAGGGAAAGAGTATTCTGTCTGGTACAAGAATCTTTGGAATCTGGAAAAGAAAACAGAAAATATATCTAAGACAGCAGGATTTACGAAAGCAGGGACAGGATTGGAGATCAATCCGGCATATAATCTTTTGAAGAGGATTCATTTTCATTCACTTCCTTTATTGTAATGGTACTGTTTGTGATATTGGCTGGTTACTTAATTATTTATAATATTTTTAACATTTCTGTGAAAACGGATATCCGGGCTTACGGATTGTTAAAGAATGTGGGGACAACGGGAAAGCAGTTGAAGAAAATTGTACGTATGCAGGCGTGGAGATTATCAGCTATTGGCATTCCAATCGGATTGCTTTGTGGTTATCTTGCAGGTCTTTGTATGGCTCCGTCCTTGACAGCAGATGCCCAAATTAGTGCACAGGCAGGAAAAACGGCTCAGACAGTAGTATCAGCCAATCCTTTGATTTTCCTTGCATCGATACTTTTAACGCTTTTAACGGTGTATCTCTCCAGTCTGCAGGCTTGTAAAATGGTGGAAAGAGTTTCGCCTGTGGAAGCTCTGCGTTTGGCAGAAGGAGAGCAGTCACAGAAGAAAATAAAAAAGAATACTTCTGTAACCTGGTTGGGAATGGCAGTTCAAAATGTGTTCCGTAACTGGAAAAAGGGATTGATTGTTATGCTTTCTATGGCTCTTTCTATGGTAGTGGTCAACTGTATTGTGATGTTGGTGCAGGGATATGATTTTGAGTCTTACCAGAATATATTTTTAGCATCTGATTTTCAACTGGATCAGATGACCGACACTTTATCGAATACAAATTTCAACGGTATTACACCTGAAATCAAAGGGATTCTGAATAAGTGTCCGGAAAGTGAGAAAACAGGATATGTGTATTATTCGGAAGAAAGACATAAGATGGAACCGGCACTTTTGAAAACGTGGGAGACATTGGCAGAAAAAAACAAAGAAAACTGGACAGATTATGAAAAGCAAATCTGGGAGGAAACAAAAGCGGATAATACTGTAAAGGTTCATTTCCTCGGAATTAGTGAAGCGGTGTTTGATATGTTAGAATGGAAAGGGGAAAAATGTTCCTGGGATACGTTTAAAAGTGGGGATTATGTGATTGTGGACTATAGTGATAAATATACAGAACAACCAGTTTCTTATTATCAGTCTGGCGAAACTTTTAAAATGGAGTACGGAAACGGAAAGCAGAAAGATTATGGGGTGATCGGAGAAGCTATGATGCCATATTCCCTGGATTATCCGTATGCAGATACTGTTTATATTACAGTAATGGTCCCAGAGGAAGAGTATATCACCCAGACAGAAAATCAATCAGCAATGTATGCTACTATTGATGCCAAGAAGGGAGAGGATAAGCAAGTAAAAGAATACATTGATAAAAATGTTTTGAAAGAAAATGATATGATAAATGTTTTTTCTGTATTGGATATGAAGGCGAGCTTTAGGCGGTTTGTCGGAAAATATTATATGATCGGTGGTTTCCTTGTTGTTATTTTAGCTTTTATTGGCATTATGAATTTCTTTAATACAACAGCAACTTCTGTAATTAGCAGAAAAAAAACTGGCACTTTTGGAAGTTGTTGGAATGACGAAAAAACAGATATCGAAAATGCTAGTGGCTGAGGGATTCCTATATTTGGGAGGCGCATTTATGATTGCAGTATTGTTAGTTGTGTTTGGAGCAAAGCAGATTTTAATAAATACGCTTGGTACAGCATTTTTCTTTCAACTGCATCTTACAATTATCATCATGTTCGGAGTGATATCATCAGGTATGGTAGCGGTCATGTCACAGAATATTGGGCGGGAAGACCTGGGATTGCATATCAGGCAAGACAGCTAGGACTGATGTTTAATGCAGTGATGGGCATCCTGATGTCTGTCATTCTTGCTGTTTTGTTCCGGTAGAATACTTAAAGTAGTAAGTATAGCCCCGGCTTTGTTGAGCCGGCTGAAACATATCTTAAAATTGTTGGAGGCGCATGTTTTTTTGAAATGCACTGATTCCTATTTATTCCAGTTATCTGAGAGTGTTTGGATATACAAAGCATTCATTGATAGGAACGATTGTTGGAAATGTTCTTAATTTAATACTGAACTCGGTATTCCTAGTTTATGTTCAAATGGGGAGTTATGGGGGTGCCGTTGCCACAGTTATTTCAAGGGTTGTAAATCTTATCATTGTAGCAGGCATGGGCGCGGTACTTATAAAAGCAAAGCAGAGCCCGGAGCGAATTCCGTCCCGGAAGATACTTGCACAGATTGTTAAGATAGGTTTTCCTTCTGCTTTTGAAACAGCGCTTTATAATGTGGCACTGACACTGATAGTACGCTTTATGAATCAGATGGATACGGATGGAATGAATGTTACAGCCCGGTCGTATACTATGCAGATTGCTAATTTCTCGTACTGTATAGGAGCAGCACTTGCACAGGCCAATGCGATTATGACTGGCTGGAGAATTGGGGCAAAGGAGTTTGAAGAATGTGACAGGGGTACACGAAAAGCAGCAATATTTGGTCTTATAACAGCAACGTGCTTCTCTGTAACATTTGCAATTTCAGGACGTTTTATAGTCCATATATTTACGGATGATATACAAATGGTAGATCTTGTGGTAAAGTTGTTGATAGTAGATGTATTCCTTGAATTTGGCAGGGTGACAAACCTTGTATATGGACAGGCGTTAAAAACCAGTGGGGATGCGGTTTTCCCAGTTATAATGGGTGCAGTATTTATGTATCTGTTTGCAGTAGGCGGAACGTATTTTCTTGGTATACATATGGGACTTCAGGCAGTTGGAGCATATATTGCTATGGCAGCGCGATGAGTGTGCGAGAGCTGTCGGAATGGTACTCAGATGGAAGAGTGGAAAATGGAAAAGTAAGAGTCTTGTAGCATTGTAGGAGCAATTATGTACTTTGAATTAAAGGAAAATAAACCACATGGTACGAAGGATGACCCATTCAGTACATATCACATAGAGAATGCAGGGGCGCTCTTTTCAGATACCGGTACATTGGCATGATGAACTCGAAATCATATATGTAAGAAGCGGCTTTCCTGGCGGTAAGTATATCCGGAGAGAGAGCTATATTGGAAAACCCGGAGATGCTTTTGTTGTGTCACCGGGCAATCTTCATTTTATGGGTTCACAGACTGGCACTGTGGATTATTTTACCTTTCTTTTCCCGTTAAAATATATATTTCCGTAGCGATGATATGTTAGATGATAAATTGATTGAACCGTTAAATAGCGGTCACTTGATGATATGTCCAAGAGTAAAAGGATACAGCAAAAGAACTGTGCGAACAGTTGATTAAGATATATGAGGCAAAAAACGATGAAAGTGAGTCAAAAATAACGACACAGGTCAAGACAAAAATAATTCTTTTACAATTTATTCTTGAAATGTGGAAGAAAGGATTTGTAATAGAAAATGATACAAGTGGCAGAAATAAATGGTGGAAAAAATGCAGTTGTATATCAGATTTATCCGAAAAGCTTTCAAGATTTGATGGAGATGGAATCGGTGATATTCCAGGAATTATCAGCAGATTGGATTATTTGAAAAAACTTGGAATAGATGCACCGGCTCTCACCGGTGTACCGTTCGCCACAGGATGACAATGGATACGATATTTCAGATTATCAGGATATTGAGCCGATGTTCGGAACAATGGAAGATATGGAACAGTTATTTGCGGAGGCAAAGAAACGCGGAATCCGAATTATGATGGATCTTGTGCTGAATCATACTTCAGATGAACACAGATGGTTTTTGGAGGCAAAAGAAAAGCAAAGACAATCCGTATCATGATTATTATGTGTGGCGTGACGGAGAAGAAGGTATTTACCCAAATGATATGAATTCTGTGTTCGGAGGACCGGCATGGAAGTGGGTTCAGGACTGGACAGTATTATTTTCATCAGTTTTCAGTGAAACAGCCAGATGTATCCTTTACCGCCAACCATTCAAAAGCCGCTGTTTGTCACTTCCGGGTAACAAAAAAGCGCCGTATCGCTACGACGCTTTTGTCTTGCTCGGAAGATGGGGCAAGGGAAC
>VOFC01004254.1_pt1 | contig 12744 bp, 24 predicted proteins | sample 5384161 | NCBI WGS metagenome assembly VOFC01 (sample SAMN12384722, study PRJNA508395) | human gut metagenome | isolation source: healthy gut B | host: Homo sapiens | reverse complement strand
TTTGGAATCAAACCTCGAAGAGGCTTGCAAGAGATATATCACTTCACAAGCTTAATATTGAAAAATTAGATTCAGAAATTAAAAACCGGGAAAATCAAATAGTCGATTTAGATGATGAAATTCTCGTTCAAGAATTTGGATTATACCGCCCTCACTACAATTTTGCCAATGCTCTCGATTACAAAGATCGTCTTGCAGAAATACGAGCAAAACAAAAGGCTCTTATAAAAAGTAAAACGGCAGTATCCGGTGATACAAATTGGCAAGTTAACGGGAAGCTCCTCGCAAGGCAAAAAAATGGTTAATGATACTCAAAAATTATTGCTCCGTGCATTTAACACCGAATGTGATGAGCTTATTGGGAAAGTAAAATACACCAACTATGATGCCTCTTTGAATCGCATCTATAAATCCGCTGAAACAATTTCTAAATTAGGGGTTATTATGAATATTTCTATAACACCTGCATATTTGAATTTAAAGGTTGAAGAACTCCGTCTTTCCTTTGAATATCAGCAAAAGAAACAGCAAGGAAAAAAAGAGGCTCAAAAAGCTGCTCGTGCGGAATTAAGAGAAGCTGCTAGATTGCAAAAGGAAATTGAAGCACAACGAAAAAAAAAGATTGAAAAGGAACAAACCCATTATCAAACAGCATATGATCATCTACTTGTTCAATTACAGGCAGATCCTGAAAATAAGGACTTACTCGACAAAAAAATGGATTTGGAATCTCAATTAAATGATATTGATAAAGCAATGAAAGATATTGATTACAGAGAAGCTAATCAACGTGCCGGATATGTATATGTTATTTCCAATATTGGTGCTTTCGGTCCTGATGTGTATAAAATCGGAATGACTCGTCGCCTAGATCCTCAAGATCGAGTTGACGAATTAGGGGATGCTTCTGTTCCGTTCAATTTTGATGTACACGACTATGATTTTTTCTGATGACGCTCCAGCTCTTGAAGCAGCATTACATAGAGCTTTTGAAGATCGAAAAATTAAACATGGTAAATACAAGAAGAGAATTTTTCAATGTCACACTTGATGAAATTAAAGAAGTAATTAAAAAGAACTTCGATAAAACTGTAGAATTTATTGATGTTCCTGATGCTGAACAATATCGTATCAGTCAAAAAATGAGACAGCATTTAGAATAAAAAAATATTTACAAAACCGCCCCTTCGCCAAAAGGGGGCGGCACTGGAAGCTTACGCCAATGTGCTTATAGAATACCTCCGAAGAGATACACTCCAAATCCAATGAATATTGTATCATCCTCGGACAGCTATCGCAAGCGGAACTCCTGTTCCCCGCTGGCTGTTATTTTTATACTCAAAAACAGAAAGGAAGATGATTATGTGGGTAGAAGAAAGAAAAACCGGATTCAAATTTGTTGAACGCTACACCGACCCAATGACAGGAAAAAGTCAAACGAGTCTCAATTTCCATGCCAAAGAATACTGCAAAGAATCGCAAGTTGGCAGCTGCTGCGCCTCCAAGAGCGCATTGATCAGGAATTAAAGACAGCATCAACGCAGAAGAAAGACCTAACCTTTGAAAGAACTCACAGAGCTATACAATACTGAACAGCTGAGGACAGTCAAGCAATCTACGTACATCAGGAACTGCGGAGCGTGTAAGTCTATTGCAAAGATTCTCGGACCATCTACCATTGTATCGAAGTTAAATGCGGGATATATCAGAGAACGTTTTCTCGCTACTGGCAGAGCTCCTGGAACGCTCAACGAATGGATAGTAAGGCTCAAGGCTCTGCTGAGATGGGGATACCGTAATGATTACATTGAAGATATCTCCTATCTCAACAAGATTGAACGGTTTAAAGATGTTTCTCACCGTAAGAAGATTGAAGACAAATTTCTTGAGTCCAGCGAAGTGGAATTGTTGCTTGATGAGATGAAAGTGGAAAAGTGGAAAGTGCTAACAGAATTCCTCGTCCTGTCTGGTCTTCGATTCGGTGAAGCTGCTGCGCTTGAGAAATCGGATGTTGATTTGAGAAAGCGTGTGATCCATGTCACGAAAACCTATGATGTCAACAATGACATCGTAACAACCCCAAAGACGGACTTTTCTATCCGAGACGTATATATTCAAGACGAACTGGCAAAAGTCTGTAGAAAGGCACTGAGAATGGCTCAGAACGACAATGTGATACAGTTTAGCAACCTATTGTTCACTGGTACAGTTCGTGAGCACATTGACCACTTCGCTTACAACAAATACCTCAAGGAAAATTCCATGAAAACTATCGGTAGAAGCATCACACCACACACGCTAAGACATACACACGCAAGTCTGCTTATGGAACAGGGAATTGATATCGACAGCATCTCAAAAAGACTTGGACATAATGACAGTAAGGTCACAAGAGAAATTTATTTACACGTTACGCAGAAGTTGGAAAGCAAACGAAATGAGCAGTTGAAAGAATTGAAAATTTTATAGTCTGCCCCCTTTTTGCCCCCTTTTGGAATTTTCGCAAGAAAAACCCCGGAAACACCGCATTCACGGGCGATTCCGGGGAAAAGTTCAAAGCTGTCTAGGGGACTTGAACCCCGACCTCCGCCTTACCAAGGCGACGCGCTACCGACTGCGCCAAGACAGCACATTGCGTCCAAAACCGAACGCAATCATAAATATACACTACTCTGAAAGAAAAGTCAAGAAAATCTCTTATAATTGTTATAATCATTTTCTTACATCTTATAATTTTTCCGAATCAAGGACAATCGTAAACGGTCCGTCATTCAGCAGACTCACTTTCATATCCGCACCAAACCGGCCGGTTTCTACCCATTCCACACTTTCTCTGCATTTTTTAATAATATATTCATACAGGGCATTCGCTTTTTCCGGAGAACCTGCCTCGATAAAACTTGGACGATTTCCTTTTTACAGTTTGCATATAGTGTAAACTGCGACACAAGAAGCAGACTGCCTCCCACATCTTTCAACGCAAGATTCGTCTTTCCCTGCTCATCTTCAAAAAATCCGCAGACCGGTCATCTTCTTTACCATCTTATCTGCGATTTCCTCCGTATCTGATTCTGCCACACCAATCAGAACCAGGTATCCTTTTCTCTATCTGTCCAAGAAGTTCACCATCCACCCGGACAGCAGCCTCTGTGACTCTCTGTATTACAAATCTCATATCTTGCTCTCCTGCTTTTTTTATCTGTATTTACTGTCTTGATATATACAAGCACAATTCCCACAACTGTAAGCGGCACACAGAGGAAAATCAGAAGCCCCAGCATCCAGTCCGGCATAATACTTGATTCAATATCAATCAGTACAGTTCCGAAAAGATTATAGAGCAGATGCATCAGCATAGATGCAAATAGTGTTCCATAACGATACGCTACATATCCAAGTGCCAGTCCGAGAAGCCCTGCATAGATTCCCCTGAACTAAATTTTGATGAAAATGCCGAAGCAGACTGCCTGGATCACATTGGCGATCATCCAGTGCATTCCGGTTCTCCTCAGATATCCCATAATCAGTCCACGGAAGATCATTTCTTCCACCAGCGGAGGGAGAATCAGCGTGCTGACTACCCACATCAGCGAATACTCCGTAATTCCCGAACTATCAATCATTTCCGTATAAGTTTCCATTGCCTGTGGAAATAACTGGTTGATTACTGCCATCACCAGACTCGTCACATGCTGGATTGAAAATGTAAAAACCACGAGGATCAGACACCCTGTTATATCTAACTTTTTTATTTTCACGGACAGGGAATTTTCTGTACCTTTCTGATCCACAAATGCGAAATAATACCAAAGTCCAAAAATAGCCAGCGGAATCAGATAAACCAGTACAGAATAGAAATTCATATGATCCATCAGATAATCGTAGGTCATATTCACTCCATTTGCTCCCTGAATGATTCCTCCACCGATGGACGCAGATACAGCCAATACGACCGACATTCCATTAAATACTGCCATCGTTAATCCAAATACGAGTATTGCAAAAACAATTTTTCCCTTTATTCATTTGTATCTCCTCTGAAAGAGCTTATTCTGATTTGTCAAGCATCTTTTTCTGCCTTTGCTTTGATCCTTTGCAGGGCATTATCAATTGACTTCGACTTTTGCCCAGAAGCTCTGCGATCGTCTTATAATCCGTTCCCATTAAATGCAGATACAGCACATGGTTCTCCAAAGGACTCAAAAGTATCTTTCAACTGTTCAATAAAAACTTCCAAATTTCTTCCCCAAATACAGCACTTCCGGGTCATTATCACGAACCGGCTCAATGGTATCGATCAGAGGGGTTCTTCTTTCCTCTCCTTCCTGACCACTGTCATCATACAGCGATACATATGAATTTAACGGTATGTGCTTTTTTCTTTTTGATGCCTCGATTGCGGAATACATCTGTCTTGACACAAAAGTTCCGCAAAACTCGCAAAAGAAGCCCCTGATCCGGGTCATAATCCCGACAGCTTTGATCAGTCCGATCATCCCTTCCTGGATAAGATCTTCGTTCTCCCCCCAAACAAATACATCGCCCTGGCTTTTTTCTTACCATTGCTTTATACTTCATCATCAGATGATCCATAATTTCCCGGTCTCCATTACGGAAATCCCTGATAAGCTGCTCATCCGTCACTTTCTCATATTTTTTCCATCGGTTCTTACTCAAATGCTCCTGCGTCTACTGCCCTTTTATGATTCTCTGCCTTACGATCTCATATGCAAGAACTCCTGCTGCCACCGATGCATTCAACGAATTGATCTGACCTTTCATCGGGATTCCTGCTACAAAATCACAGTTTTCTTTTACCAGTCTGCTGACTCCCCCCTTCATTTCCGATCACCAGTCCGATCGGTCCTGTCAGATTCTGATGATACATCGGCTCACCATCCATATCCGCACAGACAAACCAAAAGCCCTTCTTTTTTCAGCTCTTCGATCGTCTTAACCAGATTCGTCACTTTGGCAACCGGAGTATAATTCAATGCTCCTGCAGAAGTCTTTGCAACAGTTGCCGTCAGCCCGACTGCCCGTCTTTTTGGAATGATTACCCATGTGCTCCTGCAAGATTCGCTGTTCTGATAATTGCTCCAAGATTATGCGGATCTTCGATATTATCAAGGATCAGGATAAAGGGATCTTCTCTCCGTTCCTCTGCAAGTGCAAACATATCATCAACCGTTGAATATTCATACGCTGCTGCATAGGCTACCACTCCCTGATGCTTTCCGGTCTCAGAAATCTGCGACAGTCTCTTTTTGTCACAAAATTCAACAGGGCATCATGCTTTTTGCTTCTCTTACAATCGTTCGCACAGGACCGTCCTGACACCCATCCAGTACAAATACTTTGTCGATCGGTTTTCCTGACCGGAATGCTTCCAGTACTGCATTTCTGCCTTCAATAACCAGCGTATGGGAATTATCCTGTCCCGTATGGTTCTCTGCTTCATGATATCTCTTATTTTCCCGCATTCTTTGCTCCTTCATTTCTTTCTGTATCAAATTTTTTCTTCCATAGCCTCCAGTCCGATCGTCACCAGTTCTGTCAGTCTTTCGTATTCTCCACTCAGATAAAGATGTCCGATCAGAGCCTCAAAGCCGGTTGCTCTTCTGTAGTCCGTGATCGACTGGTTTTTCGCCGGTGATACACTTTTGCATTCCGCCCCCTCCGGTAGACTGCGTGTTCCTCCTCATTCAGATGTTCCTGCATGAACCGCATCATATAGGACTGTGCCGATGCCTGGACATACCGGCTTGTCTCCTCATGAAGACGATGGACCGGCCGGTTTCCTCTTCCGACGACCATCGTCTTTACGATCAGATCAAAGACACAGTCCCCTACATATGCCAGAACCAGTGGTGAACACTGCTTCGGGTCAATCTGCTTCATCCCCGGAATTTTCCTGATAAATGGTTCCAATCCTGTACCTACGCTTTTTTCCATTGTACTCCTTCTCTTGTATCTTTTAAGATGATTCCCTTTGCCAGAAGTTCATCCCTGATCTCATCTGCTCTTTGCGAAATTCTTCGCCTTTCTGGCTGCCTGACGCTCTTCAATCAGTGCTTCAATATCAGATGCAAGGATCTCATCTTCCTTATCCACAATAATTCCCAGAACATCCGTCAGTCTTATAAGACAGTCAAACAGATTCTGCAGATATTCTTTGGAACTTGCTCCGTCAGTTGTCGTATTCATATATTTTACAAGTTCAAATACTGCTGAAATCGCATCCGCTGTATTAAAATCATCATCCATTGCTTTCTCAAAGTTCTCGACATATGCTATCGATCCGGCAAAAGCTTTCTCTCATCCTCACTCATATCTTCCGTTCTTGCATTATTGATGAGGAATTTCAGGTTCTCTGCTGCTGTTGTAATCCTCTCCAGCCCATTTTTAGCAGCTTCCATCAGTTCTGCACTGAAGTTCAGAGGACTTCTATAATGTGCACTGAGCATAAAAAAACTCAGAACCTGTAGATCATATTTTTCAGAAATTTCTCTTACGGTAAAGAAGTTTCCAAGGGACTTGGACATCTTGCGGTTGTCAATGTTCAGGAAAGCATTGTGCATCCAGTATCTTGCAAAAGGCTTGTCATTGGCTGCTTCACTCTGTGCGATCTCATTCTCGTGATGTGGGAAGATCAGGTCTTCGCCGCCTGCATGAATATCTATCTCCTCACCCAGATATTTTTTAGACATCTCTGAGCATTCGATATGCCATCCCGGACGACCCTCTCCCCATGGAGATTTCCATGCCGGCTCGCCCTCTTTTTTGGTTTCCATAATACAAAAATCCAGTGAATCTTCCTTTTTCATCTTCACCGCTTACCAGCAATGCACGTCCACCGGACTGCAGATCGTCCAGATTCTTGTGAGACAGTTTTCCATACTCTTTAAACTTTCTTGTTCGGTAGTAAACAGTTCCGTTCTTTTCCATATAGGCATAACCTTTTTCAATCAGAGTCTCGATCATGCTGATCATTCCGCCAATTTCTTCTGTTGCAAGAGGATTCTTCGTTGCCGGCTGGATATTCATTCCTTCCATATCTTTCTTACACTCTTCAATATATCTTTTGGAGATTTCTTCCGCAGTAACGCCCTCTTCATTTGCCTTTTTTAATGATCTTATCATCTACATCTGTGAAATTTGATACAAAATTCACATCATAATTTTTATATTCAAAATATCTTCTTACTGTATCAAATACGATCATCGGTCTTGCATTTCCTATATGAAAAAAATTATATACAGTAGGACCACAAACATACATTCTTACTTTTCCTTCTTCCAACGGCACAAATTCTTCTTTTTCTCTTTGACATCGTATTATAAATCTTCATTTGCTGCGTCTTCCTTTCTTTTCTTCTCTAAGCATTTCATATATTCTACCATATCCTCCAACTGCTTGTGAAGTTGAATATTTTCCTGTTGGAGTTCACGGATATCATTCAGTACCGGATCTGGCAGATGGATCTGATCCATATCGCTTCGCGGAACTTTCTTATTATCCATCTTTACAATTCTGCCCGGCACACCGACCACGGTACAGTTCGGAGGAACTTCTTCAAGCACAACGGATCCTGCCCCGATCTTGGAATTTTCCCCGATCGTAAAAGAACCGATTACTTTTGCCCCTGCACTGACCATAACATTATCTTTTAAAGTAGGATGTCTCTTTCCCTGTTCTTTTCCTGTACCCCCAAGTGTTACGCCCTGATACAAAGTCACATTATCTCCAATGATCGTCGTTTCTCCAATGATCACACCACTTCCATGGTCAATAAAAAGCCCTTTTCCTATTGTGGCTCCCGGATGGATTTCAATCCCGGTCTTTCGTGCAGCCCTCTGGGAGATCCATCTTGCCCAAAAGAAATGCTTTTTCAGATACAGCTTATGTGCGATCGATAATTCAATATGACTTTAAAACTCGGATAAAGAAATACTTCCATATTCGATTTGATCGCAGGATCACGCTCCCGTATAACCTGAATTTCATCTTTCACATACGATAATATGCTCATTTTCCTCTCTCCTAACACCCTATTCAAAAGTTTAAGAACAACAAAGACTCCGTCTCAAAATAGAGACGAAGTCTTCTCCGCGGTTCCACTCTAATAAAAGAATCCTCTTCTTTCACTTAATACACTTAACGCGTGTCAACGTATCCCGCTACTTACTCTTTCGCAGGATCAACTCCCGGGGGCACTTCACAATCTTCATAACTTAAGGATGCTTCCAGCCGATGACACCCACTCTCTGGCAGCCTGAACATAGCTACTCTTCCCGTTCCTGGTCTTTTTCTTACTCACTTACATGATGTCGGGGCAAAAAGCTCCCGACTTTGATGCCTACGGATTGCTCCGTGCTACGCACTCCCACAATCCTACTCACTTACATTATCTTATTCAACTTTTCAGTTTTTGTCAACCGCATTATACAATCTCATTTAAGAAAACCCGGTTCAGTTTACAGATTTTCTCCAGTTCTGCCACCAGCCGCTCTGTTGCCATTACATCCGTCCGCTCTGCGATCTCTCTGATCGGTACAGTTCCAAATAAAAGCTGGGTCAGTGCATCGATCGGAAAAACTCCCTCGGAATCTTCCGTCTCACTCACACAAAGTTTATCTTCTCCCCAGTCACTTTTCATTCTCCATACACCACTGTTCTTCTGGAAGCAAAGGATCGATCACCGCAAAGGAGCAGTCTACTTTCTCTTCCTCAGGAACTTTCATCGCAGACAGGAAAGTCGGCAGATGCGTAATCCGCGCCATGATGAGAGGCTTCTCTTCCGTCCTCACGCCATGGACATTTTCCCCACAATTCCCGCATTTTCTCCGTACATCCCAGGATCTTCACCAGTTCCTTTTCTCTTCGCAGTTCTTCCACCGCCTCCAGGAATGCATCCTCTTTTTTCCTGCAGGATAACCGGTTCAAGGATCTCAAGAATGTCCTCTCTTGCATAAAAGAAGACACCGACTAAATCTTTTTTCTTCAAAGATCAGCCGTACTCCACCGGATTCGCTCTGCTGTTACAGAATTTTGGTCTGATAATATACGCTGTCCCTCACTGTGCAGACTGCCCATTTCGGGGATTCATTTTTTCAAAAAACGCAGCGATCCTTTCTGCATCTCCCAGTTCGGCATCCCGTGTAACTCTTTCCTGTCTTCCCCTGTCTCTGCTTTCTTTTTTCGCCGGTTTTTATCTCTTTTTTAAGGCAAAGAAAACGTCAGAGTCCAGTTCCATCTGTTTCTGATGATATATATATCGAAAATCATACGGGCTGTAAATTGCTTCTGCTGCCGGCATAAGAAAAGTAAAGGATGCTTTTTCTTATTTTCCTCTTCCAGTGCCGCGATCAGAAGCTGCCGCATATACCCTCTGCTCCGGTACTCCTTTTCCGTTGCGACTCCGACAATATATTCCGAATCAAAAACCGAATCTTCCAGTTTCATCCGGTATGGATTCTTTTGCAGCATGGAACGGATTGCTCCGTCTTCTTCAACTACATAGATCACATTCTCTTTTGTCCTGATAAAATAATAATAATCTACAAATGTCTGACTGTCTTCCTTGAAAATCTTTTCCCACAAAAATCGGGTCTTTCCATGTTCTGCAGATTCCAGTTTACGGATTTCCATCCTCTTTTCCTCGTCTTTCTGATCTCACTGATTGTTCATTGCACAACAGCCTCCACACCCCGCAGCCGGTGCTGCAACATCTATACTGCTATAATTGGTATATTTCTCGATTGCACAGATTGCCTGAGAAGAAATCCCTCACCTGTTCCGGTAAAGCCCAGGCCCTCTTCTGTCGTTGCCTTGACATTGATCTGATCGGTTTCCACGCCAAGTGCCTTTGCAATATTTTCCCGCATCTGATCAATATATGGACGCATTTTCGGACGCTGGGCAATGATCGTTGCATCAATATTTTCAACCACATATCCATTTTCATCCAGTAATGCTGCTACATGTTCCAGTAATTTGATACTTGAAATGCCTTTATACTGCGGATCTGTATCCGGGAAATGTTTCCCGATGTCCCCCAGCGCAGCTGCTCCCAACAGCGCATCCATGATCGCATGGAGCAGGACATCCGCATCCGAATGTCCCAAAAGTCCCTTTTCATAAGGGGATCTCAACTCCGCCAAGAATCAGTTTCCGGTCTTCTGTCAGTTTATGAACATCATATCCCATGCCTACCCGCATTTTATTTCACCTTGTCCCTTTCTGCCGGATTTTCTCCTTTACCGGCTTTTGCCTCGGTCTCCGCCTTTTTCTTTATCTGCCTTTTTTTTCAGCCGTCACTTTTTCCTTATCTGCCCTTTCCTTATCTGCTATTTTTTTTTCTCCGGTGTTCACCTTGTTCTCTTTTTCTGCCTCTTTTCTTTCATTCCTGTCCGGTCCTGCCTCTACCATGACTGGTCCTTTTGATTCTTTCTTCGCATGGGATATTTCTGCCTCCCTGCCATTTTATTTCATTTCCATCCGCTTCTGAAACTGAAAGCTCTTCTTCGACATTCTTCTCTTTTTCATCTCAGCAAACACTTTTTTTGCCGCAAGAAATGCATAGACCGCTCCGACAATGACAAATATGCCACCGGCTGCTCCCATAAATCCTGAATTAGCCGGATTCTTCTGAACAACTTCAATAAAATACTTTACTCCAAGATAGATCAGATATACTCCTAATACAATTCTGATCACATTTCCACCTTTTTTATTCATAATTGGTCTCCTTTTTTTTTCTTGTGTTCTTCACTTTTGTATCTTCATTTCCGGGACCGCAGATACCCGTATGCATTGGTACTCCATCCTGCACTGCCCGGGATTTCAATCTTAAATGCTCTGGTAATATGATCCAGTATCCGTGGTTCTCCGCCCGCTGTCTTCTGATAAAACCCAATGCTGGCATAAAAGATTCCCTTCTCAAAGAGCTGTAATGGCATGCTCATTTCCATATCCTGCTCTCCTGTCGCAGGAAAATCTACCGGCTTTGACCAGAATGTTCCCAATCCCGAATCACTGTCCGTACGCAGCGTCAGACGGAACATGACATTTTCAAAGGCTGCGTGGTCCTGACTCTGATCCTCAAATCCAGTGTTTCTTCCCTTGCAAAAACCGGAGTGATCTTTCCCTTCATGGTCAGATGCTCCATAAAGAGTCCCTGATTCCGTTGAAGGTTCAGAATGCGGGCGGCACGCTGCTTTTCTGCCAGATCCATGTCAGTCTCATTTTCTCCAACTGCATGATCCATATACACTGCGATGGCACCCTCTACTTCGCCGTCATAGATCACTTTTCCCCTGATCCAGCACAATACATCTGTCGCACAGTCTCCGGATCGTATTCATATTATGGCTTACATATAAAACCGTTCTGTTCTCCTTTTGTGCAACTTCCCGCATCTTATCCAGACACTTTTTCTGAAATGCCATATCACCGACCGCCAGCACTTCATCCATGATCATGATCTCGCTGTCAAGATGTGCTGCCACAGAAAAGCCAGCTTTACAAACATACCGGAAGAATATCGCTTGACCGGTGTATCAATGAACTCCCTTACCTCCGAAAACTCAATGATCTGTTCCATTTTGCTTCTGATCTCCGCTTTTGACATTCCAAGAATCGTTCCGTTCATGTAAATATTTTCTCTTCCGGTCATCTCTCCATTAAAACCGGTTCCGACTTCCAGCATGGAAGTCACTCTTCCATAGAGGTCAATCTCTCCTTCTGTCGGTGCCGTCACCTGTGCCAGCAGTTTCAGCAGGGTCGATTTTCCTGCACCGTTACTTCCAATGATCCCACACATTTCACCCTGACAGATCGTAAGATCAATCCCGTTCAATGCCATAAATTTTTGTCCGACCAGCCGTTCATCCTGCCCGATTTTTACATTTGGATCTTCTGCCCCGTTTTCTTGCAAACCAGGACTGAAGATCTGCCTGCAAAGTTCTTCCCCCGATACTCCCAAGACGATACTCCTTTTTCACCCCTGAAATTCGGATCGCCAGATTTTCCTTTTCCATTCCGTCCTCCTTTACACTGTATCCATAAATGTTCTTTCCACTTTATTAAATACGACTATTCCTCCCAGCATTACCAGTATTGTAAAAAAGTGAAACTCCGATACTCACCGGAAGAATACTTCCTTCCCCCAGTAAAATATAGCGGAACATTCCCATCGGAGCAGTGACCGGGTTTAATAAGATTATTTTTTCAGGATTCCTTCAGGTAAAATGCTCATTGGATAAACCACCGGTGTGCCATACATCCATAGTGACATTCCAAAGCCCACCAGTACTGAAAGATCTCTGTATTTGCTAAGACCCCATATACCTGTATCTCTTGCGGTTCTGATTACTCTTTCCCGCAACCGACTTGTTTATTATAATATCATCTCATCGCAAATGTCAACACTTTTTTCAATTTTTTAATTATCGTCTCCGACTTTTTCCATCCTTGCCTGACTTTTTTTACGATCCTCAAACTGCAGAATTTACAGAAAGACGGTTCTAAAAAGCAGAAAAGTCCAGCAATCGCTGAACTTTTCTACAATCTGCAATATTTTACCGCAATTATTATTTAAAAATATTTTACACCTGATTCAAAAATCTTCAGATCCTGTTCTCCATAAATATTGATCGCAACATGATCCCCACGACGTTCTGAATGAGCCATCTTACCAAGTACACGTCCGTCCGGGCTTGTGATACCTTCAATCGCACGAT
>VOFC01005446.1_pt1 | contig 12747 bp, 13 predicted proteins | sample 5384161 | NCBI WGS metagenome assembly VOFC01 (sample SAMN12384722, study PRJNA508395) | human gut metagenome | isolation source: healthy gut B | host: Homo sapiens | reverse complement strand
TTTGGCGGTTGCGGAGTGGCCGTTGGGATACCATCCTTGCGATATTGGAATTCTAACCTGCGGCTCTGAATCGAGTCGGGGGACATTGTTAGGTGGGCAGTTTGACTGGGGCGGTCGCCTCCTAAAAAGTAACGGAGGCGTTCAAAGGTTCGCTCAGCTTGAACGGAAATCAAGCAAAAGAGTGCAAACGCAGAAGCGAGCCTAACTGCGAGACTGACGGGTCGAGCAGTAACGAAAGTTGGAGTTAGTGATCCGGTGGTATGTGAGTGGAAATGCCATCGCTCAACGGATAAAAGTTACCCTGGGGATAACAGGCTGATCTCCCCAAGAGTCCACATCGACGGGGAGGTTTGGCACCTCGATGTCGGCTCATCGAGAGGACCGGGACGGACGTACCTCTGGCGCACCAGTTGTTCCGCCAGGAGCATAGCTGGGCAACTACGTACGGATCGGATAAACGCTGAAAGCATCTAAGCGTGAAGCCGACCCAAAGATAAGATATCCCATTGTTTTAAACAAGTAAGACCCCTTGAAGACTACAAGGTCGATAGGCACGATGTGTAAGTGGAGTGATCCATTCAGCAAGCGTGTACTAATAGGTCGAGGGCTTGACCACAATTCGCTTGAGACTCTTAGAGTCAACGAAAAAATGTAAGCAGTGATTATTCAGTTTTGAAGGCACGTCCTTCAGGAACTACTAGACAAAGTAAGTCAGAAATGATATACTTAGCTAGTCATATGGTCGGTGACGATGACGGTGAGGTTCCACCTGTTCCCATTCCGAACACAGCAGTTAAGCTCACTCGTGCCCAAGATAGTTAGCTGGAAACGGCTTGTGAAAATAGGTAGTCGCCGACTTTTCTTTTTTGATCAAAACGCTCTAAGAGAGATCTTGGAGCGTTTTCCGAGAGCGTGCTTTTTCGTCCAAAGCTCTTGCATCTGGTCGGCGGGTGCGGTATGCTTAACCAATAGAACGCTTGCAAGAGGGAGGGCAGAGGCATGGACAGAGAAGAGATCCGCTATCTGCTGGGCAGCACGATCTATGCGCGGGCCAAGGCATACGAAAACCGGGTGCAGGGGATGGAATGTGAGACGGCGGAGAACGGCGTGCGTCATCTGAGCGCCGACGTGCGGGGCAGTGGCCGGAACCTCTACCGGACCCAGGCATGGCTGCGTCAGAACGGAAGCTTCGTCAGCGCCAGCTGTACCTGCTCTTTCAATGAAAACGGCGAAGGTCCCTGCTGCAAGCACATCGGTGCGCTGCTGCTGCATGAGGTGGATGAGCCGGAAGAAAAGACGGAGTCAAAACCGGAAAAGAAGGCACTGCTGGACATCCCGGGCGTGCAGCGCGGGACAGAATTTGCTAAAGAAGCCGCAGCCCGGAAGGATAGCTACGTCTCCGGCCTCGAGATGCTGTTCGGCAGGAAATGGCGAGGTGATGAACCCGTCTCGGATGTGCGAGCGCAGGAACTTCTTCGAGCTTATCAGGAGGACGCGCTGGCCGAGGTGGAGAGTCTGACGGCCTCGGACGGCCAGCAGCGAGGCTTCGCGGAACTGGAACCGGAACTCATCCTCGACTACTCCGGACAGCCGCCGCTGCTGCGCCTCCGCATTTCGGACGGCGGGCGGCAGTATGTCGTAAAAAGCATCCCGGAACTGCTGACGGCTATCGAGAAGGAGCGGAGCGTCAGCTACGGCAAAACACTGGCCTTTGTCCACCGGTGGGACGCCTTTACCACCGAGGCACAGAAAATTCTGACGCTGCTCCGCCGCCAGCAGGACACGGTAAAGAGCGTGGAAGCCGCCACAGGCCGCCCGACCCGCAGCATCGCAAATGGCCCCGCTGGAAGTGTGCCGCTGTCGGGTGAGCTGCTGGATGAACTGGTGGTATTATATGAGCCGAGGGGCGAGGTGGGCGGTTACGCCTTGCGAAAGGGTCTGCCCGCGCTGACGCTGCGGGTCGAGAAGAAGAGGGGCGGCGTACACATCGTGGTAGAACCAAGCCTGCACACCCTGCAAGGCCTCGACTACAGCTATCTTTATAACGAGGACACCATCTGGAAGCTGGAACGAGCCGAAGCGGCCCGTCTGCTGCCCGCGTTGAACGCCCTCTGTGGCAGCGGACTCTTTTTCACCAGCAAGGATGCCGTGTCGTTTTGCAGCTTCGTGCTGCCGGAGCTGGGCCGGAAGATCACCATCGACGACCCTGACCGGCTGCTTTTGAATCAGATCCCGCTGGAGCCGGTGGTGCAGTTTTATCTGGATGCGCCCCACATGGGGGCTGTCCGCGCCCACCCGGAATTTTTGTATGGGGAAGACCGGGTGACACCTTTTGCGGCCCCGACCGATTTATTGAGGGACGCCCGCGCAGAGCGTCGGGCAGGCCGGCTGCTCCAAACTTATCTGACCGAGCAGACCGACACCAGCCCCGCCGAATATGGCACAGACGACGAGGATACCCTTTGTCACCTTCCTTGAAGAGGGCTGTGCCGGCCCTGCTGGCAGAGGGTGAGGTCTATCTCAGCGATGCATTCCGCGATCTGCAGGCCGCGCCGCCGAAGATCTCGGTGAGCGTGTCGGTACAGGGCAGCGTGCTGGATCTGGAGGTGGACACCGGCGAGTTCCCGGTGAGTGAGCTGAAGGCCCTGCTGAAGTCGCTCCACCAGAAAAAGCGCTACCACCGCCTGCGGGATGGCCGATTGCTGCGGCTGGACGACTCACTGGAAGTGCTGGACGAGCTGAACGAGACGCTGGAGCTTTCTGGCGCAAAGCTGGGCCAGAGCCACGCGCGGCTTCCGCTTTACCGTGCGCCCAGCCTCGACTGGGCGCTATCAGGCCAGACCGGCGTGCGCTTCAACCGGGATGACGCCTTCCGGCGCATCAGCCGGAGCTTCCACGCCGTCAAGGACAGCGAGTATGCCCCGCCTGTCTCCCTGCAAATGACCCTGCGCAAATATCAGCGGGACGGCTACCGCTGGCTGCGGACGCTGGACGGTTACGGTATGGGCGGCATCCTCGCCGACGATATGGGCCTGGGCAAGACGGTGCAGGTGCTGAGCTACCTGCTGGCGATGAAGAAGCAGAACGGCCAGACTCTGCCCAGCCTCATCGTCTGCCCGGCCTCGCTGGTGCTGAACTGGGCCGAGGAGTGTCAGAAATTCACGCCCGAACTCTCCTGCGTGGTGGTGGACGGCGACGCCGCCCACCGCGCCGAGCTGGCGGAGAGCTGGCCCGCCGCCGACCTCGTGGTGACCAGCTACGATTTGCTGCGGCGTGACGAAGCGCTTTACGAGGGACAGGAGTTCTACGCCTGCATCCTCGACGAGGCGCAAGCCATCAAGAACCACACCACCCAGAAATATAAGGCCGTCTGCAAAGTGCGCAGCCGGGTGAGGTTCGCCCTCACCGGTACGCCGGTGGAAAACCGACTGGGCGAGCTGTGGAGCATCTTCTCCTTCCTGATGCCGGGCTATCTGCCGCCCTACAAGAGCTTTTGCAGCCGGTTCGAGAAGCCCATCGTGCAGGAGGAGGATCAGACCGCTGTCCGGCGGCTCAACCAGCTGACCGGCCCCTTCATCCTCCGCCGGATGAAAGCGGATGTGCTGAAGGAGCTGCCCCCCAAGACCGAGAATGTCTACCGCATCGAGCTGGAAGAAGAGCAGCGGAAGCTCTATCTGGCTGCTGTGGTGGACGCTAGGGAGAAGCTGCAGGCCGCAAAGCCGGAGGACAAGATGGCGGTGTTTGCTGTCCTCATGCGGCTGCGGGAGATCTGCTGCGACCCGCGCCTTATCGCGGACAACTGGGAGGGCGGCAGTGCCAAGCTGGACGCCTGCGCGGAGCTTGTCTCCAGCGCTGTGGAGGGCGGCCACCGCATCCTGCTGTTCAGCCAGTTCACCTCCATGCTCGAGCTGCTGGCAAAGCGTCTGGATGCCGAGGGCATCAGCCACTTTACGCTCCAAGGCTCGACGCCGAAGCCGGTCCGGGCGGAGCTTGTCCGGAGGTTCAACGGCGGCGAGGTGAGCGTCTTTCTCATCTCGCTGCGGGCCGGCGGCACCGGCCTCAACCTGACGGCGGCGGACATCGTCATCCACTATGATCCGTGGTGGAACGTCGCCGCCCAGAATCAGGCCACCGACCGCGCCTACCGCATCGGACAGCAGAACCCGGTGCAGGTGTATAAGCTCATTGCACAGGATACCATCGAAGAAAAGATCGTGGAATTGCAGCAGGCCAAGCAGTCGCTGGCTGATACCGTGACCGGCACCGCCGATGGTGCCATCCTCTCGATGCGGCCGGACGAGCTGCTGCAGCTGCTGGAAGGGAGCGAAGGATGAAATACGCATTGTTTTCGGTGCCGGCGGGCACCATTTACGACCTGCCCCAGACCATCAAAGAGGGCGAGGAAGGGGTCTTGTCTCCACCATCGGAGACGAGGGCCTGTACGGGCAGGCCTGTCAGGTGCGGACTGCGCCCGGCGGCGTGACCGCCGCCGGCGTCCTGCTGCCGCCGGATGTGGCCGAGGTGGTCAGCTTTTACGGCTATCGCGGCTATGTGAATCAGCGGGAATTGCAGTTTGTCCGCGAGGAGGAGCTGTGGGAGTATCTGGGGGCAGACCTCGTTCTCGTGGGCCGCGCTACGGATGTCCTCAGCCTGCCCAAGGTGCAGGGGGTGCGGATGCTGGAGCTGGAGCGGGGCGGCGTCCTCCGCCGCCAGCATGAGACCGCTGAAGAGGCCGAGGCCCACAAGGGCTGGGCAAAGGTCCTGCTGACCGATGGCCGGGCGGGCTACGTTCGGGACGTGGCGCTGGAGCCGGTGCGGTATGAGATGACGGCGGTCTTCTCCCAGAGAGAGGGCCTTGCTTTCAATGACGCGCTGGCCGAGACGCTGAACACGACGGCAGACAAGCTCGTGCCGGAAGCTGTGGCACGCTGGTACGGCGGCAGCGAAGAAGCCTTCCGCGCCGCTGTCTGTGAGCAGGCGAAGAAATATAGGGGCACCGAGTACCGCTGGGGCGGCAAGTCGGGCCGGGGCATCGACTGCTCGGGCCTCGTCAGCAGCGCCTATATGCAGTGTGGCGTCCTCATCTACCGGGACGCCAAGATCGTCGAGGGCTGGCCGATGCATGAGGTGGCGTTCGAGGACAAGAAGCCCGGCGACGCCCTCTTCTTCCCGGGCCATGTGGCCCTCTATCTTGGGGAAGGAAGATATATCCACTCCACCGGAGCCGCAGTCAGCGGCGGGGTGGTCATCAACAGCCTTGAGCCGAGCGACCCGCTGTATCGGGAGGATCTGAAGTGTTTGTATGCGGTGGGGAGTATTTTCTAAAAGGAGATAACCATGAAAGTCTTTGATCTACATTGTGACACCCTGAGTGAGCTGCGCTACGCCGAAAAGGCGGGTACGCCCAAGAGCTTTGCGCAGAATGATCTGCACATCGACTTGCAGAAACTGAAAAAGGGCGACTATATGCTGCAGTGCTTCGCCGCCTTTGTCAATCTGGGCGACAAGACCCCCGGTGCCGACCCGCTGGTGACGGCGCTGGAAGAGATCGACGTCTTCAAGCGCATCATGGAAAAATACCCGGAGGAGATCGCGCCGGTGTATCGCCCCTCTGACATCCGCAAGAACGCCGCCGAGTGCAAGATCAGCGGAATGCTCACCATCGAAGAGGGCGGCTGCTGCAAGGGCAGCCTCGGCGTGCTGCGCCGACTGTACGAGCTGGGCGTCCGGATGATGACCCTGACGTGGAACCACGAGAACGAGCTTGCCAGCCCCAACGTCATCCCCGGCGGGGGCCACAACATCTGGCCCTGCGCCCCCAACACCGAGACGGGCTTGAAGGAGAAGGGCTTCGAGTTCCTCGCCGAGATGGAGCGGCTGCATCTCATTGCGGATGTGAGCCACCTGTCCGACAAGGGCTTCTGGGACATTGTCGAGCACTCCACCCGCCCCTTTGCGGCCAGCCACTCCAACTGCCGCGCCCTCGCGCCCCACTGCCGCAACCTCACCGACGAGATGATCCGCGCACTGGCCGATAAGGGCGGCCTCGTGGGCCTGAACTACTGCAGCGGCTTCCTCGACCACCAGCCGGAAGAAAAGCTCTGCCGCAGCACCACGGCCCTGATGGCAAAGCACGCGGCCCATTTCAAGCAGGTGGGCGGTATCGGCATCATTGGTCTGGGCAGCGACTTCGACGGCATCGGCGGAAAGCTGGAAATGGACGACTGTTCCAAGCTCCCGCTGCTGGCCGACGCACTCCGCCGCGAGGGCTTCACCGAGGACGAGGTGGAGGCCATTTTCTACCGCAACGCCCGGCGGTTCTTCGAAGAAAATCTCTAAATAATGTATAAAACGACAGGGAGATTCCGATATGGATAAAAACATGACGCTGGAAAAGCGCATTGCGGCGGAGCTTTACTCCTATCAGGGGAAGATGAGCGTCTTTGTGGACGACCTGCACGGCCACACGGTCGAAATCGGCGCTGACGAGGAGTTCGAGACGGCTTCCACCATCAAGGCATATATCCTCGCGGCCCTGTATCTGCAGGCCAGCCGGGGCAAAGCCAGCCTCGAGGAAAAGATCACTTACAAGCCGGAGCACTTTGTGGACGGTTCCGGTATGCTCCGGGCGCTGGGCGTGGGCGCAAGTCTGAAAGTTAAAGACGCCGCTACCATGATGATCATCTGCTCGGACAACATCGCCACCAACATGGTCATCGACTATCTGGGGCTGGATGTCATCAACGCCTGCATCCGGGAGATGGGCTTTGCCCACACCGTCCTGCACAACCCGCTCCACTTTGATATTTACAACGACCTCGGCACCACGACGCCCCGGGACTACGCCTCGCTGTTTGCGCAGGTGGCAAAGGGAACACTCGTCAGCGCTGAGGCCAGCGCTGAGATGCTGGCCATCTTCCGTCAGCAGCATTACAATACCATGCTGACCCACGACTTCCCTCAGTTCTATCTCGACTGCGAGGAGACCGGCGAGCCGGAACTCATCTGGGTGGCCAGCAAGAGCGGCAGCATGAACGCCTGCCGCAACGACGGCGGCATCGTCCACACCCCCCTACGGCGAGTATGTCATCGTCCTGATGAATAAGGACTTCCACGACATCATCGAGTACAACGACCACCCCTCGATGGTCTATGGCGCACGGGTGTCCCGGATGATCCTCGACCAGATCCTGGCCTGCGAGGGTGAGCTTTACAAGTAAAATCGAAAATAGGAATATTAAAGGAAATTATAACAATGGGTATTCAAATCAGCCTGCCGATGATGGCGTTTCTGGTGCTTATGACCGGCTTTGCGGGCTTTGTCGATTCGGCAGCGGGCGGCGGCGGACTCATCAGCCTGCCGGCCTATCTCTTCGCGGGCCTGCCGCCCCACTATACTTACGCCACCAACAAGTTCAGCGCCGCCTGCGGCACAACCTTCGCCACCGCCAGCTTCTTCCGGAATGGCGCGATGAATGTCAAGGTGGGCGTCCTCGCCGCCGTCGGAAGCTTTGTGGGAAGTGCACTGGGGGCGCACATCGTCCTGATGCTCAGCGATGAGGTGCTGCAGATGATGATGTTCATCATCCTGCCCATCGCGGCAGTCATCATCCTGTGGCGGCGCAACCTCCCGGACGAGAACCGGGACGACGGCACCCTGAATTTGAAAAAGGCCCTGCTGGCCCTGGGCATCGGCCTCGGCATCGGTCTGTACGACGGCATGGTGGGGCCAGGCACCGGGACCTTTGCCATCATCGCTTTCACCAGCCTGATGGGCTTCGACCTGCGCACCGCCAACGGCAACGCCAAGGTGCTCAACCTCGCCAGCAACTACGCCAGCCTCTTCACCTATCTGAGCAGCGGGCTGGTGGTCTTTCCGGTGGGCATCCCCTGCGCCATCAGCGGCATCGTCGGCAACATCATCGGCTCCCACTTCGCCCTGAGCAAGGGCGCAAAGTTCATCCGCCCCATGATGCTCGTGGTGCTGGTGCTCCTGCTGGGCAAGCTCATCACGGATATGCTGTAAACAGGAAAAACGAAAAGAGGCTGCTGTGCAGATGCACAGCAGCCTCTTCCTATATACTTTAGTCGATGACCAGCCCGTTATCGAAGAAGGCCAGACCAAACGCACCGGGACCGGCGTGGGTGCCGATGACGCAGCCGATCTGGCGCACCAGCGGCTCGGAAAGGCCGAGATTATCGACCAGATAGGTCTGGATGGGAGCCACCTCGCGGGTGCTGACGGTGTAACCGGCCAGAGAGTCGAAGCGGGGGTTGATGCCGCCCAGCTCCTCGATCTTCTTAAAGAGGGCGACATAAGCGCCGGGCAGGCCGCGGGCCTTGCCGGCCATGGCGACCTTGCCCTCCTTGAGGGTGATGAGGGGCTTGATGCCCAGCATCCCGCCCGCCACGGCGACGGCGGCCGGCAGACGGCCGCCCTTGCGCAGGTATTTCAGGTCGTCGATGGTGGCGACGAGGTGCAGATGCTCCTTGGCGTGCTCAAGGGTGGCTGCGATCTGGACGGCGGACTTGCCTTCGTCCCGCAGGTGTGCGGCCATACGCACCAGCAGGGCTTCGCCGAGGCAGACATTCGTGCTGTCCACGAAGACGACGTTGTCCACGTTGGCAAGGTCTGCGGCCAGCTTGGCGCACTGGTAGGTGCCGGAAAGCTCATGGGACAGGAAGATGCCCACGACCTCGTCTCCGGCGGCAGCGGCCTCGGCGTAGAACTTTTCGAACAGCTCAGGGCTGGGCTGGCTGGTGGTGGGCAGCTTTTTGCAGCCGGCCATGTGCTCGTAGTACTCGCTGGGAGTCAGGTCCACGCCGTCCCGGATGACGGTGCCGTCCTCGAGGGTGACGTTGAGGGGATGACATCCACGCCCAGCGTTGCAGCCTCAGCGGGCAGGATGTCGGATGCAGAATCGGTAAGAATGCGTATCATGTGGCTGGTACCTCCATGGGTGCGTTCATCGTGTGTCTTTGGTAAAACGACAAATCCATAAAAAAGTCGTACAAAGTATACCAGAACGCCGGGCGGAATGTCAATCTTTTGAGTGAAATTTCTTCGAATGAACGAAAAACTGCTTGCAAAACGGGGCGGCAGTATGGTACAATGTCCGCCGACAGGAGGGTGCGCCGTGAAAAGACTGATAAGGGAAACGGAAAAGCCGTCTTTTCCGGCTCAGTGCCGGGTCCTGGCCGAGGCGGCCGTGCTCTGGGCGCTGCTGGCGGCGGGAGCACAGCTGCTGCTCCCGGCAGAAAAGACGGCTCTGCCCGAGGGCGCGGCCCTCGCGTGGGCTGAGCTGCGCAGCTGCCTTGTGATTCCTCTGGCGGAAGAGCTTGCCTTCCGGGGCGGGGCGCTCTATCTTTTGCAGCCGCTGGGCGGCGCGGGGGCTGTGGTAGTGCAGGCGGTGCTTTTTGCGGCCCTGCACGGCAGCTGGACGGCCCGGGCCTATGCGCTGGGCATGGGGCTCATCTTCGGCTGGGCGGCCCGGAAAGCGAAGAGCGTATGGCCCGGCAGCGCGTTACATATTATAAATAACTGCCTCGTGTTTGCCGCACGGCTGGCAGAAAGGGGAATGGGATGACCGATTTTGAGCTGATGGGTGCGGCGCTGGAAGAGGCCCGGAAGGCCGCTGCGCTGGGCGAAGTGCCGGTGGGCGCGGTCGTGGCGAAGGACGGAGAGATCATCTCTGCCGCCCACAACACCCGCGAGACGGAGAAAAACGCCCTCCACCACGCGGAGCTGCTGGCCATCGACGCGGCCTGCAAAAAGCTGGGCGGCTGGCGGCTGTGGCAGTGTGAGCTGTTCGTCACGCTGGAACCCTGCCCCATGTGCAGCGGGGCCATCATCAACAGCCGCATCAAGCGGGTGGTGTACGGTGCCGCCGACGTCAAGGCGGGCTGCTGCGGCTCGGTGACAGACCTCTTCGCCCAGCCCTTCAACCATCACCCCATCATCGAAAAAGGGCTGCGGGCCGATGAGGCACAGCAGCTTTTGCAGGAATTTTTCGTCTCGCTGCGGGCCAAGCGGGCCGCAAAGCCCCGCTGGAAACCGCCCGTGACCCCCTGAATCTGTGAAAAAAGTGGGAACTGCGTGAAAAAATCGCCGGTGCCCACTTTATTTTTTCGCCCGATTGTGCTATATTATTCAATGGAAACTTGTCGAAACCACACAAACGCCACCGGGCGCGCCGCAGGCCGGACTAGACCGGAAAAAGTGAGCAGAGCGCAGCTCCGGCGGGGTGGGGGAAGCTGTTTCCTTTCCCGCCGCAGAGGCTTTGACACGAAGAGGCGCTGCGGCCGAAAATAGTGGACAGGAGGGTTTGACTCTTGTACAACGACGAATTTGAGCTGACGTTCGACTTGGCAGACGCAGGGCCGAAGAAGGAACAGCGCAGGCCGACTCTGCCCGAGCGGGAGGAAGCGGCCGAGGCCGCACCGCTGGCGCAGGAAACGAGGGAAATTCCGGTCAGCGCTGCGCCGGAGAACACACCGGCATCGGAGCCGGAACGCGAGCTGAAATCTGCGGCAGAGCCCCAGAGCACTGCCCCGGCGGCGAAGGACCGCACCGTCCTCATCTCGGGCGGCGACCGGGGTATCGGCGCAGCAGCAGCCCGCGCATTCTATGCGGCGGGCTACCGGGTGGCAGTGTTCTACCACACCAACGCCGAAGCCGCCGCAGCCCTGCAAAAAGAGCTGCCGGGCGTACTGGCCATCCAGTGTGACGTGGCCAGCCGGGCCAGCTGTGAGCTGGCCTTCCGCGCAGCCGAGCAGGCGCTGGGCCGGGTGGATGTGCTGGTGAGCAACGCGGGTATCGCCCAGCAGAAGCTGTTCACCGACATCACGCCGGAAGAGTGGCAGCGGATGCTGGACGTCAACCTGACCGGTGCGTTCAACCTCTGCCAGCTGGCCCTGCCCGGGATGATACGCCGCAAAGCGGGCCGTATCCTCACCGTGAGCAGCATGTGGGGCCAGACCGGCGGCAGCTGCGAGGTACACTATTCCGCCGCCAAAGCGGGCCTCATCGGCCTGACCAAGGCGCTGGCAAAAGAAGAAGGTCCCAGCGGCATCACCGTGAACTGTGTGGCCCCCGGCGTCATCGACACCGATATGATGGCCTCGTTCACTGCTGAGGACAAAGCGGCATTGGCCGAGGAGACCCCGTGGGGCGTCTCGGCACCGCCGAAGAGGTGGCAAAGCTTCTGCTGTACCTTGCCGGAGAAGACGCCGGCTACATCACCGGACAGGTGTTTGGCGTCAACGGAGGCCTTGTGATTTGAGCAGCAAGGCCGAAACTATGAGACAAGTTCACCTGCGGGGAGGTTTTCCCGTGGTGAGAAGGAGAGAGCGAAATGGGCATGACTTTGAAGGAACTGTTGACGAAAGGCGAGGGCACCCTGTCGGCACAGGAGGCCAAGACGTTGGCCGCACAGTGCAGGATGGATGTGGAAACGCTCTATACGCTCCTTGAAGAGCGCGGCATCAAGATCATCGAGGATGAGGCCGACGCCGATGTGAATCTGGACGTGGACAGCATCATTGCCGAGGTGGAGAACGCCGAGAACAACAGTGACGAGCTGGGTCTGGGCGGCGAGGAAGACGAGGAAGAAGCCGCCGAGGAGAACCCCGCCGACCTGAAAGCCGCGATGGATGAGCTGCTGGACGACCCGGTCAAGAACTACCTCAAGCAGATCGGCCAGATCCCGCTGCTGAGCGCAGAGCAGGAAGTGGACCTGAGCAAGCGCATCCACTCCGGCGCCGAGGCTGCCCACATCCTGCAGGCCGACCGCCAGAAGTACGGTGCGCCCGAGTACATCAAGAAGAACAGCGCCCGCTTCTCCTTCGAGGAGGACGAGAACAGCCGCAGCTACACCGAGGACATCGACGAAGAGGGCAGTGAGAAGCCCAGCGAGGACGCCGAGGAAAAGGCCGCTGAGGAAGAGGCCATGGAGGCTGTGGAGAACGGCCCCTGACCGAGGAGCGCCGTCAGGAGCTGCTGAAGACCCGCCGCGACGGCCTGAACGCCCGCCGCAGCCTGAGCGAAGCGAACCTCCGTCTGGTGGTCTCCATCGCCAAGAAGCACGTGGGCCACAATCTGGCCTTTCTCGACCTTATCCAGGAGGGCAACATCGGCCTCATCAAGGCGGCTGAGAAGTTCGACTGCGACCGCGGCTTCCGCTTCTCCACCTATGCAACGTGGTGGATCCGTCAGGCCATCACCCGCGCCATCGCCGATCAGGCCCGCACCATCCGCATCCCGGTGCACATGGTGGAGACCATCAACCGGATGCGTCAGGCCACGAACCAGCTGGTCTACCAGAACGGCCACGAGCCGACCCCGGAGGAGCTGGCAAAGGCAATGGACATGAGCGTCGAGCGCGTCCGCGAGATCCAGCGGATGGCGCAGGAGCCTGCCAGCCTGGAAAGCCCCGTGGGCGAGGAAGAGGATTCCTCTCTGGGCGATTTCGTCGCCGACGAGAACGCCGAGGCTCCCGGCAAGGCCGCTGACCGCGCTATGGTGGCCCAGCAGATCAATCAGGCCCTCAAGAGCCTGACTCCCTCGTGAAGAGAAGGTCATCCGCCTGCGCTTCGGTCTGGACGATGGCCGCCCCCGCACGCTGGAAGAGGTGGGCCGCGACTTCGGCGTCACCCGTGAGCGTGTCCGCCAGATCGAGGCAAAGGCCATCCGCAAGCTGCACAGCCGCAAGTGCCTGGCCCTGCTGAACGGCCTGATCGAGTGATATT
>VOFC01002254.1_pt1 | contig 12750 bp, 16 predicted proteins | sample 5384161 | NCBI WGS metagenome assembly VOFC01 (sample SAMN12384722, study PRJNA508395) | human gut metagenome | isolation source: healthy gut B | host: Homo sapiens | reverse complement strand
CCCTGTTAACTCGTCCGGTCTGGGGCGCCGTACAAACTCTTGGATGAAGAATGGGGTTTGCGTGAAGTGCGAACACCCAGCTGAACATCAAGGATACTCCGATCACGATCACTATGATGAAAGTAATTCGCCCGTGATATGCGGTGAATAGTAAATGGGCAAGAACGTGAGGATCGCGATAGCCGTAGCCGCCAGTAGAGGCAGGGCGGTGGATGAGCAAGCCCTCATGATCGCGATACGTTTGCGCATGCCTCGTTGCATATTTGGTACCAAGGCAGAGTCCGATACTACGATGGCGTTATCTACCAACATACCCATCGCGATGATGATAGCGGCAAGAGACATTCGTTGCAAGGCGATCCCGTTGGCGAACATGACAATTAAAGTGGCGAAGATAGAGAAAACCAATCCGCTACCGATCAAAAGGCCGTTTTTGAAACCGATAAAGAACAATAAGATCGCTACTACGGTCACGACGGAGATGATCAAGTTCAAGATAAATCCTTGGTTAGCCACGGCGGACTCATATCCTTGGTCGTATATGGAGGTGAGCTCAAAACCCTTGGGCATGGTCTCCGAAATGATTGAATACGCTTTTCACGGCCTTGGCATATCGACCACGTTCCCGGTCGGTATGGTAGAGATAGCGATACCGACCGCTTGCTTGTTATTGATGCGCATGAAGTTTTGGGGCGGAGTCTGGTAACCCTTCTTTCGATGCGGGCGATATCGCCTAGCCGGAAATGCTCGCCGGAATGAGATACGATCGTAAGGTTACGGATATCATCAAGGGTAAAAATTACCGGTGGATTCGGATACGTATGCGAGTCTCCCCCGTTGCGAATACTCCCGGCGTCTACCACTTTATTCTGTCCGTCGAACGCCCGTTTGATATCAGCTGTCGTGATACCCGATTGGATAAGATCGTGGGGTTTATCCGGATATCGATTACGGGAGTTTGTATGCCGTAGATCTCTACCTTGCCACGTCTTTTACTTTCAGTAAATCGTCTTTGATCAGTTTGGCTTGATCTTCCAGTTCCCCGGTAGGTATAAGATTCTCCGGTCAATCCGTAGAAAACACCAATACATCGCCAAAATCATCATTGACGATGGAGGTTCCTGCTCGGAAAGGTAATTTGCCTTTGTACGTCGTTTACCTTTTCGGCGTAGTTTATCCCATAACTGCTGCATCTCATCAGCCCGGATTTCCTTTTCACGTAGACCGTGATTTTGGAAAGTCCAGCCCGGTTCTCTGTCTTCAGATAGTATAACTCGCCTAAGGATTGAATGGCTTCTTCCAGCACATCCGTCACTTGGGACTGAACTTCCCGAGGGGGGAGGCGCCGGGATAAGGGGTAAGTACCAAGGCTTAAGCTTGATCAAAAACAGGGGCATCTTCCAGTTTTCCCATCTTTTGCGTAAGAGAACAGCCCCCTGCCAAGATCAGGACTAGCAGGAGCCATGTAACCGCTTTGTTTTTCAGGAAATATTTGATGAATTTTTGCATCTTACTTATTTTTGGATGGTTACGGTACTATTTTCGGAAAGGAAACGTTGCCTTGTCAATACGACAAGGTCATTTTCCGTGATTCCTTCCACGATCTCTATCTGGTTATTTCTTTGCTCACCGAGTTTGACGGGAACGGAGTTAACCTTGTCTCCTTTAACCACCCATACATAATCTCCTTTTTGGGGGCGATGACAGATAGCCGTTAAGGGAAGCCATAGATTTTGAGACCGCTCTTCTTTGGGTAGGTCGATCGAGAGGATTCCACTCATTCCGCCCAGCCATTCCATATCGGGGTTGGGGATAATGGCGGTCAGTAGATAAGAGAGGTTATTGTTTGTCGTACTTTTAGACACATATAAATTGGAAGGGGTGATTGTCCGTTCGGGAGCCGTATCGAAATGGATTCCTATTTGACATAGCTTCTGTTTTTTCTTTATCATATAAGTGTAAGGCGACTTCCTCTGGTATATAGGTCTCGATCTTCAGCCTGTCCAGTTCTATGAAGGTAAGGATTGGCTCGGTCGCTTTCACGTCTTGGAAAGGTTCGATATGGATATTTTGGATATACCCGTCGTAAGGGGCGCTCAGATGGGTATCGCTTAGGGCGTTGACGGCGGTCTCGTAATTGGATTTGGCGACAAGGAAATCCGCTTTCGCCTTCTCATAATTACTTCCGGAGATGTTATTCTTTTTGTAAAGGGCCTCGATCCGTTTATACTCTTGGTTGGTTTGCGAGTAGAGCGCCTCTGTTTGCTGCTTGCGGGATCAAGAAGTCACGGTTATCGATCGAGAGGATCGTGCTGCCTTTGGAGGCGCTTGTCCGGGCCGTAAGTCGAAATTCAAGACAGGGCCATTGATGCGGAAAGATAGGACTGTCTCATTATAGGGCCTTGATAAAAAGGTGTATTCACGACTTCTGTCGGTCTCTGTCTTTTTATTGGAGAGATAACCTCGACAGGTAAGTTCGTGCCTTCGGACTTTGTGTTCTTTTTGGCATGCCGATAAAAGGATGCCCAGAAGCAGGATGTATGAAATTCTTCTCATAAGATATACCTAGTTATTTGTTACCGGGCAAAAATAGAGGCAATAGGTGAGGGAATAAGGCGGATTTTTACTGAACCGGAAGATACCGTCGCTCAACTGGAAAATAGACCGGCCCAACTTTAATTTATAACGAGGCGTGCGATCGATGCCTTACACCGATGGATTGTAGTCGTAATATTTACTGCAACCTGCCTTGCGCGGCATTACTGCAACACGTCTTGCAGTTTTACTGCAACCCACGTGCAGTGACACTGCAAGCCTTGTGCAGTAGTACTGCAACCCGGGTTGCAGTGAAAGACAAACCGGGGATGGGGGTGAATAAGCTTCCATGGTTCCGCTTTTTTTATGTACTTTTGCGGACAAAAGAGAAAGTGATGACATTGCCTTCAGAAGAGCATATATTCCAGTATCCGGGACAAGGGCGGATCGAGGTGATTTGCGGTTCCATGTTTTCCGGTAAGACGGAGGAGCTTATCCGCCGTTTGAAGCGGGCTGAATTCGCCAAGCAGCGGGTGGAGATTTTCAAGCCTGCGATCGATACCCGCTATTCGCAGGATAACGTGGTCTCGCACGATAGTAATTCGATTCCTTCTACTCCGGTGGATTCTTCCTCCAGTATCCTATTGTTCACTTCCGAGATCGATGTGGTGGGGATAGACGAGGCCCAGTTTTTCGACGAGGGATTGGTAAACGTATGCAATCAATTGGCCGCTAACGGTATCCGGGTGATCGTGGCCGGGTTGGACATGGACTATAAGGGAGTTCCTTTCGGTCCTATGCCGGAGTTATGCGCTATCGCCGATGAGGTGACGAAAGTGCATGCCATCTGCGTGAAATGCGGACGTTTGGCTTACGTATCCCATCGTATCGTGGGAAATGATAAACGGGTCTTCTTAGGGGAACAATCCGAATACGAGCCTTTATGCCAGGAATGTTATGCGAAGGCTGAAGGTTTGAAGAATTGATTATTTATCCCTACATTTGTGAAATTAATAGTTTTGCGTTATATAAAGTATGAAAGAAAAACGAAATGGTGTTCGGCATCCGTGCCGTGATCGAGGCAATCCAGGCCGATAAGGAGGTAGATAAGATCCTTGTGAAAAGGGATTTACAAGGGATCTATCCAAAGAGTTATTTGAGGTACTGAGAGGCCGTGAGATACCGGTACAACGTGTTCCGGCTGAACGCTTGATCGTTTGACTCGAAAGAATCATCAGGGGGTGATCGCTTTTTATGTCGGCGGTTACCTACCAGAGCTTGGAAGATATCATTCCTTTTGTGTATGAGCAAGGAAAGATCCTTTCATCGTATTGCTGGATGGGGTAGCCGGACGTGCGTAATTTCGGCGCTATTGCCCGTACCTGCGAGTGTGCGGGAGTCGATACGATCGTGATTCCGGCAAAAGGAAGCGTTTCGGTAAACGCCGACGCGATCAAGACCTCTGCCGGTGCCTTGCATGTATTGCCGGTTTGTAAGGAGAAGAGTATCAACCAAGCGATCCGTTTCTTGCAGCAAAGCGGGGTGAAGGTATTTGCCGCCAGCGAGAAAGCGGCGGAGAATTATACGGCGGTGAAGTATGAAGGACCGGTAGCGATCGTGATGGGAGCGGAGGATACGGGTGTGTCTCCGGAGAACTTGCGCATCTGCGATAATATGGTAAAGATTCCGCAATTCCGGAACGATCGGCTCCTTGAATGTATCTGTAGCCACTTCCATTCTGGTGTACGAGGTGGTTCGCCAACGTATGAACGAGCAACAATAATAATATGTATATAAACTAAAGAAGAAAATGAAGAAAGTTATCGCTACAAAAACGCTCCCGCCGCTATCGGTCCGTATAGCCAAGCGGTGCAAGTAGGTAATATGCTGTTCGCTTCCGGACAACTGGGTATCGATCCTGCTACGGGACTTTTCGTTGAGGGATCCGTAAAGGAACAAACCGCCCAAGCGTTCAAGAATGTTCACGCTATCTTGGCAGAGGCAGGTTATAGCATCAATGATGTCGTAAAACAACCGTATTTTTTAGCGGATATGGGCGACTTCGCCGTTATGAACGAGGTATACGCCTCTCAGTTCGAAGGTGCGTTTCCCGCACGTTCGGCGGTAGCCGTTAAGACACTGCCGAAGAATGGTTTGGTAGAGATCGAGGTGATCGCCGTGAAAGAATAATCATAGCGAACAACGAGAGTAGTCTCATCGCTTGTCGAGACTACTCTCGTTATCCATCAAGACTACTCCCGTGATACGATGCGACTACTCTCGTAATTCATCGATACAGCTAATCTCAAAAAGCCTATTATCTTCTTTTTCTGGGAGCGGGATTCATGTCACCCCTCTGTCCGAATAATTTCTCAATCAAATCCTTTCCCATCTTTTGCAATACTTGCATGATCTGACGGCGTGACTCAGGGTTTATACCAGAAGAAGAACTGGCGTTGTGCCAACTTTGTTCTTTTGAGCGGGCCGTATATACTTTCTCCAACGTATAAGGATGATATCCGGTATAATACATCTCCGTAGCCAATGTCATCGGCGTAGGCGTGAAGTCTTTGTACTTGCTCCAACTGGAAATGCAAGCTCTTGGTGATCACCGCCAGCTCCGCCATATCCGCCTCGGTACATCCCGGATGGCTGGAAATGAAATAGGGGGATGAGTTGCTGGTTCAACCCGTATTGCCGGTTTACCTTATCGAATATCTTCTTGAACTGTCCGAATTGCGAAAAGACGGTTTACGCATTTGTTTCAACACCTCGTCTTGCGTATGCTCCGGGGCCACTTTCAAACGGCCGGATACGTGGCGGGCGATTAATTCCTCGGTATAGGTTTGAGCTGCCTTGTTTAAAGACTCATCCGCATAACGGTGCAATAACAGGTCATAGCGTACACCGCTTCCGATAAACGACTTCTTGATCTCGGGAAGTCTATCTACCGCTTTGTAGATATCCAGTAGCGGCGTATGGTCCGCGTTCAAGTTCTTGCAAACGACGGGGGAGATACAAGACGGTTTCTTGCATTTGGCGCAAATTCGCTCATCTTTCCCTTCATACGGTACATATTGGCGGAAGGGCCTCCCAAATCGCTTAGATATCCTTTTGAAATCGGGCATTTCGGTAATCGCTTTCACTTCCTTCAAGATCGATTCCTTGCTTCGGGAGGCGATGAACTTCCCTTGATGCGCCGATATGGTACAGAACGCGCATCCTCCGAAACAACCCCGGTGCATATTCACCGAGAACTTGATCATCTCGAAAGCCGGTATCACTTTCCCTTTGTATTTGGGATGCGGCAAGCGGGTATAGGGAAGGTCGTAGGAAGCATCTATCTCCGCTTCCGTCATTGGAGGGAAGGGAGGATTCACTACGATCACCTGTTTTCCTACCTTTTGCAAGATACGTGAGGCATTGTATTTGTTGGATTCCTCTTCTATATACCGGAAATTCTTTTCGCTTGTTTCAATTTATCTTTTTAGCCATTCCTCATGTGAGAAGAGCACGATATCGTCGTCTTTCGCATCCTCTTTGTCTGCCAGATAAACCGTTTGGCGGATGTTCTTGATCTCGTTGAAAGGAATGCCGGACTTTAGGCGGCGCACCAATTCCCTTGATCGGCTTCTCGCCCATGCCGTAAATCAATAAATCGGCCGGGCTACTGGCAAGAGATTCCCGGTAATAGCTTATCTTGCCAATAATCGTAATGCGTAAGCCGGCGTAATGAGGCCTCGATGCTACCCAATACGACGGGGACATCCGATACAATTCTTTCAGTATTTTAGTATAGACGATGCTCGGATAGTCCGGACGCATTCCCGGACGTTGGTCCGGCGTATAGGCGTCGTCGCTGCGTAATCGCTTATTGGCAGTATAATGGTTGATCATTGAATCCATGGCACCGGCGGATACACCGAAGAAAAGCCGGGGAACGCCGAGCTTCTTGAAATCCCGGTAATCTCCCCGCCAATCCGGTTGCGGTACGATCGCTACCCGTAATCCTTCCGCTTCCAATACACGACCGATCACGGCCGCCCCGAAAGAGGGGTGATCCACATAGGCGTCTCCCGAGAAAAGGATCACGTCGAGGTAACCCCATCCCCGTGCCTCGACTTCTTTCTTCGTCGTGGGCAACCAATTGTCTAGTTTAAATGTTTTCATAATACAAAGGTACGTGATAATCTTGGAATAATCATAGAGACGCTATTCATAACTTTTATTTATGGGGGATTCGTTTTTATGATTAGGACAAGAGTTCTCAATCTCGTATCTTTGTGTCGAAAAAGAAAAATAAACATTTAAAAACAAGGTTTCTTATGAAAACACTCACAGACGAGAAGCTGACGATTGTCGGCGCAGCAGGTATGATCGGTTCTAATATGGCACAGACCGCTATTATGATGGGACTAACTTCTAACATTTGTTTGTACGACCCTTACGCACCGGGTTTGGAGGGAGTCGCCGAGGAATTATTCCATTGTGGTTTCGAGGGTGTAAACATCACTTTTACCTCAGACATCAAGGAGGCTTTGACGGGCGCTAAATATATCGTTAACTCCGGTGGTGCCGCAAGAAAGGCAGGTATGACCCGTGAGGATTTCCTAAAAGGAAATGCCGCTATCGCCGAAGAATTCGGTAAGAACGTAAAGGCTTATTGTCCGGATGTCAAGCATATCGTAGTTATTTTCAATCCGGCCGATATCACCGGTTTGATTACATTATTGTACTCAGGATTGAAGCCATCTCAGGTTACGACGTTGGCCGCATTGGATTCAACTCGTTTACGCAGTGAGTTGGCAAAACATTTCGGTATCTCTATGGATCAGGTTGAGAATTGTCGTACGTATGGCGGTCATGGCGAGCAAATGGCTGTTTTCGCCTCTACCGCTAAGGTGGATGGCAAGCCTTTGACGGAACTTATCGGTACGGATGCCTTGACGAAAGATCAATGGGCGGAGATACAAACCAAGGTTACGAAGGGTGGCGCTAACATTATCGCTTTGCGCGGTCGTTCTTCTTTCCAAAGCCCGTCATATGTATCTATCGAGATGATCGCAGCTGCGATGGGTGGTAAACCGTTCCGTTGGCCGGCTGGCGCTTATGTATCAAACGGTAAGTTCGATCATATCATGATGGCTTGGGAGACCTCAATTACGAAAGACGGCGTAGCGTTGAAAGAGGTGCACGGTACACCGGGAAGAGGCTGCCTTGGAGAAGAGCTACAAGCACCTTTGCGCTTTACGTGACGAGGTGATCGCTATGGGCGTGCTTCCCGCTATTTCCGAATGGCATAAATTGAATCCGAATATCAAATGATCGAATAACAAGTCATTTAGATTTTCACGGATATATGAAATCCCCGCTTAGATGGCTTCGTGCCGGAAAGCGGGGATTCTTGTTTTATTTTATCTTTAGTCCGGGGATCAGGGGCGTGCTATCTACCAGCTCCAACTCTTGCACCATCTGTAATGTTCCTTGTTTGTATTTCTGGAAATGGGGCGTTTGGATATGGCTTTTATAAGCGTCTTGATCTGCGTAAATCTCTAGGATGGTTACTTTATTTGGATGTTCTTTCTCCGATACGGCATACAGTGTAAGAACACCCGGCTCTAGACGCATGGAAGCCTCGATCTCTTCTTCCAGAAAGGCGTTATAACGCTCCAACTGGGCGGGATCGACCGTGATCTTGGATAGGCGGACTAAGTTCTTCTTTGGGGCGGGCTGAGAGGATTCCTTAATGATTTTCAACGCTTTGATAGCGGAAGGGAAGCCGATATAAGGAAGACATTGTATAACCGCCGCCGTTAAGGTCTCCTTGCTATTGCCGGCCAGTAAGTTCCCTTCGAGATGCGAGTGTAGTTGGCTTTCGGCTTCAAGGGTCGTTAGTATGCAATAAGCCAGTACCTCCCGGGTTTTCAGGTCTAGCCCGTTGCGAGTATAGATATCTCCGAAGCAGAATTCGGTGAGGAATCGCTCTACTTCGGACCCATATTTCCCGGGACGTTCCTCATGGCCTCTTTTTGATTCCCTCGCCGTAAAGCCGGCTTTGTATGGCTTGTCCTTTCTCGTGGCGATCTTCTTCCGTAACGGTAGCTTGTCTCTCCAGAGGCAAAGCGATGCCTTGTTGCTTAAAGACTTCGTTGATGGTATTTAAGGCATTCAATGTCTTCGGGAAACCGATAAACGGAGCGCATAGGTATATCGCCTCCCGTAGCTCGATGGGAGTGACGCCTACGTTTAGCGCCGCTTTGGCGTGGGCGTTCAGTTGGGGCAAGGTTTGCATCGTGGCTAATATGGTGCAAGTGATAAGCTCCCGGGTCTTTTTTATCAAGATCTCCTGTGCGGAATACCTCCCCGAAGATGAATTTCTGGAGAATTTCCATCATTTCCGGATCTGTTCCTTGTCCGGTCAATGCCTCGCCTCCGAATAGCTCGGTGTAATTCTTTTTACAGCGTTCGATTCTGTCCATATTTTGTTCTGTTTTAGAAGTTGGGATATCTTGTGCGAAGGCTGGTATGAAGCCTAGCAGGAAGAGTGCGATTGCTTTTGTTTTCATGAGGATATCGTTATTGTTTGACATCACAAAGATATTCGGATTTATCTCAAGTATATGTATATATATTACGGATCTTTTGTATCAAAATTACCGTTCGTAAACGGAGCTGATCCGGATGACAGCCGGGGGTTGAGCAAACGAATAAAGCGCCTGCGATTCCCTTTGCGGGAGACACAGACGCTTTCGTTCAAATAAATATTCTTATAAAGTACGATCCGGATATAAGGCTTTCCACCATTCCGGCTCGTCTTTTCAGCCATTTGGCGAACCATGCGTAGATGGTATTTTGCCAGCCTATACGTTTCTGATAGCCTACGATACCATGATTCTCGCCATCCACCTGCACGAACTCCACGGTTTTCCCTAGATCTTCAAGGCGGCGAACATCTGGATACTTTCCCCCGATGGGTACGTTCGTATCGGCGTTGCCGTGAAGCAACAGGAGCGGGTCTTGATCTTATCGGCGTTGAACAACGGGCTTTGCTTGGTAAAGAACTCCGGGGCGTTCCAAGGATAAGTGCCGGCATTCGCTACGGAGCAATAGCCATATCCCCAATAACCTTCTCCCCAATAGCTACTCAACGCGCTAATACCGGCATGGCTGATAGCGGCGGCGAAAATGTCCGTACGGGTTTGTAGGTATTGTGTCATGAATCCGCCGTAGCTGGCGCCGATGCAACCTATCTTCTTCTCGTTCACGAAAGAATGCTCCTTGCAGAACAGCTTTGGTACCTTGGATGATCTCATCGGCGGTCTTCAGGCCCCATGCGTTCACATGGCGGGCGGCGAATTCCCGTCCGAAGCCCGTCGTTCCGCTAGGGTTCAAGGTGTAGACCACGTATCCGAGAGCGGCGTACATATGCATGGAATAACGCATCTCCAGCGCACGGTTCGTCGGGGAAGTACCGCCATAGTAATAAACGATCATCGGATATTTCTTATTCGGATCGAAATGAGGCGGCAGGTAATAACGGCCTTGGATAGTCGTACCGTCATCCGACTTGAAGTTCCAGTCGTGTACCTCGCCCAAGGCGATATCTTTTAATTTATCTTGCGAGAGATCATACACCAAGCGGTTCTTTCCACCTTTCAGGTCGTAAGCGTAAAGGCGGTTGGCGTTGGACGCGCTCTGTCCGTAATAGAAGGGAACCGGAGCGTTGTCGGCCAACGCATACGACATGATAATATCCTCGGAGGCGGCTACTTTGCTTGATCTTCCCGTTTGCCGGATCGCACGTATAGATCCGTTGGTAATCCTCATCCTCACAGAGGATATAGATTTGCCCGTTGAAGCGGTTCCATACGGCATCGATCACGTTCGGATTGAAATCCTTGGTGAGAGGGAGGCTTTACGGCTTGCCAGATCGTATAGAATAACTGCCCGTCGTATGAGTTGGAGATCTGTCCTTGCTTGATATTTCGTCCGGATCCCGTCGAAAGCGTCGCCTGCCCCGGCTACCAATAACTGTTTACCGTCGGGCGAGAAGGCGGCTTGGTTTACGTACGGGGCTTTCTCCCAGATCGTATCGATCGCCATGGTCTGCAAATCCAATTTATAAAGGGAGTTGCGGGAGTGCGGTAAGGAGGTGTACACCCGGTCGCTGGTGCTGAACAATAGATAGCGGCTATCAGCGCGATATCATTGATATAAGTGTCCGTATGCCCGAAAGTAAGTTGCTCGTACAAACCTGTTTTTAAGTCATACCGCCAGATAAAGGAGCGGTCACGGAAACCCGGGATACGGTCTGCCGGCTCTAATACACGGATCAAGTCCGTCCCTTCCTTGGGACCTTCCTTCTACGGTATAGAGAAGCGTGGACTCATCGGGGTGAATACGAACCGCCCTTTCGGAAGGTTCGGGACTAATACCGTTTGTTGGTAGGTCGCCGGATCTACGGTTACCAACTCCGTACCGTCCAGACCGGTGCGGGTGTAATACAATCGATTGCTTTAGGCATCCATTTGGCGGTTGTCAAGAAACTTCCGTCTTGCAATAAGACCCGTCCCGTAGCGGCATCCATCAATTGCCCGTACGATTCGCTCTTGCTCTCCGGGAACCGGTTGACGTATTTTACCAAGGCATACTTTCCGTTCGGGGAGACACTTACGCCTTGGAAATCCTTTCCTTCTTATTCTAGGATATTAAAAGTCGGACAGGAAATCTGTTCGGAGAAAAGAACGAGAAGTAATCATCAGGAAGACCGCGCTATTTCCTGAATAAACATGCGTAAGGAGGATAAGGTTCATGCCTATTAAGAAGTATAAACCGACGACGCCTGACGTCGTGGAATGTCATCTCTTACATTTGAAGAGATCACAAACAAATAAACCTGAGAAATCATTGATCGTTCCGCTGAAGAGCAAAGGCGGAAGAAATAACAACGGTCGCATCACGACTCGTCATCAGGGCGGAGGTCACAACGTAACTACCGTTTGATCGACTTCAAACGTGATAAAGACGGTATCCCCTGCAGCGGTAGCTACGATCGAATACGATCCGAACTGTTCTGCAAACATCGCATTGCTGAACTATGCAGATGGTGAAAAACGTTACATCCTGGTCTCCAAAGGGATTGACAGTAGGAACAAAAGTTGTTTCTGGTAAAGACGCTGACATCAAAGTTGGTAACTGCCTGAAATGAGAGATATGCCGGAAGGTACATTCATCCATAACGTTGAGCTGAAACCTGGCAAAGGCGGACAGTGGGTACATCGTTCTGCAGGATGCTCCGCTCAGATCCTGGGCACCGAAGACAAATCAATGTAACTGTACGTTTGTCTTCCGGAGAAGTTCGTAAAATTTTGTCTAACTGCCGTGCAACAGTTGGTGTTGTTGGTAACGAAGACCACAGCCTGGTAAACATCGGGTAAGGCTGGACGTAATCGTTGAAAAGGTATTCGTCCTACCGTTCGCGGTTCTGTTATGAACCCTAACGATCACCCTCATGGTGGTGGTGAAGGACGTACCAATCGGACGTAAATCACCTATGACACCTTGGGGCAAGAAAGAATGGGTGTTAAACTCGTAAGACGAAGAAAGCTTTTGATGCTGATCGTTCGCCGTCGCAATGGCAAATAGGGCAAAGGAGGATATGAGAAAATGAGTCGTAGTTTGAAAAAAAGGCCCGTTCTGTGATGACCATTTGATGAAAAGTGGAAGCCCTGAACGCTGCTAATAAAAAAGAAGTAATTAAAACTTGGTCACGCCGTTCAACTATTTTCCCGCAGTTCGTTGAGCATACGTTTGCCGTTTGCATAATGGAAAAGAACACATTCCAGTATATGTAACTGAAGATATGGTAGGACACAAACTTGGTGAGTTCGTTCCTACACGTAAATACACAGGTCATGGATCTGATGATAAGAAAGCGAAACGATAGGAGGAGAAAACATGGAAGTAAAAAGCAACAGCAAAAACTCTTCGCATCCCGCCTAGAAAAGCTCGTCTTGTGTTGGATCTGATCCGCGGAAGAATGTTGATGAAGCAAAGCCGCTATTCTGCAAATTCACACCGAACGTTGCAGCTGAGGCAGTTGGTAAAGTATTAAAATCAGCGGGTAGCAAATGCCGTAAACAATAATGATATGGATGAAACAAACTGTACGTTAAAGCTATGCAAACGAAGGCGTTACATTGAAGCGTTTCATGC
>VOFC01003684.1_pt1 | contig 12775 bp, 18 predicted proteins | sample 5384161 | NCBI WGS metagenome assembly VOFC01 (sample SAMN12384722, study PRJNA508395) | human gut metagenome | isolation source: healthy gut B | host: Homo sapiens | reverse complement strand
ATATTTCACATATTTTAGGAAATTTAATAACTGTTATATTTGATTATCAAATTCTTCGCAAACCCTTGAAAATACTAAGTTTGTAGCAAGTGAACTTTCCCTTACTCTTTCCCTTGTGTTACATTCTCCCATTGCTTTTCATGAACCTTAATATGGGAAAAATTAAGGGAAAGAAAATTTCATAACACAATATAACATATAACAATAACGACATGGTGAACTGATTGAAATGTTTTCGATATTTAACTCTGTAACTGATTATCAAAAGAAAATGGAGATAAGATACGATGAGAACAATTTATGCAGAATATAATATAAACCACGATAGTATTGATGTTTACACAAGTGCTGGATATATGCTTCGCATTGATTGCTGGGAAGCTGAAAAAAATTTAAAAACCACATATGGATCAGAATGTGCGCTTACTTCATTGGCTGTGGATGAGCCTTTGGAATACAATTCTCGGACATTTGCCTGTTATACTATCTGCAAAAAAGAAAAGGAAGTGATAATATGAAGCATATTTTAATTGTCGAAGATGGGTCAACACGGATTTCCTTGACAATGGAACGCCACAATTCACGCCTCTCCGGTATAGACAAAGAATCATACACACTTTCAAAATCCATTTTCAAAAAGTTTTTCAAATACGATAAATCCTTGACAGGTCGGGAATCCTCTGCATTTATTTTCTCAAGCTGCATCAGCAATTTTTCTCTATCAAGTTTGAACTCGTCCATTGTTATGAGGTCGTTCAAATATAGGTCTTTCAATTTCTGCATTTTTCCCTCAACACTCCGGCGTTTGGCATCAGTACGCAATGCCGGAAGATTTGCGACCTCGTATTCTGCAATATAGTTTTCCAGTTCCGGACGGATGCGTTCGAGGAGCATCTTTTCAAGGGTTGTCTCAAAGACGAGTTTTCGGTTCGGGCAGCGATGCAGGTTCACACCCTGTCGGCAGCGGTACACACTGTATTTATATATAATTCGTGTTCCATCGGCACGGACACGACCTCTTGCACGTTGCTGACACCCGCTCATGATATGGTCACAGTCATCACAGACAACGAGACCACTGAAAATATAATCGTGCTTTTTTCCACTCTTGATGTTGATTTTGAGAAGTCTCTGCACATCAAAGAAAAGGTCACGGTCAATGATAGCAGGACAATAATTTTTATTGTCACGAAACTCACCGATGTATTTCGTATTTGTGAGCATATTTTTGAGACTGGCAGCAGAGCGGACAAGTCCGAACTCACTCTCCATGTACCGGAGTGTCATGCTCAAGTTTCCGGTCTTGTGGTAGTATTGGAAGATAGCAACGGCGGTCGGAGCGTCGTCATCCGGTACAAGGTGTTTATTTACAATCTTATATCCGAGAGGGGTTGAGCCGGAAAGAACCTCCCCGTTGTCAACTTTGTCATCGAACACGCCGAGGATTCGGTCAGAATCATTTTGAGCCTCAAGTTCTGCCCATATCATTGAATTATTAACGAAAGCACGACCGTGAGGGGTTGAGGTGTCAAAATAAGGCTGCTCAATGGCAGTCCATGAAACACCGTGCTTGTCAAGAATGTCCTGCGTGTTCAGATAATGACGGAGGTTTCTGAACCAACGGTCAAGACGGGTGAAAATAATGAGGTCAATTCTACCTGCACGGACATCATCAATGAGGCGTTGAAAGTCGTCTCGTTTCAATTTCTGTCCGGAGATTCCGTCATCAATGTATGTGTCAACGAGAATCATATTCTCATGACTGTCTATGTATTTTTGCCCTGTCGCTAATTGGTCACGCATGGAATCTCCGTCCTTGACCTGCTTGTCGGTCGAAACACGGATATAGATTGCCACACGGAGCAGGATTTTCTCAACAGGAGCGGTTGTTTTACGTCGCATTTTATCAACTCCATTCAAAAAAGGTATAAAAATAAAACCTATGCACAAGCACGGTTTTATGATAAAATGAGACTTGCTGGGTGACATTTTATCGCCGTGCTTATACGGAGGTATATGTTATCTAAAGAGCGGTTTCCATTGGCGTGGAGGCTGCTCTTTTTTTATTTACATTTCTATTCGTTCAAATGACGTTCCTTGACGATTTTTCTGTATTTGCGACCGATAATGACACAAATCACACCAACGGCAACAGCCACGATTCCACCGACAGGAACAGCAAGCAACAGGAACAATCCTAAAAGTGCAAGGATAACACCGAGAACAATCATGAGTGTTCCACAAACATTATACATGCGGTCGGAGTATTCCTTTTTCTGCGGAACGGTATGAGGAACATTTGCAGCAGATTTTTGAGTTGTCGATGCTGCCTCTTTTACAAGGTCAGATACACCGACGGTCGTTCTACTATAAATTGCGTTGTATGCTGCCTTTTTTGGGTCGTTGACGATTCCCATTCCTTTTTTACCATAAAGGGGATTGACTGCCTTTTTGACCTGCCGTTTGACTTTTCCGGTCGTTCGTGCCTTGATGCTTTTCTTGACATTTGGTTTCCGGACACCGTATTTCATGAACGCACCTCCATTTCTATAACTTTTCGTTCTGTACACTTTCCTTGAGAAAGGAGGTGTGCAGGATGAAAATTCTCGTTTGGGAAATGAGAACCTCAAAAGGGTTCACATTGATGGAGTTATCGAAGAAATCCGGAATCGGAAAATCTACGATAAACAACATCGAAAACGGTAAGGTGTCGCCGACATTATTTCAGCTTGAAATGATAGCGATTGCATTAGGCGTGAAAATCACCGACCTGTTTGAATCCGAATACAAATAATTGTATCACATTGCAGCGGGATTCCGGCAGCGGAGGAACGATTTCCATGATTATGGAAATCAACCTCGATATTTCCACAATGATGGAAATATATGATACACTGTAATCGGAAAGGGGGTGTTCCCCTTGAATTACAAAGAGGCTATTGTTGAAATAGTCGGGAAGATACAAAACGAACGCATCCTCAAGAGGATATATAAATTCGTGGCGTATCTGTACACCAATGAGGCTGACAGTTGAAAAGGCTGTCAGTCTTTTTCTTTATTATTTTGTGCAAACTCAATCGCCTTTTTCATTAAGCGGTCGAGTGCTGCGATGTCATCATCGCTCAACTCAAGCATGAATTTGAAAAGGTTTTTTCGTGCCTCGTCCTCACCCGCCATGATGCGGTCAATGCGTTCGATGAAATCATCGTCCCTGTCGATGAACATTTCTCCCTCTCCGGTGGTCAACCACATATAGTCAACATTAAATTCACGGCAGATTGCTTTTGCCATTTGTTCTGTCAAATTTCGATTGCCTTTTTCTAAGTTGGAAATGGCAACTTTTGTCACGCCGAGCCTATCACCGAATTTCTCAAGCGTGAGACCGAGAGCATTTCTTACTTCTCTGATTCGTTCGCCTTGTGTCACGTTGAATCACCTCCTCTGTTTTCTAAAGCATACCACGGCAAAAAACAAAAATCAATAAAAAAGTAATCAGAGATAACAAAAAACTATTGACAAAGTAATCAGAGATAAGTACAATGTAATCAAAGATAACGAACAGGAGGAACGGAAATGAGCAAACAGAAAAAAGTGTTAAACGTGATAAAAGGCTACATGAGTAAATTTGATATTGAACAGGTGACAATCATCGAGGACGAACAGGATTCCGTGGTTTTCTCCGGAGATGTTGAAAAATTCCTACATCCATGCGAAACGATGCAGAATGAGGCATACAGAATCAAAATGTCAGAGGTGAAAAGAGTTCTCAATTTCAATGATGAAAAATTATTCATTTTCATATAAGCAGGAGGAACGGAAATGAGCAGAGTAGAGGAGTTGAATCAGTACATACAAGAGTTATTTGATTATTGGGATGGGAAAAACGATGATTTCGAGCCTATCCCGATACCGAAAGAAGTCGACGACGAAATGCAGAGGGATTCATTTTATTAAAGCCGAAACGGGGCAGCAGTCGCCCCGTCAGCGTCCGGACGGCGACCGACGCTCTGACGATGGCAAGCCGAGAGACAGCGTCAGCGATACCGTGGGAAACATGGCAGCGGGTGGACTTGCTAAAAGGTTCATGGTTGGTCAACAGGTTTTCAATGATTTTTTAAGGTGAAAAGTCATAACACGGTAGACATAGCCGGAAAGCGGGTGGACGGGATGCAGAGACCGAGAGAACCACCAGTGCAGGAAATCACATAAAACACTATCAACAGAGGAGGTGTTGAATCATGACGAGAAACGAGAAAAAGACGGCAATCGAGAACATGGCAGAAAGATTCATGAATATTTCTGACCTTGAGGGAAAATCAATGGCAATCATGGTCATGTCTGCATACGCAGAGGGCAAGGCAGCAGGAAAAGTCGAGGAGCGTCGCAGATGGGAACAGAAAGAGGCGGTTGCAACGACCGCCTAACCGAACACGAAAACAACAGGCAAGAGCCTTTTTAATAGATTGGAGGTGCAGCAGGTGAGTGAACAGAACATCAAGAAATTTTATGAGACATTAGCGAGAATCATTTCTGAACGTGAGCAGGTGAAAATCACCGTGAGCGTCTCAAAGAAAGAAAAAGCAGCATAAAGACAAAAAAACGGATGACCGCTGCGAACGGTCATCCGTGTGTCAATCGGTGTCGATTGATATGTTTCAAACTAAGAATATTATATCAAATCTGACACGAAAAAGCAACTCAAAAACGACCGGAAAGGTCGGAAAAACAAAGGTTTTCGGAGGTTTTGTCGTCCTTGTAATAGATACTAACAAGTCTGCGAAAACATAACAGGAGGATTGTGTCAGATGGCAAGAAAAAGAGGGATGCAGTTTATCCCGTATGATTATGAAACAGCATACAACAAGGCGATGGAGGACATGCATGAATGGTTCATTGAGAATCTGTTCCAACATCGAAAGAAAGTGATATATGCACTCAAAGAGATAACAGCAGGAGACCAGTTTGAAATTGAGATATATCCACAGTTCCGGAGTATGGATGAAGTACCTCCGGAGGGGAGGACAATTAAGAAAGACAACAACAAGGCTCAAAAGAATCTGAATGACAAGAACGCAAGGAAATACGTTGAGAGGTTAATCAACGAGAATTTCAGCGACCGTGATATTTGGATGACATTGACCTATGATGACGCACACCTCCCGCCGGATGGGGATGTTGATGCAGCAATCAAGAATGTGCAAAAGTACATCCGACGCATCAACTATCAGAGGAAAAAGAGAGGTCTCCCGAACGCAAAATATGTCTATGTGACCGCATACAATCCGGATGCGGAAATCAGATGGCATCATCACATCGTCATGGATGGTGCTTTAGACATGGAGACGGTTGAATCCTGTTGGAAACAGTCAAGCAGGAATGAGGTTCGCAGGTTGCAGACAGATGAAAACGGTCTGTCCGGTATGGCGAACTATATCGTCGAAGAAAAGAACCGTGTTCCGTCGGAAAAGAGATGGAACAGTTCACAGGGATTGAGAGACCCACGAATCAAGGTCGTACACTCCAAACGTCCGGCAGCAGGAGGCAGCTATAAAAAAATAGGGTCATTTGTTGATGGTATGGTCAAAGACAGGGATTCAATACCGGAGATATTAAAAAAGTGGTATCCGGACATGGATTTCACGAACGCAAATGTGTACTATAACGATTTTAACTGCATGTTTTATATACATGCACGAATGAGGAAAAGGAGGCTACAAAGTGAAAAGACGGAAAAGACGGGCAAGACATGCAGGACGACGTGATGCGTTCCATTTGACAATGATTGCGGTATTGATGACGGTGTTGTGCTTGATGATAGTGAATATCAAAGAACCGGAGCAGACCGAGGAGGAGCAGCCGGAGACGACACATGCAGAAGTGGTACAGAATCCGGAAACAATCGTGCAGACAGCAGAGGAGACCGAAAGCAAATACAAGGTTTTCGATGGTATGTCCGAGGACTGGGGGAGCGATGACCTTGAGGGATTCGTGCTTTATAAGTTACCGGAACAGTATGCGGATAAAGGCTATTTTCCGGAGAAAATGCAGATATACACAAGATGTCTATGCAAGCAAAATGACGTTCCCTATGCCCTTGTACTGGCAATCATCGAGCGTGAATCCGGATATGAATTTGACAAGGTCGGAGACGACGGGCAGTCAAAGGGATATATGCAGATATATGAGAAATGGCACACTGACCGGATGAAACGGTTGAACTGCACCGACCTCATGAACCCATATCAAAATGTGAGGGTCGGGATTGATTTTCTCTCATACCTGCTCAAGAAATACGGCACGGTGCAGGATGCACTTGCAGCGTATAACTACGGCGAAAAGGGTGCGAGGGAACATTTGTGGAACAATGGCGTGTATGTCTATTCGTATAACAGTGCAATCATGCAGAGAATGAAAGAGATTGAGGAGGTGGTCGGGAAATGAGTTTTGACTGGCGACCGGAATCAAAAGACAGGTATTTCAGAAAAGCCGAGGAAGCAGTCAAGGCAGCGGGATTTGATGACATCCTGCAAATCAGCAAAGAACAGTTTGCAATCACGAAAAGCACGGTCAAGGTGTATTTCAAGCCGATTCCGAGAGAGGGAAAGACCCGCCGATGGTGGGAGGCAAAGAAAAGCATCACAGGGATGCAGGAACAGTCCGGAGGGCGTGACGAGTTCGGCAGAAAAAAGAAAACCATTTTTATTCATGCCTATATGATTTTAGAAATGGAGGAGCAGGACAGGTGAGGGCAGGAGAAATCATTGAAAGAATCAGACACATGCTCAAGGTCAAGGACTGCAAACATGTATGTCTGTTCTGCGAATATTATGACATGTGCAAAGAGGAGGCGAAAGCGAATGAACATGAGATATGCAAAGAGAAGTGAGGACACGGAGCAAATCAACGTCGTGTCATGGGCGGGATGGAACATGAGCCGTTATCCGGAATTAAAGTGGTTGTTCCATGTGCCAAACGGAGGCAGCAGAAACAAGCAGGAGGCAGTCAAATTCAAACAGATGGGTGTCAAAGCGGGTGTTTCTGATTTGTGCCTCCCATATCCGAAAGGCTCATACTGCGGGTTATTCGTTGAAATGAAATTCGGGAACAACAGACAGCAGGACACGCAAAAAGAGTTCCTTGCGGATATGGCAGCAGCCGGACATTTTGTTGCAACCTGCTATTCAGCAGAGGAGGCAATCAAGGTCATTGAGGAATATCTGAATTTGTCGGATGCGGTACACATGGAGAGAAATCTGAACATGAGCATCCCGAATAACAGCATCCTCAAGGACGGAAAAATCAAGAATAGAGGAGAAAAGCGATGAAAGTATTGATTGCGTTAGGTATTGCAGCGGTTGTCATGCTTGCGATGGTATTTCTTGCGGTGATTTTATTCGTGGCAGCAGTTGCGGTCGATATAGCGTCCGAATTTATGGACTAAAAAAATATAACAGGATAACAGGAGGAATCAACATGAAAATTATTGCGGTAATGTCACCAAAGGGAGGAATCGGGAAAACGACGACATCCGATTCAATCGCTTATATGTTAGGTGAGGAGCAAGGGAAAAGAGTGCTTGTGTTAGATGGAGACCCGCAGGGCGATACATCAAAGACATTCGGAGTGTACGAACCGGGTGGAATCGGCATGAGTGAATTGCTTGAGAAACATGAGTGCGTCGGAGGTACATATAAAACAGGCGACTTGATTCGACCGACAGAGTACTCACACGTTGACATCATTCCGGCGAACGGCTATCTCATGAAAACGGACATGAATTTGCTACTCAAAGAGGAGAATAATCAAGTTACACGATTGCGTGAGGCGTTGGAGGAGGTAGCGGATGCATACGATTATTGTATTTGTGATTGCGGTCGACTGCTTGACATGGTGGTCATCAATATCCTTATATCGGCAGAGTTAATCATTGCACCCGTAAAAGTTGGAGGATATGAAATCGAGGCATTGCAGAACCTTGAGGAGCAGATTGAGGATTTGAGAGACATCAATCCGGATTTGAGAATAAAGGCACTCATGACCATGCGACAGAAAAATAAAACCTCTCTTGAGGTTGAGGAGTGGTTGAAAGCAGATTCCGGATTTGATATGTTTGTCACTCCGGTTCGCCGTTCCATTGTTGCGGAGAAATCAACAACGGCAATGATACCACTCCCGAAATTTTCAAAGCGTGGAATCGTGTCTCAAGATTACAGATGTGTTGTACATGAGTTACTCAAGGAAATGGAGGGGTAAATGTGGGAAAGAGGAAAATCACCTGCAACAACGCCTCCTGCAAACACCATATAAGCGGAGGCGGGTGCGATACCTGCATCATGCTTGACAGTTCGGGAAAATGCAAGTCCTTTGAAAAAGGTTTTGCATATTATTTTCACATTGTATGGGATGCACTGGGAAACAAAAACTTTATTGACATGATAGAGGTGCAGAGAAATCCGGATTTGAGAATCGGAATGTATTATGTGATGGAATGTTATGAACTGGGATATTCGGAAATGGAATGGGGAACATGTAGGATGCTCGTGCTGAAGAACGGAGAAAACGGCGAGCCGTTGAATTATGAGGGAATCACAGCTAGAGAGTTGAACATGGAAAAGTTCAGAAAACACCTCAATGATTTTGAAAATGGAATAATGCCAAATCAAGCACAAAAAGAGCAGGAACAGCAGAAAACCGAGACGAAAGAGTTTGGGTGGTTGTCTCCGACAGGCGTTTTCACGGAATCACCGTTCGGAACGCATGAAGAATCAGCGGAACAGATATGCGAAAGAAAAGAGGGTTCACGGATGAGTATTGGAAATGGGTGAAAGAATCCGGAGACAATGAAATCGGACACCTCATGCGTGATTCTTTCAGAGGTCAAAGGATATTGTCTGATTCACAATCCGTCCGGATATGCCGGATATATAGTGACAAACATGAAAGCACTGACAAAACATCAGAAAGATTTTTTATACAATTATTTCATGGATATGGGAGACAGATTCAAAGCCGAACAATTTGTCGAGTAAAAAGGAGGAAAGCACATGGGAAACATCGTGAAAACAGCAAAATGCAGATTCTGCGGTCAAATGACGCAGATTGAGGCAGATGAAGAACTGACAGCAGCACAGGCAGAGGAACAGGCAACAATGACATGTAACTGCACAGATGCGGTTGAGTATCAGAAAGAGAAACAGAGGAAAGAAAAGGCAATGCAGAACGTCGCTGCACTGTTCGGGGAGGCAGCAGCACCGGACAAGAGATGCGGAGAGGGCATTGTCAAGATTCTCAAGGCAGCAGTCGAGGAGATTTACACCGGAGGATTGGCAAAAGTCACATTGAACCTCCGTGGAGGCGTGAAAGCCTCTATTTCGCAGAACAGCAAGGGTGAAATCAACGTCGAGCGTACAGAGACAAAGAAACAGAAACTCACAGAGTAATAACAGGAGGTTGAACAGATGGCAGCAGGATTCAGCGTGAAAGACGCACTCAACAAGAACAGCAAAGCGGGGATTGATGAATCTCCGAGAGCAAGATTCCGGACAAAGGACATTTCAATTTTCAAGACGGTGAGGCGCGAAAGCGTGGGGAGCAAACAGGATTAGATACCCTGGTAGTCCACGCTGTAAACGATGGATACTAGGTGTGCGGGGACTGACCCCTGCGTGCCGCAGTTAACACAATAAGTATCCCACCTGGGGAGTACGATCGCAAGGTTGAAACTCAAAGGAATTGACGGGGGCCCGCACAAGCGGTGGATTATGTGGTTTAATTCGAAGCAACGCGAAGAACCTTACCAGGTCTTGACATCCTGCTAACGAAGTAGAGATACATTAGGTGCCCTTCGGGGAAAGCAGAGACAGGTGGTGCATGGTTGTCGTCAGCTCGTGTCGTGAGATGTTGGGTTAAGTCCCGCAACGAGCGCAACCCCTATTGTTAGTTGCTACGCAAGAGCACTCTAGCGAGACTGCCGTTGACAAAACGGAGGAAGGTGGGGACGACGTCAAATCATCATGCCCCTTATGACCTGGGCTACACACGTAATACAATGGCGGTCAACAAAGGGATGCAAAGCCGCGAGGCAGAGCGAACCCCAAAAAGCCGTCCCAGTTCGGATCGCAGGCTGCAACCCGCCTGCGTGAAGTCGGAATCGCTAGTAATCGTGGGTCAGCATACCACGGTGAATACGTTCCCGGGCCTTGTACACACCGCCCGTCACACCATGAGAGTCGGGAACACCCGAAGTCCGTAGCCTAACCGCAAGGAGGGCGCGGCCGAAGGTGGGTTCGATAATTGGGGTGAAGTCGTAACAAGGTAGCCGTTCGAGAACGAGCGGCTGGATCACCTCCTTTCTAAGGAGAACTTCTAAAAGCCAAGGCTTTTGGATAACATCCTGGTCAGCCGCTGGGGAGTAAGTTTTCACGTTGTTTAATTTAGAGGGCGCACATCCGGAAAGAGGGATGTGGTCCGGGAGATTTTGGGGGTTTAGCTCAGCTGGGAGAGCGCCTGCCTTGCAAGCAGGAGGTCAGCGGTTCGATCCCGCTAATCTCCACCAAAACGGGCCCGTAGCTCAGCTGGCTAGAGCGTGCGACTGATAATCGCAAGGTCGGTGGTTCGAGCCCACTCGGGCCCACCAAACAACGTTTGTTGTTGGATTTGAAGACCTGACTGAAAGGTTGGATCTTCAAATCTGATCGCAAAAGTGATCGGACAATGTACCTTGAAAACTGAACAATGCAACAACAAAGTGAAGTAAGGCAACAGAGAGGTTCTGTGTCTGAAAAGACACAGGAGCGTATATTTTAATTGTGGAACATCGTATAGATGGGTAACGATTACAATTTCTCTAAAGAATTGCCTGCATAATTCACGCCGACGAAGGACGTGACAAGCTGCGATAAGCGCGGTGAGGAGCAAATATCCGTGACCCGGATTTCCGAATTCAACCGGGGTTCCTGCATTGAATAAAATAGGTGTAGGAAGGGAACCGCCTGAACTGAAACATCTAAGTAGGGCGAAAAATCAACCGTTTAGCCGAACGGTCTGGGAAGGGGTTGCGGTCACAGAGGGTGTCTGGGAGAGAAAACCCCGTAGGCGAAAGACGAATTGTTTCAGGCTGGATCCAGAGTACCGCTGGACACGTGAAACCCGGTGGGAAACAGGGGGGACCACCCTCCAAGCCTAAATACTACTTGATGACCGATAGAGGAGCAGTACCGTGAGGGAAAGGTGAAAAGGACCCCGGGAGGGGAGTGAAAGAGAACCTGAAACCTTGTGCTTACAAGCTGTCAGAGCACGTTAACGTGTGATGGCGTACTTTTTGTAGAACGGTCCGGCGAGTTATAGTAACGAGCAAGCTTAAGGTATTCAGTACCGGAGGCGAAGCGAAAGCGAGTCTGAATAGGGCGTATGAAGTTCGTTGCCATAGACCCGAAACCGGGTGACCTACCCATGAGCAGGTTGAAGTGGGGGTGAAACCCCATGGAGGACCGAACCAACCCCCGTTGCAATGGTGGTGGATGACTTGTGCGTAGCGGTGAAATTCCAATCGAACTCGGAGATAGCTGGTTCTCCCCGAAATAGCTTTAGGGCTAGCGTTAGTTTAGATTACCGGAGGTAAAGCACTGAATGGTTTAGGGGCTGATAAAGTTACCGACGCCTATCAAACTCTGAATGCCGGATAATTGATGACTAGCAGTCAGACAGTGTGAGATAAGTTTCATCGTCAAAAGGGGAAACAGCCCAGACCTACAGCTAAGGTCCCAAATGTATGTTAAGTGGAAAAGGATGTCCAGTTGCACAAACAACCAGGATGTTGGCTTAGAAGCAGCCACACATTAAAAGAGTGCGTAATAGCTCACTGGTCGAGTGACTCTGCGCGGAAAATGTAACGGGGCTAAGCGTACAACCGAAGCTTAGGATTGTCTAAAGACAGTGGTAGGGGAGCGTTCTGTATGGGGTGAAGTCGCAGCGAGAGCAGCGGTGACTGTACAGAAGTGAGAATGCCGGAATGAGTAGCGAGAATTATGTGGGAATCATAATGGCCGAAAATCTAAGGTTTCTTGGGGAAGGTTCGTCCGCCCAAGGTGAGTCGGGAGCTAAGCTCAGGCCGAGAGGCGTAGGCGATGCACATACGGTAGAAATTCCGTAACCACCGAACTTTAAGCATGAGGGACACTTTGAGATAGCGGGACCCGGGCGTTGGTAGACCCGGGCGAAAGGGACCGAAATATAGTAGGGAAGTCCGCGATGCTCGGAGGCGAGAAAAGCTCATGTGTATACTAAGGTGCCCGTACCGCAAACCGACACAGGTAGATGAGGAGAGAATCCTAAGGCCAACGGGAGAAGGGTTGTTAAGGAACTCGGCAAGATGACCCCGTAACTTCGGAAGAAGGGGAGCCTCGAAAGAGGCCGCAGTGAATAGGCCCAAGCAACTGTTTACCAAAAACACAGGTTTATGCTAAATCGAAAGATGAGCTGACGCCTGCCCGGTGCCGGAAGGTTAAGAGGAGATGTCAACCGCAAGGTGAAGCATTGAATTGAAGCCCCGGTAAACGGCGGCCGTAACTATAACGGTCCTAAGGTAGCGAAATTCCTTGTCAGGTAAGTTCTGACCCGCACGAAAGGCGTAATGATTTGGGCACTGTCTCAACAGCCCGCCCGGCGAAATTGTAGTACTGGTGAAGATGCCAGTTACCCGCAACTAGACGGAAAAGACCCCATGGAGCTTTACTGCAGCTTAATACTGGAATTCGGTAAATCATGTACAGGATAG
>VOFC01004925.1_pt1 | contig 12790 bp, 21 predicted proteins | sample 5384161 | NCBI WGS metagenome assembly VOFC01 (sample SAMN12384722, study PRJNA508395) | human gut metagenome | isolation source: healthy gut B | host: Homo sapiens | reverse complement strand
ATGGAAATGATGGAGCCCAGTAAAATACCGGCGGCCAATGCCGAGGGCCGGGATAAGCCAGACCATAGTTACGCCTCCTCTTCTTCTGTGACAGCGGTTAAATTTTTGGACGAAAGACTGCCGGTGTAAGCGGGCAGAACAATCGTCTTGCTGCGGCTGCTGGTTGCTTTATAGCTGACGGGAAAGCCGCTCAGAGCTAGCCGCTGATAGGTGGTGCTGCTGCTGATGGCATCCTCCAGGGTGGGGATCGCCAATGGCGGAAATCTCGTATGGCGGAGCCAAACGGGTCGTATTGATTAAGATTAGCGAATTTCCGACGCTACCACAATGCGCTGTCCGTTGATGCTGATGCCTTCGGCGCCTGCGTTGCGCAAATCGTTCACGATATAGAGCAGATTTTCATAATGGGATGACATAGCGGTTGGCGTCCTCGCCGGGCGCACTGGCCAAACCGCTGTTGTTGTCATCTAAGGTGACAACAAGGCCCGGCCTTCCAGCGCAGTGAGACCGGCCCGAATTTGCTGCTCTGTTAGTTGCTTTTGTAAATCACTCAGTTGGGTTTCCCTGTGGTGGATTGATGAATCACTGTTTCGGTTTCTTGCCGAATGGTAGCCAGCCGTTCTTCCTGGGCGGCGGTTTCTGCTTCTAAGTTGGTAATCAGCGAAATCAGCACCTCTGTTTTTTGGGTCGGTGGAGGCGGCGCTGATAGAACTCTGTATTTGCAGCTCTTGCATAAAAAAGAGACCAATCAGCATAAAAAAAGTAACGTCAGCCAGGGAACCCAGCGGGGCAAATAAATTTTTTCATAAAATCATCTCTTTCTGACCTTGGGCAAAGACAGGAGAAGGTTTCGCAGTCATAAACGCATATGTTTGCGAAAAATGTTTGCGAAAAGTTCTTTGTCAACAGATATCTATGAAGGAAATATTGACAGAAATGAAACATTGTATAAAGATATTTATCATAAATATGAAAAAATAGTTTTGTTGCTGGCCGTAAAATAGGCTATAATGGTAATCGGTACAAACAGTCGTCCAGACTGCCATATTGTCGCGATAAAACCTATTATAGCAGAGTTGAACAGAAAAAGAAAGGGATTTCAATAGGAAAATAAAATTTTATTGAGATTCTTTTTGGCTGCGGAGAAAGAATTTGACAGTAGGGCAGCGAATAAAAGCATAGAACGCTTGCAAAAGCGTGATGCGCACTGGCGATAAGCGTTGCATGCGCCGTTTTAAGAGAACTTATGGAAGGAGCTGGTGCTATGTGGCAGATCTGACCCAGTTGTTAAATCCCATCAATATTCTGGATATTGCCATCGTTGCGATTTTGATTTATAAAAATTAATTTCTATGGTGAAAGGCACCCGAGCCGTACAGTTGATTAAAGGCATCTTGCTGTTGCTGTTGTTGAGCGCGATCAGCAGTAACAGCGTTTTAGGGCTGACCACCGTCAATTGGATTTTGGAGCAGGTGAAAACGCTGCTGTTAATTGCCATTCCCATTGTGTTTCAGCCCGAATTGCGCCGGGGTTTGGAGCAGTTGGGCAACAACGGTTTTTAACCGGCGTGGGCGGTTTTCGCCTGGCGGCAAACGGAATAAAGAGGCCGCCGAGGTGGAATACGTGGTCAATCAGTTGGTGCCCTTTCTGGCAGAGTCCAGCCGCACCCGCACCGGCGTGTTGATTGCCTTGCAGCGCGAAGTGGGATTGAATGAATATGTCAATACCGGCATCAAAATTAACGGCCATGTAAGCAGCCAGTTGCTGGGCAATATTTTTATTGTCAATACGCCGCTGCACGATGGCGCGGTTATTATCGAAGAGGATACCATTTTGGCGGCTAGCTGTTATCTGCCGCTGTCGGAAAATAATAAAATCAGCAAAAGCGCTGGGTACCCGTCATCGGGCGGGCATTGGCCTTTCTGGAAGTGAGCGACGCCATTGTGTGCATTGTGTCGGAGGAAACCGGCGCCATTTCCATCGCCCAGGGCGGACAGTTTGCAGCATAATATCGGGGAAGCGGCATTGCGGCGGACGTTGCTGGAAGGGCTGCAGAGCGACGCGCCCAAATCATTTTGCAGAAGTGGAGGGATGACCATGACAGAAAAGCAGGCAGCGCAGGGAAAAAATGATTGGCTTTTGAAGGTGCTGGCTGTTGTCTGCGCAATCGTGTTGTGGTTTTATGCCGACGCGGAGAGCAATCCTTTGTGACCAAACATTTTGATGTGCCGGTGCAGTATGTCAATCAGGCTGACAATTTGGCGGTAGAGGGCAGCGTACAGACGGTGCGCATTACCATGCGCGGCAAGGAAGCCGATACCTACAGTCTGCGCAGCGATGATTTTACGGCGGAAGTGGATTTGAGCGCCGCTGTCATTGGCAGCGGCGAATATGCCGTGCAGGTGCAGGCGCCCAGTTTGGTGGAACGGTTTTCGGTTGCCCCTGATAAAGTGATGCTGCATATTGATGAAGTGCAGAGTAAAGAGGTGCCGGTACGGGTACGCACCACCGGCACAGTGCCTGCCGGTTATGAACTGGAAAGCACCGAGGTACTTCCCGGAACCGTTATCATTACAGGGCTCAGCAAAGACTTGGAAGCCGTATCCGATATAGAAACAGAAGCCATTGATTTGAGCAAGCTTACGGCGGAAAGTACGCTGGAGGTAAATCTGCACACCGATGACAAGGTGTCCATTCAAGGTGCTGGACAGGTGGCCGTTCATTTTCTAATACAGGAGAAACAAAATCACAGCAGCTATACCGCTGATATTGCGCTGTATCATGTGCCGGACGGATATACCGTCACGCTGGGACAGAAGTCAGCAACGGTGATTTTAAGCGGCAGCAATGCTTTGCTGGAAAGTCAGCGGGAATTGAGCCGTATCCAGTTTTATGTAGATTGCAGCGGTTTAAGCGAGGGCGAGTATGAGCTGCCGGTGCAAGTGAATTACAGCGGCGATTTGACAATCGGTCAATTAACGCCTGCTACGGTACAGGTTACCGTTACTGCTGCAGAGAAATCTGTTTTTGATGATAATTCTACGGAGAATCATATGGACAATGAATCGACAAATCAGGATGAGGGGAAACAAATTGAAACTATTTGGAACTGATGGTGTAAGAGGAGAAGCCAATACCGTTTTGACAGCGGAGTTGGCCTATCAATTAGGGCGGGCGGCCGCCTATGCTGCAGCGGGACGGTTTGCCCGATAAAGAGCCTGCTGTGGTAATCGGGAAGGATACCCGCATTTCCGGCGATATGCTGGAAGCCAGTTTAATCGCCGGCATTTGCTCTACCGGTGTGCATGTGTATCGGGCCGGTGTAATTCCCACGCCGGCGGTGGCAGTTTTGACCCGTATGCTGAATTGTATGGCTGGCGTGGTGATTTCTGCCTCTCACAATCCCTATCAGGATAACGGCATTAAATTTTTCAGTCCGCTGGGAACCAAACTGCCCGATGAGCTGGAAGCAGCCATTGAAGCGGTGGTGGCCGATGGCTTAAAGGATGTGCCCAGTCCGGCCGGCGCCGGTGTGGGACGGGTGATTGCCTATCCGGAAGGGGCAGAGCGTTACAGCAGCTTTATCAAGAGCAAGGTGGACGGCGATTTTGCCGGACTGCGGGTGGTGGCCGACTGTGCCAACGGCGCGTCCAGTTTGATTGCGCCCAAGCTTTTGCGGGCCTTAGGCGCTGACGTGACAGCCATCGCCTGCACGCCGGACGGCGTCAATATCAACAACGGCTGCGGCTCTACCCACCTGGAGCAACTGCAAAAAGCAGTGGTAGACTGTCAGGCCGATTTGGGCGTAGCCTATGACGGCGATGCAGACCGTTTACAGGCGGTGGACCAGTACGGCAATGTGGTGGACGGCGACCGGTTGCTGTTGATTTTCGGCAGCTACTTAAAGAAACAGAGTTTGTTGGCGCAAGATACTGTGGTGATTACAGTGATGAGCAATATGGGCTTAAAAAATTGCGCTGCAGGAAAGAGGCATCAAAACGCTGGAAACCAAGGTGGGCGACCGCTATGTGATTGAGGGCATGAAAGAAAGCGGCGCTGTGTTAGGCGGCGAACAGTCGGGCCATATCGTGTTTGGGCTGGATAACACCACCGGCGACGGTATTTTGAGCAGTGTGAAGCTGCTGCAGATTTTAAAAGCAGAGCAAGCAGTCGCTGGCTGATTTGGCAGCCCAAATGGAGCAATATCCGCAGATTTTAATCAATGTCCGCGTTAAAGAAAAGCATGGCTGGCAGGAAAAGCCGCAAATTCAGGAGGCCATTGCCGCTGCACAGGCCCAATTGGGTCATAGCGGCCGCATTTTGGTGCGGGCTTCCGGCACAGAAAATTTGTTGCGGGTGATGGTGGAAGGCAAAAATCAGGCGCAGATTGAGCGGCTGGCGCAGCAAATTGCCGGTGTGATTGAAACGGTGATGAACCCATCGTGATTGCTGGAGTTGGAACCGACATGGTGGAGATTGACCGTATCCGCCGGGCCATTGAAAAAAATCCGCGTTTTTTGGAGCGGGTCTATACCCAGCAGGAAATTGCCTGCTGCCGGCGTAAGGCCAATTGCTGGCAGTCCTTTGCGGCCCGTTTCGCAGCCAAGGAAGCGGTCAGCAAGGCGTTGGGCACCGGCATTGGTCCGGTAGGGTTAAAAGAAATTGAAGTCATCAATGCAGCAAGCGGTCAGCCCCAGGTGGCGCTTTATGGAAAAGCCCAGGAGCTGGCCCAAAGCAGAAATATACAGCGTGTGCATATCAGTTTGAGTCATTCTGAGGCCTATGCCATTGCCATGTGCTGGAGGGGGAGTAGGATGTATCTGGTAACGGCAGAACAGATGCGGCAGGTAGACCGCGCCGCCATTGAAGAACTGGGCATTCCGGAAATGGTGCTGATGGAGAATGCCGGCAAAGCGGTGGTGGATTTTTTACAGGAACAGTTTCCTGATTTAGTGAAAAAGCGTGACCATTGTGGCCGGTGCTGGCAACAATGGCGGCGACGGCTTGGTGGTCGCCCGTTATCTGCACCGTATGGGCGTGGCGGTTAAAGTGTTTATTGCAGCGGAACGGGAATTATCGCCCAGCGCCAAACAAAATTATGAAATTTTGGCCAAGCTGCCGGTGAAAATTTACTGGCTGGATAGCGAAAACAGCATGCATTTATTGAAAGTCACAGTCAATTACAGCGATATTTTAATTGATGCTTTGCTGGGCACCGGCGTCAACCGGGAAGTAACAGGACGGGCTGAGCAGATTATTGATATCGCCAACCGGCGCAGTTGCTTGAAGGTAGCCGTTGATGTGCCTTCCGGCTTAAACAGCGATACCGGTGAAATTTGGGGCCGCTGTTTGAAGGCCGATTACACGGTAGCCTTGGCCCAGCCCAAACAGGGGACAGATGCTCAACAAGGGCCTTCGCTATTGCGGTCAAGTGGTGGTAAAGGACATTGGCATTCCCGAAGAAGTCTATCAGGGTTTGGCGTTAAACTGTCAGATTATTGACGACAGTGTTTTGGCAGTGTGTCGGGAGCCGCGCAGCCGGGCCAGCCACAAAGGCACCTACGGGCATTTATTGGCAGTGGGCGGCGCAATGGGCATGAGCGGCGCAGTGACACTGACAGCGCAGGCAGCTTTGCGGGCAGGCGTGGGGCTGATGAGCTGCGCAGTGCCCGACGGCGTACAACTGCATGTGGCGGTCAATGTGCCGGAGGCAATGGTGCAGCCATTGCCCGGCGGCAATCAGTTTGGAGAAGAAAGTATTGGGCCGTTAAAAAAGAGCAGTTGCGCAATAAAAAGCGGTGGTTGTAGGGCCCGGCATGAGCGGACCGTGGACCGGCGCCATTGTGGCGGAAATTTTGCAGAACAGCCGCTGTGCCACAGTCATTGATGCCGACGGCCTGCATGTTTCGGCAGAGTGGATGGACAAGCTGGCAGAGGCCAGAGGGGCCGGTGGTGCTGACGCCCCATCCCGGTGAAATGGCACGGCTTACCGGATTGGAAACCGGCTATATTCAAAACAACCGCCTGGCAGTGGCCCAGGACTTTGCCGAAAAAGCACAAGGTATGGCTGGTGCTGAAAGGCGCCAACACCATCATTGCTACGCCCAACGGCAAGCTTTATATGAACGTGGCTGACAGCCCCGCACTGGCGGTGGCCGGCAGCGGCGATGTGCTGGCGGGCATCATCGGCGCATTTTTGGCGCAGGGCATGCAGCCCGACGAAGCCTGCTGCTGTGCAGTGTATCTGCACGGACTGGCAGGACAACAGGTGGCGCAAACCATCGGAGAAGTAAGCAGCAAAGCAGGAGACATCATCAATTCCATTTCAACAATCTTAACGAGGTGACAGCATATGAGCGCATACCGCCCAGCATGGCTGGAAATCAGTCCAGCTAATTTGCAGTATAATTGTGAGACAGTAAAAAAATCGTAGGGGATCAGGTAAAGGTGTGTGCCGTGGTGAAAGCCAACGGCTACGGACATGGCGTGATAGAAACCAGCAAAGCCTGTTTGGCAGCAGGCGCAGAGTTTTTTTGGCAGTGGCTATGCTTACCGAAGCAATGGAGCTGCGGGAAGCAGGGGTTCACCTGCCCCATTCTGATATTGGGCTGGACGCCGGAGGAAGGCTATGAGCAAGCCATTCAGCAACAAATTCGGTTAGCGGTGTTTGACGCCGAAGAAGCGGCGCGGTTGAATGCCAAAGCCCTGGCAATGGGGAAAAAAGGCGCTGGTGCATCTCAAATTGGATACCGGCATGTCCCGGATTGGTTTTCAGGCCGATGAAACTGGATTGGCGACTGCAGAGGCCATCTTAAATATGGAAGGCATCACGGTAGAAGGCATTTTCAGCCATTTTTCCAAAGCCGGCGAGGCCGACAAAACCTTTGCCAGAAATCAACTGGCGATTTTCAAGCAATTCTGTGCGCAGCTGGAAGAACGGACCGGTGTGCGCATTCCAATCCGGCATATGGCGGCCAGCGCCGGCATCATTGATTTGCCGGAGGGCCATTTGGATATGGTGCGGCCCGGCATTATGCTGTATGGTTTTCAGCCTTCTGCTGAAATGCACAACACAGCAGATCTGAAGCCGGCTTTGGTGTGGAAAGCGCGGGTAGGCAGGGTGCAGCTGCTGCCGGCTGGGCGGTTGATTGGCTATAACGGTACCTTTGAGCTGAAAACAGGATACGCTGGTGGCAACGGTGCCGGTGGGCTATGCCGATGGCTATAACCGGCTGTTGAGCAATTATGGATATGTGCTTTGTCAGGGGGAAAAAACTGCCCATTATCGGCAAGGTGTGTATGGACCAGTTTATGGTAGACGCCTCTCAGGTGCCGCAGTTACAAGTGGGCGACGAGGTGACGCTGCTGGGTACCGACGGCGATGTGTCCATAACCGTGACCGAGATGGCGGCTATGCTGAAAACCATTGAGCATGAGATTGTGTGCGGAATTGCACCGCGGGTGCCTAAATTTTATATAGACTAGCCGTGGCATGCATAGTAGAGAAAAAACAGAATGTTGGAGAGAAACCATGACGAAAATCAGACGGGGAGATGTATTTTTTTGCCGAACTGGATCCGGTGATTGGTTCTGAGCAGGGTGGTGTAAGGCCGGTGCTGATTATTCAAAACGATGTGGGCAATCAGCACAGCCAGACCACCATTGTGGCCGCCATTACCGGACAAATGTGCAAAGCAAAGCTGCCAACCCATGTAGATTTGGCTGGCAGAGAAAATGGATTATCGAAAATTCCGTGGTTCTGGTGGAGCAGGTGCGCACCATTGATAAAAACGACTGAAAGAGCGCATCTGCACGCTGGACAAAAACATTATGGAGCAGGTGGACCAGGCATTGCAAATTAGTATGGGCCTGCGGGCTGCCTTCCCAAAAGAGGAGGATACAGGCTGTGAGCGAACCGAACGAACAGAGCCGGCAGCAGAAGGAGCAACTGAAACGGCTGGCAAAAAGAACTCAACTGGCCGTTGGGAAAAATCAGTAAAACGGTAGAATTGCTGGACGCCGGCAATACCATTCCTTTATCGCCCGGTACCGCAAAAGGAAGTAACCGGCGAAATGGACGAAGTGGTGCTGCGGCAGTTGGCAGAACGGCTGCAGTATTTGCGCAATCTGGAGCAGCGCAAGGAGGATGTGCTGGCCAGTATCGGCGAGCAGGGCAAGCTGACTGCAGAGCTGGAGCAGAAAATCCGGGCGGCAGAAATTTTGCAGGAAGTGGAAGACCTCTATCTGCCCTATAAGCAAAAAGCGTAAAACGAGAGCCAGCGCAGCTCGGGAAAAAGGGCTGGAGCCCTTGGCCATGGCAATTTTGGAGGGCGATATCGCAAGCAGCATAGAAGCAGCAGCAATTTTATACATAGATGAAGAAAAGGGCGTAGCAACAAAGGAAGCAGCAGTACAGGGCGCTATGGATATTGTGGCGGAAATCCTTGCCGACGACGCCGACTTGCGAAAAATTGCTCGGCAACTGGCCTGGAAAGACGGACGGCTGGCAACGCAGCTGCGCAAGGAGCTGGGTGAGGAAGAAACCACGCCCTATGAAATGTATTACGCCTATGAAGAAGCGGTGCGCAAAATTCCGCCCCACCGGATTTTGGCCATCAATCGCGGTGAAAAGGAGGACGTGCTTTCGGTAAAACTGGAGCAGCCCGAAGAACCGGTGCTTGCCGCCATTGCCCGTCAGTATCAGCGCAAGCGGCCCGCCGACGGTGCAGCTTTATTTGCCGAAGCGGCCAAGGATAGCTGGAAGCGGTTGATCGGTCCGGCCATTGAGCGGGAAATCCGCAGCCAGTTGACCGAGCAGGGCGAAGCACAGGCTATCAAGGTGTTTTCCGCCAATCTGCACAGTTTGCTTTTGCAGGCGCCGGTGAAGGGGCGTACCGTACTGGGTGTAGACCCAGGCTTTCGCACTGGCTGTAAACTGGCTGTGGTGGACGATACCGGCAAGGTCTTGGAAGTGGGTGTGATGTATCCCCATCCGCCGCAGAAAAAATACAAAGAAGCGATGGAACTCATGAAGGCCATGATTGCCCGCTGGCAGGTGGACATCATTGCCATTGGCAACGGGACCGCTTCGCGGGAATCGGAGGCGTTAGCCGCAGAAGTGATTCGGCAGTGTCCGCAGGTGCAGTATATCATTGTGTCGGAAGCAGGGGCCTCGGTTTATTCGGCGTCGCCTTTAGCCAAAGAAGAATTTCCCGAATACGATTTATCGCTGCGCAGTGCGGTGTCCATTGCCCGCCGGCTGCAGGACCCGTTGGCGGAGCTGGTAAAGATTGAAGAGCCGAAAGCGGTAGGCGTGGGGCAGTATCAGCATGATGTAGCGCCCAAAAAGCTGGATGAAGCTCTGGGCGCTGTGGTGGAGGACTGCGTAAACGGCGTGGGCGTGGAGGTGAACACCGCTTCCAGCGCGCTTTTACAGTATGTGGCCGGTTTGAGCCGCTCTACCGCTGACGGCATTGTGAAGCTGCGCAATGAACAGGGCAAGCTGACCAACCGCAAGCAACTGCTAAAAGGTGCCGCGTTTGGGGCCCAAGGCTTATGAGCAGTGCGCCGGCTTTCTCCGCATTGCCGATGGGGAAAATCCGCTGGACAACACGCCGGTGCATCCCGAATCCTACGGCGCGGCAGAGGCTTTGCTGCAGCAATTAGGCTATGACAAAGCCGACCTAACCGGCGAGAAACTGGTTGCCATTCGGGAAAAACTGCAAAAGGTTGCGGTGCAGGAAATGGCAGATAAGCTGCAAATCGGCGAGCCTACGCTCAGAGATATTATCGCGGCGCTGCAAAGCCGGGCCGCGACCCGCGGGAAGAACTGGAGCCGCCGCTTTTGCGCAGCGATGTGCTCTCCATGGAGGATTTGAAGCCGGGCATGGAATTGATGGGCACTGTGCGCAATGTGGTAGATTTTGGCGCCTTTGTCGATATCGGCGTTAAGCAGGACGGGCTTATTCATATTTCCCAGTTCGGCAGTAAATTTATCAAGCATCCTATGGAAGTGGTTTCTGTAGGCGATATTATCAAGGTGCGCGTGTTGGATGTGGATTTGCGCCGCAGCCGCATTGCGTTGACTATGAAGACAGGAGAACAACAAACATGATTGCATTGACCAATGGAATGTTATATACCATGGAAGACGGTATTGTGGAGCAGGGCACTGTGCTGATTGAACAGGGCAAGATTACCGCGGTGGGCGCTGCGGTGGAAATTCCTGCCGGTGCGCAGGTTATCGACGTGGAAGGGCGGATTGTTACGCCGGGCTTTTATTGACGCCCATACCCATATGGGTATTGATGAGAAATCCATCAGCCCATCGGTGATGATTGCAATGAAATGACCGAGCCCAATACAGCAGAATTGCGAGCAATGGACGCCATCAACTATCGGGATTTGTCCTTTCAGGATGCGGTTAAGGCCGGTATCACCACAGTGATGATTACCCCGGCAGCGCCAATGTGTTTGGCGGCTTGATTACCGTTATGAAAACGGCGGGCAAAACCTATCAGGACATGCTGCTCAATGGAGAAGCGGGGTTAAAAATGGCCTTTGGGGAAAATCCAAAGCGGGTTTACGGCGAAAAGGATAAAACGCCGTCCACCCGTATGGCTACCATGGCCATTGCCCGGCAAGGCTTTTATGAAGCCCGCGAATATCTGAAAAAAGTGAAGAGGACAAAAGAATTCAGCTTACAGACTGAACACATTGCCAAAGCCTTAGACGGCGGCATTCCGGTGCGGGCCCATGCCCATCGGGCCGATGATATTCTGACTGCCATCCGGCTGCGGGATGAATTTCATTTAGATTTGGTGGTGGAGCATTGCACCGACGGCCATCTGATTGTGGACGAATTGAAAGCAGCCGGTGTGCCTGTCACAGTAGGGCCCAGTCTGAGCAATCGGGCTAAGGTGGAGATGGAGCACGTCACCTTCCGCACGCCGGGCATTTAGCCGACGCTGGTATTGACGTGGCCATCATTACCGACCATCCCTGCACACCCATTCAGTATTTGCCCATCTGCGCCGGGCTGGCCGTGCGGGAAGGCATGAAGGAATATGACGCTTTCAAAGCGCTGACCATTACGCCGGCTAAAATTTTTAAAAATTGACGACCGCGTCGGTAGCTTAACAGTTGGAAAAGACGCCGACATCGTTGTGTGGAACAATCATCCGCTGGAAATTATGGGCAAGCCCCAAATGGTGTTTGTCAACGGCCAGCAGGTTGTGTGAGAAATTGTGTGAAAAAAATAGAATCAAAATGATAGCAAACGGCTTCCGGTATGGAGCCGTTTTTTTTGATGAAAACTGAGCCTTTTGCAAGATAAACCGGCTGTCAAATCGGTACAGGATTACCCATTAAATTTATTTATATATTTTTCAAAATACGATGGTTGAGCGAAAACAAGTTATAGCAGGATGAATTTTCCATTTTATACAGGATGGCTCATAATATGCACCCAAAAAGCAGGTTAATCAACAAAAACATGTTTAAATGTTGCATATTATAAGGCCCTTTGCATAATCGCCGGTTTGACGGTCTGGAAAAAATCGTCTATGCTGGAAGCAACAAAATTGCATTGGAAAAGAATGGAGGAATTGTATGAAAAAAAAATGGATGGATTAAGCTGTATCGAGGATTATTGGAACATGGGATTTTTCAGGACGCCCAGGTCTTGCAGGTGTGGATGTATTGTCTGCTGCGGGCCACTTATCGGGAAACGAAGGTGACAGTGGGCCGGCAAGTGGTGGTTTTGCAGCCGGGACAGCTTTTATATGGCCGCAAAGCAGTCAGCCAGCGGCTGAACATGGGAGAAGGCAAGCTGCGGGGGCATTATCGAGCAGTTGGAGCGGATGGGCTGCATTGGCGTGGAGAGCAATCATCAGTATTCGGTTATTACAGTCTATCACTGGCAGCAGTATCAGCAGGAAACAGGCGCGGCGGCCTTTCCCTTTGATTGCGATTTTCTGGAAGAGCCCTATGCCTTAGCGGATGAAACAACCGATATAGAAAGGGCGCGCCCCTTGAAGCAGAACCAACCGCCGACCAGCCGCCGGCGCTGTCTGCAAGCGGTGCGGAGGAAAAGCAAAATCAATTAGCAGCCAACGGACAGCCGGCGGAGAACCACAAACAAGAATATAATAATAAAATAAATAATAAGAAAATAAACGAAAAGAAAGAAAATCATGATAAAATAAAAAATAAGAATAAAATAAAAAACTGAAAATCAAAAAAGCAGTGCCGCTGTTTTTGCATCGTCAGCCGAACAAAATTTGTCGGCCTGTTCTGAAAGCAGCAAGTGAAAAAAGAACCTGATAAAAAAAAGAAGAACAGAACAAAAAGCACAGCAGACAATGGGTGGTGGGATAGATTTTTTTCAACGCTGCCGGGGGAACTGGAACAGCAGGAGTTATTTCCTGTGCAGCCGAAGGAAAGGGCACAGCAATGGGAGGAAGCGCACGCCGCTGACAGCTTGCAGGACTGTCCGTTCTGGATGGTGGAAAGCAGCGGGCAGGGAGTCGCTGGGCGTTGAAGAAATAGCGGTGCTGGACCAACTGGCGGTAAATCGTCACGGCTTTTGTGTGCCATGGAAATGCAGCCGCCTTCCCAGCCCTATAGCCAGCAGGATTGGGACCAATTAGAGCAGTTGTTTTTGTGCGCCCAAACCGAAGAATTGCAGGTGCTGGCAGACGCCGAAAGCGCAGATGCAACTGGCAGAGCGGCAGAAGCTGGAACGGGCGCGCCGCAACTTCGACAGGCTGTGGCAGTGCTATCCGCGGCC
>VOFC01003623.1_pt1 | contig 12791 bp, 26 predicted proteins | sample 5384161 | NCBI WGS metagenome assembly VOFC01 (sample SAMN12384722, study PRJNA508395) | human gut metagenome | isolation source: healthy gut B | host: Homo sapiens | reverse complement strand
GGGAGATGGACAGTTCTACCGTGGAACACTTCGTTCCGGACAGAGTCTGGAATCCGATGCAAGTGTTGTAGTGGTTGGGGGACGTGAATCCTGGAGCTTCCGTATGTGCCAAAGGTAATGTAGTTGTTCTTGGATGTGCCAAAGGATATTTGAGTGCAGGATGTGATGGAGATGATCACGCTTTTGTCGCAGCACTTGATATGCAGCCGATGCAGATCCGTATCGGAAAACACATCGCAAGAAGTGCCGATGGAGAACCAGAGAAGAAGAAAAAAAGCTTTCGGAAGATCAAAGAATAATGACAATCAGCCGATGGAAGCACAGATTGCATTTGTAGAAGATGAAAATATTTATATCGAGCCCATATCTAAAGCGCTCTTAAATGAAATCATAGTATAGTGAATGGAGGAAACAAAATGAGTGAAGTTATCGTAATCACATCTGGAAAAGGGTGGCGTTGGAAAGACAACAACCACTGCCAATGTGGGAACAGGATTAGCGAAGGAAGGAAAGAAAGTCGTATTGATCGATACAGATATCGGACTTCGTAATCTGGACGTTGTCATGGGGCTTGAGAATAGAATCGTTTATAATCTGGTAGATGTTGTAGAAGGCAACTGCAGAATCAAACAGGCATTAATCAAAGATAAGAAATATCCGAACCTTTTCTTATTGCCGTCTGCCCAGACCAGAGACAAGACATCCGTAACACCAGAACAGATGTCAAAACTGGTAGAAGAAATAAAAAGTGAATTTGACTATATCATTCTTGACTGCCCAGCAGGAATCGAACAAAGGATTTAAAAATGCAATTGCAGGAGCAGACCGTGCACTGGTTGTTACCACACCGGAGGTATCTGCAATCCGTGATGCAGACCGTATCATTGGTCTTTTAGAGGCAAATGATATACATAAGATCGATCTGGTGATCAACAGGATCCGTATGGATATGGTAGAACGAGGAGATATGTTATCCAAAGATGATGTTCTTGATATTCTTGCAGTTGACCTGATCGGAATCGTACCAGATGATGAGAATATCGTCATTTCCACAAATCAGGGAGAACCATTGGTTGGAAGCAATACACCAGCAGGAAAAGCTTATAAAAATATTTGTGACCGCGTGATGGGCAAAGAAGTCCCATTTATGGAAATTACAGGACCAACTTTCTTCCAGAGACTTACATGTATTTAAAAAGTAGAGGGAGAGAAAAACGATGGGTTTTTTGATAATTTTTTAAGAAAAAAGTTCAGGAGAAGTGGCAAAAGACCGATTAAAACTATTGTTGGTATCTGACCGCTCAAATTGCTCTCCTGAGACGATGGAACTGATCAAAGATCGACATCATTAAGGTAATCTCCAAATATATGGAGATCGATCCAGACGGACTTGACATTCAGATCACACAAAACAGCGAAGAATCCGAAGGACCTGCATTATATGCAAATATTCCGATCCGTGAGCTTAGAAAATAACATTGGAGAGATACTATGTTGCGAAATTATCGACTGCAGAATTACAATTTCAAACTTGTTTTTAACGTACTTGTACTGATGGCGATGAGCCTTTTTGTTTATTCACAGTGCCAAAGCATCCTATGTGCCAAAACAGGCATTGGGGATCATTATGGGACTTGGAATCATTGTGGTCGTATCACTGATTGATTTTCAGGTATTTACAAGAAATGCAGAAATATTGTATATTTTTATGTAATCATGCTGATCGGCGTCAAGTTATTTGGAAAAGATGTGAATGGAGCCAAACGATGGTTTTTCATTAGGTCCATTGGGAACTTTCCAGCCATCAGAACTTAGTAAAGTGATCATGATCATTGTTGTTGCAGCATTTCTTGTCAAACATCAGGATGATCTGAATGAACCTAAGGTATTAGGAAAACTTGCTGTAATCTGTGCAATCCCGCTGCTTTTGATTTTGAAACAGCCAAGTCTTTCCTCAACACTCGATATTTGTTTTATCATTCTTGGAATGATATTTATGGCAGGATTGTCTTCAAACTGATCGTTCGTGTATTGATTATTGGAGTACCACTTTTAGCAATCTTTTTGTGGTATGTTCAGACACCAGGACAGGTGTTGTTAGAGCCACATCAGGTAGCAAGGATCATGTCCTTTTTACATCCAGAGAATTACGCAGATTCCACTGCTTTACAGACAAGCAATTCGATCATGGCGATCGGTTCTGGCGGACTATTTGGCAAGGGATTTGGAAGTAATACGATCTCAAATGTATCTGCAAGTGATGTAAATTTGGTATCAGAAAATCAGACAGACTTTATTTTCTCTGTGATCGGAGAAGAATTTGGGTTTGTTGGATGTGTGGTATTGATCATTGTTTTTGCATGCCTTGTATATCAGTGCATGAATGTGGCGAAGAAATCAGGGAATCTGATCGGAACTTATGTGGCTGTAGGAGTTGCGTGTTATATGGGATTTCAGTCTTTTATCAACATTGCAGTTGCTACAGGAACCATGCCGAACACCGGACAGCCCTGCCATTTATCAGTTATGGATTAAGTTCCTTAATGTCGGCGTCAATCGCGATAGGAATGGTACTTAATATATATTTACAAAAGAAAAAGACACTAGGAGGTTCTATCTATGAATGTAGGATTAGTTGCCCATGATGGCAAAAAAAGAACCTGATGCAGAATTTATGTATCGCGTATCAGGATATTTTAAAAAACATAAATTATATGCTACAAGTACGACTGGACAGATGATTGAAGATGTTGCAAACTTAAAGATCCACAAACTTCTTTGCCGGCCATTTTGGCGGTATGCAGCAAATGGGATCTAAGATCTCCAATAATGAAATAGACCTCTTGATCTTTTTACAGGACCCGGCAAATAAGAAGAGAACACCAGATTTTTTATAATGTTTTAAATCTCTGTGATCAGTATAATATTCCGTGTGCCACGAATCTTCCAACGGCAGAAGTATTGATCCTGGCACTGGACCGAGGAGATTTAGATTGGAGGAATATGTATAAATAGACTGTCACACGACGGTCTTTTTTTTACAGAAAGCATAAAATGAAAAAAATTAATTTGTATTTGTATGTCCGTCATGATGATCACCTTATCTGGCTGTCAGGCATCGGTAAAGACAGGTGGATTTACATCATATGATGAACATTATCAGAAGAATGAAACGGCATTAAAAGAAGATGCATTGTGACCGTTGGGAATCCAGAGGTTCCAAAGTAGCGGTTGTATCCAAAGAAAAAGGCGGATAATAATGACTATCCGGAAGCCAAGGAAGTTTTGTTGGTCAATAATACAAAGAATAAAGTATTAGTAAGCCAGAAGGTATTTGATCAGGCATATCCAGCAAGTACAACAAAGATCATGACAGCATTGCTGACTTTGGAGAATTTAAATTTAAGTCAGGTTGTAACGATCAAACATGACATCACATTCCCTGATGGAGCAGCTGTGGCGATCCATCTGAAAAAGGGGGATAAGATCACAGTGGAAGCATTATTAAATGCATTGATCATTATGTCAGCCAATGATGCAGCCGTTGCACTTGGAGAGGCAGTGGCTGGAAGTGAAGCAAACTTTGTAAAAATGATGAATAAGAGAGCCAAAGAACTCGGAGCAACCAATACGCATTTTGCAAATCCAAATGGACTTCATTTAAGTGATCATTATTCTACAGCGTATGATCTTTATCTGATCTTTAAGGAAGTAGCGAAACACAATGAATTTTTCAATATTGCGGGAAGATCAAGCAGTAGAATTGAATATCTTGGTTCCAAGGGAGAACAAAAGATTTACGATATGGCTTCCACAAACCAGTATATTGCCGGAACATATACACTTCCAAGTCAGGTATATATGATCGGAGGAAAGACTGGTACAACAACACAGGCAGGTTCTTGTCTGATTCTTCTTACAAAGAATAAAGACGGTGAAGAATTCATTTCCGTGGTGTTAAAAGGCGTTACAAAATCAGCTCTTTACCATACAATGACAGATATATTATCAAAGGAAAACTAAGATGGAACGATACAAAGCTTACAGCACACATTTAAAGGAATTATATGGAGAAAAAAGTATATAAATTACCAGTTAATCTTCCGGTGACTTGTCCAAACCGTATGGATGGAGATGGGTGCACTTTCTGTGGAGGTGTGGGAACCGGCTTTGAAGCGATGAACAGTGAGGTATCTGTAAGTGAACAGTTAAATGCGACAAAAGGAAAGATCACAAAACGCTATAAAGCAAAGAAAATTTATCGCATATTTTCAGAATTATACGAATACATTCCTGCCGGTTGACAAGTTTGAGAAGTATCTGGTGGAAGCAGCACAGACGGAAGATATCGTAGGGATTTCGGTATCTACAAGACCTGACTGCATTACGAAGGAATATTTAGACTGTTTAAAGAAGATTTCTGAAGAATATCAGGTGAAGATCTCTATGGAATATGGACTTCAGACAGTCAATTATAAGACTTTAAACAAGATCGATCGAGGACATACACTGGCAGAATATCTAGATGCTGTGTTAATGACAGCACCATATGGATTTGAGATCTGCACTCATATTATTTTGAATCTGCCAGGAGATGACATGACGGATGTGATCGAGACAGCAAAGATTCTTTCTGCACTTCCAGTGCAGATCGTAAAATTACATTCTCTTTATATTCCCAAAGGATCAAAAATGTATGAGGAGTATAAAGAAGGAAAAATAACTCTTTGTGATCCAGAAGAATATTTGGACAGACTGGTAAACTTTATCTGTTATGTACGAAAAGATATGGTGATCGAACGACTATTCAGCCGTGTACCAAAAGAAGATGCGTCATTTTCAAATTGGGGAATCAGCTGGTGGAAATTAAAAGATCGATTTGACGAGATCATGGAAACAAATGACTATATGCAAGGATGTAAATTTGACTATTTAAATGGAGCAGCGCTCAGGCGATGGGAGATTTAAGAGATGGCAGCAAAACGAAGACGAACAACAAAAATACATTGGAATATTGGAATGATCATTTTTGTAGTCATATTGGTCTACATCCTGATTAATGTCATCCTGTTTCTAGGCAAGAAAAAAGCTGACTGTCTACAAGGGTGGCGGAAGATAAGATCACCAATACCTTATCGTTTACAGGAATTGCGATCCGTGATGAGGAACTTCTAAAGGCTTCACAAAGCGGTTATATTACCTATTATGTAGAAGAAGGAAAACGGATCAAGAAATCAGGAACGGTCTTTACGGTTGACAAAGATCAGAAGGTTCAGGATGCATTTGTAAGTCAGGTGCAGCAGCTTGAGAAAAAAATAAAAAGTGATCGATGATGAAGAGATTCAGCATAAGATCACAGATTATCAGTCTGTATATAGTGATCATAAGTTCAGCACGGTTTATGATCTGAAATATGATCTCAAGAATGCAATCCTCAACTTAAGTGAAGATTCTATGAAAACAGTTATAGAAGCAGTCAAACAAAAGCTTGGGGATACAAGTTTTGAGACACAGAAAAGTACAAGCAGTGGGGTAACACAATTTTATTCTGATGACTTTGACGGTAAGAGCGCAAAAGATATCACAAGCAAGGATTTTGACCAAAGTCAGTATCGTGTTCAGAGGTATAATACGTCCGATAAAGTAAAGAAAGGCAAAGTTGTAGCTAGGATCAACAAAGCGAAAAAATGGCAGATCGTAATTCAACTAGAAGCAGATCAGTATCGGATGTTGAAGGATAAAAAGTGAAGTGTCGGTTCGTTTCCTGCAAGATCAGACAACAGCCACAGCAACGGTGGAAGTCATCAAAAGGGAAGTTCGTATTTTGGATATCTTAAGTTTAATGATTACGCGGTACGTTATATCAATGAGCGCTACTTAGAAATCGATGTGACGCTTGATTCCTACAAGGGATTAAAGATTCCAAACACATCCATTGTAAAGAAGAAATTCTACCAGGTTCCAGTAAAATACCTCACAAAAGGAGATAACAGTGCGAAAGAACAGTTTACCGTACGTGATACAAGCAACAAAGGCGATGTGACGGTGGAACAAAAGAGCTTTACGATCTATGGAAGAACGAAGGATTACTGTTATCTTGATCCAGAAGAAGTTGGAGAGAACGTAGTGCTTCAGGCAATGGATTCCAAAGATACATTTTTGATTGAGAAAATGAAGACATTAAAAGGAGTTTATTGTACAAATCAGGGATATGCGATTTCCGTCCAATCGATATTCTGATCGAGAAAGATGATTATTCGATCATTGCAAATGATACCAATCAGGGAGTTAGTCGGTATGATTTCATTGTTCTTGATGGAACAACGATCAAGGAAAACCAGATCATATATTAAGGCATAAAATTTATAAGAATTACAGAAAGAAGGAATTGGATATGTTGATTGAACGCTATAATGAAGTAAAAAAGAAACATGTAGAAGAAGCTTGTAAACGTGTAGGACGTGATCCACGAGAAGTGACAGTGATCGTGCAGTCAGCAAGACCAAACCATTAGAAATGGTAGAAGAATTAAGAAAAAGAAAAAGTACTTGATTTTGGAGAAAAATAAGGTACAGGAGATCAGAGATAAGTATGCAAATATCAGTTGGCCGGTAAGATGGCATCTGATCGGACATCTTCAGACCAATAAAATTAAATATATCGTGGATAAAGTAGCATTGATCCATTCTGTAGATTCCATAAAACTTGCACAGGCGATCGACAAAGAAGCAGCAAAAACATGATGTTAAAGAAGTTCCAATTCTGATTCAGGTGAATTTTGCACACGAAGATACCAAATTTGGATTGAATCCAGAAGATGTTTTTGATGTGGTGAAAGAGATTTCTGCCTTAGAACATGTAAAGATTAAAGGGATTAATGCAGATTGCACCATTTGTTGACGATCCAGAAGACAATCGTAAGTATTTTCCGTGCGATGAAGCAATTATCTGTTGACATCAACAACAAAAACTTCGATAATGTAGATATGAGTATACTTTCCATGGGAATGACCAATGATTATGAGATCGCAGTAGAAGAAGGTGCTACAATGGTAAGAGTTGGTACGGCAATCTTTTGGAGAGAGAAACTATAATATTTAGTGGAGGAAGATCTATGAAAGGTACAGTTGACAAACTGCTGAACTTTATGAAACTGACAGAAGATGAAGAATACGATGAAGAGTATGAAGAATATGAAGATGAAGAAAGAAGGAAGAACCAGAGAAAGTAGGTTTTTCCTTCTTTAAGAAGAAAGAAAAGTAGAAGAAGGAAAGCAGTAACAGAAGAAGTAAGTCAGCCGTTTGATAATACAATTACAGGGAGCAGAGAAGAAAAAAAACGAAGATTTACAAGTACAGGAAGTCGTATCTATGAATGGAAGAGGCGTGGAAGTTTATGTAATAAAACCACAGGATTTTGCAGAAGCACAGACGGCAGCTGATCTTTTTTAAAGAAAGGAAGAACAGTTGTGATCAATCTGGAAGGTGTAGAACTTACAGTTGCACAGAGAAGTATTGATTTTGTGGGCGGAGCAACTTATGCGATCAATGGATCCTTACAGGCAGTATCAAACAATATTTTTATTGCAGCACCAGACAGTATTGAAGTCAGTGGAGATTTAAAAGCGAGATCATGAATGAGAATACGATCTCACCACAGTTAAAATAAAAGGTCATGAAGGAAGAAGAGTTATTAAAGAAACGTCTGATGGAATTATGTGAAAAAGCATATAATCAGAATATCTATACATATACACACTTTCTGAATGAATATGAACAGAGTATCTATCAGGATATGAAGAAAGAACTTGATTATGCACATCCAATACTTGTTGGAGGACATAAGTATTTTACAAGGGCAGTGGTGATGTTTGGTTCAGAAAGAATTATTTGGTTATCAGGGTGAGGTTCCAGTGGTTTGTGCCAGGATCTCACCTGTTTTTGATAAATTTGCAGAAGAATTAAGCCACAGAGATTATCTTGGAGCATTGATGAACCTTGGGATCGAGAGATATTTGATCGGTGATATCCTGATCGATGGGAAATATGCCTATATTTTTTGTATGGAACATATCATAGGTGTGATCAAAGAACAGCTTGATCAGGTAAGGCATACGCGAGTTTTTGTGGAAGAAGTTTCATGGGAAGAGACCGGATATGTCCAAAAATACAAGAAAAAAAGAAGGATTTGTTGCGTCCATGAGGCTGGATGTTCTGGTTTCACAGGCTTTTTCTTTATCCAGGAATATCAGTGAGAAGCTGCTAAAGAGCCAGAAAGTATTTCATAATGGAAAGATGTGTTTATCAGGTGGACAAAAGATCAAACAGGGCGATATCATATCCGTGCGCGGATATGGGAAAGTTTCTGGTGGAAGATTTAGGAAAAACATCAAAAAAAAAAAAGGCCGTCAGTTTATCACACTGGCGATCTTTCAATAGGAGGAATATATGATTACACCGGTTGAAGTATTAGGAAAAGGAACTAAAGAGGGGATTTGGCTATAAGGCAGTTGAGGTTGATGAATTTTTAGAAGATCTTGCAAAAGATTATGAAAAAGTTTATAAAGAAAACAACGAACTGCGAGAGAAAAAGTATCTGCACTGACAGAGAACTTTAAGTCATTATCGTACAATTGAAGAATCATTAAAGAGAGCATTAGTTCTTGCGGAAGAAACATCCAAAGAGACAATTGAGAATGCAAACAATAAAGCACAGGCATTAGAAGCAGAAGCATCCCGTAATGCAAAAACAGTTGGTATCAGAGGCAGAGGATCAGGCAGAGAAGATCTTAACAAGTGCGAAAGAAGACTTTAAAGAAGAGAAAGAAAAGCATGAAAAGACGATTGAGAATTATCAGAAGCTGATCCGTAAACTGGAAAGTGATTATCAGAGCTACAAAGCCAGAATGAAGCAGTTTATCAATGGGCAGATGGATATTTTAAATAATCCGTTTATGAGATGGAATTCGAAATTGCAGGATGTGAGCAGACAGATGGAGATGAAGAAGATGAACAATCAAAAACAATTTGGAAATGAACAATAAGATTGAAATCTGCAATGAAGGAAAGAAAGCATATGATATCGTATTAAGAGATTCCTTTGCAGACCTCCTGGACCAGATGGAATTTCTTGAAATTGAAAGAAAAAGTCTGCATTGTGACAGAAAGCAATGTTGCACCAATCTATTTAAAAGAAGTTTGTGAACTGATCTCATCCAAGGCTTCCAAAACGATCACATTCAGTTTTGAAGCCGGGGAAAAACATAAACAGTTAAAGACGATCGAAGCATTATATGAAGAACTGATCATCAATCATTTTGACCGACAGGATCTGTTGATCGCTCTAGGTGGAGGAGTTGTCGGGGGATATGACAGGATATGCAGCTGCAACATATCTTCGAGGCATTGATTTTGTACAGGTTCCAACAACACTTCTATCTCAGGTTGACAGCAGTATCGGTGGAAAGACTGGTGTTGATTTCTTACAGTATAAGAACATGGTTGGGGCTTTCCATCAGCCAAAGCTTGTATACATCAATACAACAACCTTAAAATCTCTGCCAGAGAGAGAATATTTCTCTGGAATGGGAGAAGTGATCAAACACGGATTGATCAAAGATGCCGATTATTATGAATGGATCAAAGAAAATATAGATGCGATCAAGGCAAGAGAGCATGAAGCAGTGAAAGAAATGATCTATCAAAGCTGTCTGATCAAAGGCGGTGTGGTAGAACGTGATCCAAAGGAAAAAGGGTGAGAGAGCGCTATTAAACTTTGGACATACTTTAGGGCATGCGATCGAGAAACTAAAAAGATTTTACATGGCTTCATGGAGAATGTGTGGCAGCTGGGTGCTGTCTGGCAGCAGAGATTTCTTGTATAAAAAAGGAATATCGGTAAAGAAGAAGTTGATGACATCAAAGGTGTTTTTGAAGCATTTGATATGAATAGAGATATCAGTGAACTTTCAGCGGATGATATTGTAAAAACAACCAAATCCGATAAGAAAATGGTCGGAGATAAGATCAAGTTTGTATTGTTAAGATCTGTCGGAGATGCATATATTGATATGAGCGTGACGGATGATGAAATGAAACAAGTATTACAGGGATAAGTTTTTTTAAGGACGAGACATGAAGAAACAGATTCGTATTTATATATATATCATAGGGCTGATCTTGATCGATCAGTTAAAAAAAAATCTGGGCATTATCTGCACTTCGAGGTACAGAAGGGATCGCTGTGATCCCAAATGTATTTGAACTTTCTTATCTGGAGAATCGAGGGCAGCTTTTGGAATCCTTCAGGATCATCAGATTTTCTTTGTATTGATCACAGTAGCTGCTGCAGTGATCTTAACATGGATCTATCGGAGAATACCACAGACGAAGAAATATATACCACTTCGTATCAGTTATGCATTGATCATGGCAGGAGCGTTTGGAAATCTGATCGACAGAGTATTCAGGGATATGTGGTTGATTTCTTTTATTTTAAATGGATTGATTTTCCAGTCTTTAATGTTGCAGATATTTATGTGACCGTAACAATGATATTACTTTTTGATCTTGATCTTATTTTTCTATAAGGAAGAAGATCTTGATTTTCTTAACAGGAAAGGAAAACATGGACGAGACAATAGAAATTAAAGTGACAAGTGAAATGGCAGGCAAGCGTCTGGATGTGGTGCTTTCGGAGCAGTGCAGCGATCTTACGAGAAGTTATATCAATAAATTGTGTAAGGAAGAACGTGCAGCATTAAATGGCAAGACTTCAAAGGCAATAAGAAGTGTAAAGAAGGAGATGTGATCACCTTACAGGTTCCAGAACCGACAGAACTTGAGATTTTGCCAGAGGAGATGAATCTTGATATTGTCTATGAAGATCAGGATGTTATTTTGATCAATAAGCCCAAAGGCATGGTGGTCCATCCGGCAGCAGGACATTACAGTGGTACGCTGGTCAATGGATTGATGGCACATTGTAAGGATGATCTGTCAGGAATTAACGGAGTGTTAAGGCCTGGAATCGTGCATCGTATTGATAAAGACACAACAGGGATCTTGATCGTCTGTAAGAACGATATGGCACACCAAAGTATTGCCAAGCAGTTATATGATCATTCGATCACAAGAAAATATCATGCGATCGTTTATGGAAATATCAAGGAAGAAGAAGGAACAGTCAATGCACCGATCGGAAGAAGCTTAAAAGACCGCAAGAAGATGGGAATCGTCATGGATGGAAAACATGCAGTGACGCATTATAAGGTATTAAAACGTCTAAAGAAAGGTTTTACTTATATCGAATGTCAATTAGAGACAGGAAGGACCCATCAGATTCGTGTGCATATGGCATCGATCAAGCATCCATTGCTAGGAGATGATGTCTATGGACCAAAGAAGTCAAAGTATACACTGGAAGGTCAGTGCCTTCATGCGAAGGTCCTTGGATTCGTACATCCAAGAACTGGAGAATATATGGAGTTTGAAGTGCCTTTGCCAGAGTATTTTGAAAAATTACTGAACAAATGGATAATTAGAACAATCATAGGAGGAAAAACGGAATGAAACTTGGATTTATCGGATGTGGAAATATGGCACAAGCAATGATCACTGGAATTTTGACACAGAAAGTCGTAAGTCCACAGGAATTGATCGTATCCAATCCACGAGAAGAAAAAAAAACAGCGAAACTAAAAGATGAATTTGGAATCATTACAACAACAGACAACAAAGAAGTGGCAAAACAATCAGATATTTTGGTGTTATCTGTAAAGCCACAGGTATACCCGGCTGTGATCAAAGAGATCAGAGATGAAGTAAGCTCAGAACAGATCATCGTAACGATCGCAGCAGGTGTTTCTATGGAAGCAGCAGAGCGTCAATTTGGAAAAAGAAGTTAAGATCGTACGTGTGATGCCAAATACGCCAGCTCTGGTAGGAGAAGGAATGTCAGGACTATGCTGTAATGAATATGTAACGGAAGAAGAGTTTGACCTGGTACATAAGATTTTTTGAAAGTTTTGGAAAAAGCGGAAAAGATCACAGAGAATCTAATGGATGCCGTTGTTGGAGTCAGTGGAAGTGGTCCAGCCTATGTTTATATGTTTATTGAGGCAATGGCGGATGCAGCAGTTGCACAGGGACTGCCAAGAAAGCAGGCATATACATTCGCTGCACAGACATTACTAGGAAGTGCAAAGATGGGGAATCTGAAGGAAGGTGGAGGCAAATCTCTGGTCTGACGAACAGAAATCACATCAGGCTATAGTTAAGGATAAGGTTGCTAAACAAACTAAAGTCCAATAACTACTCGGAATTAACAGTAGTAAATGTGGCAGATATATGGAGAGAAAGAAACGTGTGGTACCCAGGGAGGTCTCGTCAGCGGATGAAAACAGAGTATGAAATCCGTCAGTAATAACGAATGGCGAGAAGTCAGTAGAAGCCATAGTAAACCAGTGGTTGCAAACACTGGCGAAGGGCTGAACTTTAGGAGACACAAGCAATGAATGTAACTGAAAGTAGATTTAAGAACAGACAACTTCATATGGAAGACTATCTGCAAATGGTATCTGCGGAACAGAAAGAGTATGCAGAAGTGTTCGACTACTCTAAGATTACTGAAAAGAGCGATGTCATCACAGACTATTGGACGAACAATCTTTTGGATTTGATTTTGCGAAAAGGCAATCTAAACAATGCCTATAAACAAGTCAAGAAAAACAAAGGAGAAAGGTGGAATCGATGGTATGCAGGTGGATGAACTTCTGCCCTTCCTTAGAGAAA
>VOFC01001947.1_pt1 | contig 12792 bp, 12 predicted proteins | sample 5384161 | NCBI WGS metagenome assembly VOFC01 (sample SAMN12384722, study PRJNA508395) | human gut metagenome | isolation source: healthy gut B | host: Homo sapiens | reverse complement strand
GACTCCTGCCGTCATTCCATGCTCGTCACTTCGTCCACGCCGGTCTGCTCCATTGTCGCCTCTATCAGGTTGGGATCGGATGTGCCCGTGTGGGCGACATCCGCCTGCGCCTGCAGGTTCGTGTACATCGTGTCACGCACATGGATGAGCTGTTGAACTTCCTCGAACCTGTCCGATATCTGTGAAGCTTCAGCTTCGTACAGGTCATGGGTGTACGACCCGATGCAATTCGGGATGTAGGACAGAAAGTCCAGAAAACACCAGTTGTTCCGGCTCCCCGCCATACCCGTGTCCGCAGGCGGATACCACCAGCAGATGATAATCGACACGGCAAGCGGCCTAAACAGCTTCATCACGTCCAACGGCTCGTGCTTTACCATCATCTTGTAGGCGATACCTGCCGCCATGACGATGGAGAACAGTGCCGCGAGTGCCATGCACATCTGCAATATCCACCAAAAAGGTCCCTGCGCACCGGTAAAGGTCGCGTCAGTCAGAAACTCGTTGGTCTGAAAGATGACATCATCTATTTCCTCCTCCAACAGGTTGATGCCGAAATCCGAAAGTATATCTCCGTTTGCCATAGCCCTGTCTTTTTATTTCCCTCTGTTTACACTCTCGTTGTCATCTTCGCCGTTTCCGTTGCTGCCCGATTGCGAACCACGCACCGCAAGGCGTGATTCCTGCCACCGGCTCATGGCATTGCGGACAATACCGCCTTTATGCAGGGTACGGTTGTCCGTTGCGTTCAGCAGTGCTTGTCACCGTTGCGTTCTGACGCTTGGCAAGGTAGCCCACTAAAATCTCGTTCTGCCGTGCCACATCCTCGTAGATGCGCAGATACTCCTTCTTTCGCTGGGTATTGGCATATAGGCGTCTTTCGTGGCTTTGATGGCACACTGATAGACGTGGTAGTATTCCGTCCACCGTTCCTTGTCGGCCGGAGTGCCACCGGACAGGAGAATACGGTCGATGTTGCGCCGGAACCGCTCCATCTGTCTGCTGACCTTATCGCCCTCGGCAAGCCATGCGATGTCCACCTGCCGGTCGGCAACGTTCAACGCCTCGACCTTCGCCCGCTTGACCAAGGCCGAATCAATGGCTTCCGCTTCGTCCACCTGGTTGTAGAGATTGATACCGGCAAGTGTGCGGAACGAGAGCTTGTTTTTGGCCGCTGCCGACTTCTTGTATTTGTTGTGCAGCACGGAATAATAGAGGTCGGGCGAGAGTGCGCCCGTACCGGTCTCCATGACCGTTACCTGATTCTGCTTCGGCGAATCATGGTTGTACGTTACATACTGTGCGTGTACGGCTGTCGTTACGGTGACCGCCACTGCCATGAGTAATAGTTTTCTGTTCATATTCTTCTCTTTTTGTCGTTAATAATCCAGTCTTCCGGCTCCGCGCCAACGCCCGAAGGCGTCATCGAGAATCTCCCGCATGGTGCGGGAGCGATATACCTTTGCTTCCAATAGCCGATGCGCACTTGTATATACCGCCATGTCTCGAAATACGCACGGTTCAGATGCCGCTCGATGTTGTCCAATGAGCGGTTGATGGCCTCCAACACCATCAGCAGGTCGGAGGTCGAGCAGGCCGCCGCTCCGGTGGCATACAGCACAAGGTCGCTCACCGACTTGTAGAGCTGTTCCCCCTCACGGGCAATCGCCCTCAGCCCCCTCGCATTGATGGAGATAATCAGGGTATCTGCGGATTCGATGCGTCCACGTTTCAATATCTTCGCATTGAAATCCTCCAACAATGATTTATAGTCGCCGATACGGTCGCTGACCGATGTGTAGGTATTCTTGACGTTCAGCACCGTGCGCAACGACTGGTACATGACGTCGATGGCATCGAACGCACGGGTGTACCGGTCAAGGTCGATATTCAGCTCTTTATAGCCCCACTTTCTTACAGCTGTACTCGTGCAACAGTTTGTTGCTGTATTCCAAGCGTGCTACGAGCCAGCAGCAGGCTCCGCTGTTTCTTGTGGTCGTTGATGTAGGCTTCCACTGACACGATGTCGAAGGTCCATTGCGCCTTGGCGATGCCGGGCAGCAGGGCGAACAGCACGACGGCAATCTGTATGGTACGTTTCATGGCCGTACCTCCTTTCTGCTGTCTTTGCTGCTGTCGCTCCGCAACGTTTCGCGCGCTCTCCACCCAACGTTCGTGGCATTCCTCCACGAGCGTCAGCCTGCGTCCCTCGTCCATGTCCAGTTCGGGCTGCACATCCTTCAGCACGTCGATGATGCTCCGCTTATAGTGCATCATCTTTTCCAGCGACACGAGGTCTGCGTATATTCTTGTAATCCGGGAATCCACTTCCCTTGCGATTTCGAGCCGGTCGCTCGACCACAGCAGATGGTACACGTCCCCTGTCGGAGTCTCCTCCGGCGGCGTGGTACGGGCGTATTCCGTCGTGATCTTACAGGACGGGTGTTCACGGGCGATTTCGGCGATGCGGTCGTTCACTAATTTGGTTTTCTCCGCATCCGAAAGCCCCGGATCAAGTGTCAGCACATCGGCTACATGTGTGTCCGTATAGACCGTGGTGAGTTCCCATCGGATCTGCACAATGGTACGGTGAATCTTGATACCGAGGAAATATTTCGGTTTGCGGGCTATGGAGACCGTCGCCTTGAACGTGATGACCCCGTTGATATTCGGCATTGTCGCCTTACGCACATAGGTGTAGCCGTTCCACGACCCGCCGTCCTGCCAAGTCAGACCGTAGGCAGCCTTGCAGTCTTGCATGATAGCTGGAATGCGGTAATAGTCATCCGTCGCTACGCTGTTGTCGTCTGCGGCTTCCGACTTCGCTTGAGCATAGTCGGACTGTTTCTTCTTCCACTCCGCGAGTTCTCCTTTCAGACGGTCTATCCGTGTCTTGTTTGCGTTATACTGCTGCCGGTAAGCCGCCGCATCCTCAATGCTCGCCGTACTGATTTTCTTCAGCAGGACAGCGTTCTCGTTTTCCAATGTCCCGATTTGCGCTTCAATATTGGCCGCTTGGCTGTTCGCCTCGTTCAATAGCGCATCCAGTTCCGAAAGGTCGAGGTTGTTTTCCGTCACCGAGGTCTGCATGGCGCACTCCTTGGTGTGGGCATTCAACGAGCTGCCGCATTTACGGCACTTGTATTGTGTCGAGCCTTGTCCAAGCGTAGCCCCGTCGGAACAGGTCACGCTGATGGTCACGCTCTCGCATCCCTTCAATTTGGCGGCGTCCGTTGCTTGGTAATAGTTCCGCGCACCGGAAGATATATAATAGGTGTAGCCGTCCTCGTTCTCGTTGAACTCCGCAAGCCGGACATTCAGTTGCGCCCGAAACGTATTCAAGTCCATCGAGTAGGAATCGAAGACTTCCTCATAGACAACTTCTTCTTTGTTCCAGTTTTTGCTCACATGGATTTCGTATGCGTATGCCTTTTTGGTCTGCTTGTTTTTCTTGCTGATGATATAGGCACTCATCCAATAGTTGATGCTGTAGCTGAACCCGTCGTTCTGGTTGTTCAACTGCTGCACGCGGTTTCTTGACCAACCGGCATATCCTTCCGAGTTGGCAAGTACCTGTTCCCGTTGCGAGGCATCAGGATAGAAATTCGGGTCGCTCGTGTTGAACCGCACCCATGCGCCCCCGTTCAGGATGCTGTTGTCGTCCGTCGGAGGATAGTAGTCGCACAGCGATACGCTCCCTTGGTCACGCCGGGCAATGTACCACCGCTGCGTGTAATAGTTCCCCATCGCTTCGTCCAGGTAGTCGGTCATCCATGCCGTGAGGTTGTAGTTGCTGAAGTTGAACAGACCGGCCACGTTGTCCGGACCACCCACCATGTCAATCAGCAAGCCGCTGATGTCATGTTCCGCCTGCTCGAATAGACTCCCGTAGTGTTCATACAGGTTGCCGATTTCTTCAACCTTTCCGCCCATCAGGTCATGGAACGAGCTGCTTTGCAACAGGGCGTCACCGAGGTTCCTCCACGCCATAAACACCGCTGGTCGTGCCCCGGCGGATAAATACCTCGCGGAAGAAGCTGCGTCCTTCCTTGTTTTCGAGGCGGTTGATGGTGAAAATTTTCTTACAGTCCACGTCCGTTAGGCCAAGAATCGCCTTGATGGTGTCGAAACGTTCCTTGAATTTGCTTTGGTCAAGCAGCATCACCACGTCCGAGTTGTTGATGATGGCCTCCTTCACGATCTCGCTGCCGATGATGTCCTGTATCTCCTGTGTCACCACGCCGACCGAAGCCCAGAACTTACGGGCCGTCTTGTACATAAACTTGATGTATTCGGCCATGAGCGGGCTGGCAATGGCCTTCCACGCTTCCTCGATGACAAGGACTTTACGGTTCTTCTTGATACGCATCTTCTGTAAGAATACGTCCATGATAATCAGCGTGACAAGAGGGAACAGGAGAGGGTCATCTTTTATACTGTCGATTTCGAAGACCACGAACGTCTCGTCGAACAGCGAGCTGTCCATGTTTTCGTTCAGCGTTTTTTCGTGGTTGCCGCCCAAATAAAAGTCCTTCATCATATAGCGGTATGTCGAGAGGTCGATGCCCGTGATACGGTTCTCCTCACAGATATCCGGGATGCGCTGCACGGAATATTCATAGAAAGAGTTGAATGACAGTTCTTCCACTTTCAGTTCCTTGCGCCGACCCTCTATCTCGTCAATGATACCCTCGATGCGGGCCGCGCGTTCCCGTTCGCTTTCGTGCCGCTTCTCACTGCTGTTGCGGTCATCAATAACGAGGCTCTTACGCAAGTCCTCACGCTGTTGGGGTGTGAAGCTCTCGAAACCGTTGAAGTAGGCGTCGTAATATTCCGTGATGACGTGCTCTATCAGACGGTCTTCCGTCTTTGTGACCGTTCCCTGCGTACCTTTCCAGATAAGCAAGACGAGGTTTTTCAGGAATCCCGTTTTTTTCTACGTTCATCTCTTCCCGATTGATGCGGAACGGATTCATCGTGATGGGCCGTTCCTCGGTATAGCTGATATACTTGCCGCCGAAATACTCGCATAGCCCCTCGTATGAGTTACCCGTATCGACCATTACCACGTCCGTCCCCTGTTCATGCAACTGGCGCACGACGGAATTCATGTGGAAACTCTTTCCGCTGCCCGAAGGCCCCAGGCAGAAAAAATTCGAGTTGTCGGTCAGCTTGTTCTTTCCCTCTTTTCCCGTGATGTCGATAGCTACCGGAACACCTTGGCGGTCAGTGTAATAAACTTTTAGCGGTGTTTCCTCACTATGCTGCACCCGTTCTTTGTACATCAGGCATACCGCAGCGTCGGAGAGGGTCAGAAAACGGTCATATTCCTCGTTCAGGCTGTAACAGTTGCCCGGAAACGAACTGACGAACAGTTCCAGTTGGTTGTATGCACGCTTACTGATGTGTATGCCCATGCGCCCAAAAGCGTTTTCCAAGTGATTCGTGCATTTTTGAAGGTCGGTGTCCGCAGGCACGCCCACCACCATGTTGAAGTGCGTGTACACGAGCAGTTTGCTTTCACGGGCTATTACGTCCTGTACCTGTTTGATGTCCTCTACGGCCATTTGGTTACTCGGATTGGGGATGCTTGCATGCCGGTTCTTCTTTTTATCGAGTAATGCCAGTTCCCGCTTCTGGCTGGGCAGGAAAATAATTTGGTTGTACACCACCGTTTCTGCGTTCGGAATATTATCCACCACCGAGACAAGATCCACTGGCATCTCGGTATTATTCACCTCGATATTGGTATAGGGACGTATCAGCGAGGGGAGCGCGGCGCAGTCCACGTCCACGAGGCTGTACACCTTACAGCGTTTGTCACCCATCGATACCGTTTCGTCGTCAGCCTTGACATTCGTCATCGAGACCATACGGTCTTCGAAGTTCATCGCAAAGTAACGGTCCACATATTCGCTTGCCTCGGCTTTGTTCAGGAATTTCACTTGTACACCGCTGTCGCGTAGTAGGTCTCGAACCTTATAAATTTTCACGAGGAAATCGCGCCATTTCTTGCTATCGTACGAGAAAAGACGGCTCTTCTTCGCCTCCTGTGTGATAGTCAGGTAGCAAAGGCTGTCCGTGTACGGACGCCCATTAAAATAACGGAAGTACGATGCCGAGAGAAATTCTTGATTATGCTCCGGCTCGTTCGCGAACTGTTTCCTTACGAAGATGTCCTGTTTGTGCAAGGCATACCCTTCGCCCAGTGTCTGCGCAAGGGCAGAGAACAGGTGCGTGAAGTCGTAGTAGCTGTCAATGTCCGCTGAATACTTCTGTACCGGATTCTCTATCTTCAAGACGGCGGAATATTCGCCCGTCTTGGTGTACAGCACACCCACACCGTCCGTTTCTTCCACTGAAAAATAGATGTCCTGAAAGATTCGCTTGCGCTTGCCGCCCGTACCGAACGCATAGACCGACAAGGCCATACCCGTACATAGGGCGATGAAAAATAAAATGATATATAGGGTCATTCCGATATTCGTTCATTAAATAGGGGCAGGTCTGCCTCGGCTGGAGACGGACCCGCCCGCGTTCAACAATCAATAAAGCCATGCACATTGCCGTGATGGTTTTTCTTATAGTCATACTTTGTGCGAATAGGCATACACATACACTCCACGTTTTACATTTTTACTGTGCAGCCCCTTTCGCTGTTTGAGGATGATAAGCACGATTCCCGCAGATAAGACAGTTGCCAATACGACCAGTCCGGCCACAAAGCCCATAAGACAGTAAGCGGCGATGAAGCCCACAATGGCCCCACCAGCTACGCCTGCCGCCCAATAGATGTAGCGACCTTGTAATCCCATCAGTTCCAAAGGCCGTTGCAGTCCTTTGAACAGCGGGTAATCCGGATAACGTCCGTTATTAGTCATTCCTCCTGGCTGTTTATGCGTTAATTCCGAAGAATAGAGGTAATGCTTGGGCTGCCGCAATCAGGAAAAGGCACGCCCCAACCACCATCATAATCTTCTTCTTGACATCCTGTTCCTCGTTGTTCATGGCGATATACACCGAAATGGCTCCGATGATGGCCACAACACCAGCAATGGCATAGCAGAGTTTGACCATCACAGGAACGTATTTCACGATTTCCTCGGCTACGGTTGATAGAGCTGTCGTACCGGCTGAGTAATCGCCTGCCGTACTTTGAGCCATAGCAGGTATGCCTCCTAACAGGGCAATGATTAACATTTTTACTTTGGTGGAAACTTGCATGATAGTTTTCTTTGCCTTTCGGCACATTCTTTTGAATTTCTGAAACATATTTATTACATTTTTTGTGGTACTTCTATTTTTGAATTGGTTTTACACTCCTGTCAGCCACCTATATGCGGTAGCCGAAGAAAGTGGGGAACACGATTGAAGCTCCAATGATGAAGAGGCACGCACCGACAAGTGATACGATAGACTTCACCACACCGTCCTCGCCTGTGTTCATTTTGATATAGATTTGGAGCGCGGCAACGACTACGAAAACCGAGGCGACAGCGTAGCAGATGTACAGCACGTACAGCATCATCGTCACCACGAAGTCGTGCATCGTTGCAAGTGCGTCTGCACCCCAACTGTAGTTTACGCTGCCGCTTTTGGCGAATACCGCATAAGGGACAAAGCACAGTGCACATAATATTTTTTTGCTTTCGACATTTTACAATCGGTCTTTGAGAGGTTTCCATACCAGTTCCGGACGGTTGTCCGTCTTTCCTTTGGCAAGCATCGCTTTGTACAGTTCGTCTGCCGTGTATGCGTCCGACAGGTAGGTCTCGGTTTCTTCCATCTGTTCCTCCGCTTGGGCTTTCAGCCGTTTCAGCTTCTCCGCCACGGCTATCTCGCCATTATTCTCTGCGGTTTCCGTCTCCTGTGGTGTAGGTGAAGCGGTAGGGGCAACATCTGTTTCATACTTCTCATTACCCACATTGAATCCCGTATCGCTCTCCGTCACGGACACACTCTGTTCATCTTCCGGCGCACCGAGGTCAAATACCTCTTCTTCCGGCTTACCATTTCCTTTTTTTTCATAAAGGTCCTGCACGATGATAACCGCATAATAGACGAGATAGGCAACTGTCAGGACAATGGTGAAAATAAAATATGATTTCATATCTTTTTATGTAATATGATTTATTATATTTGATTGTGGCTGCAAAATAAGAATGGATAAGTTTAAAGATAAAATTATTGGCTACAAAACATATTATTTTAATATGATATTTTCTCAAAATGCAAAAATCATATTACAAAATCATATTCAAATACGATTTTACATAAGAAAGCAGGAAAAGTTGGGGTATAAAAAAAGCCCTCCGTGAAGGAGAGCTTAGGGAGTGGGTTGTTCATTGTTTCTTCCCGCGTAGGTAGTCGTTTAGGTCTTTGTAACCGGCATAACGGTTGGACTCGTTATAGACGCGTCCATCATACATCCCGGCTATGGTTTCCACTGTCTTTTGTCCGGCAAGGTCATTGTCAAGGTAACAGTGGATATACGTGTATTTTTGCAGATACGTCAATGTCTTTTTCAGATTACTGATCGAGTTCATAATAAGGTGGTCACAGGGAGCATTAATACAAATGGCACTATCGTCCGTCTGTTTGAGAGTCAGATAGGACAGAAAGTCCATGAACCCTTCAAACAGGCAGACACGGCTCTGTGTCTCACCACGCGATTGGAGTATCAAAGAAATGTCCTTGTTCTTGATACATCCTTTATAATAAGGGTTTCGCACCTCGTATCCACCGGATATGTTGCCAAAAGCCAGTGCAAAGTAACGTCGCTGGCGCAGTTCGTAATGCACTTCCTTACAGAACATTCGTCCGATATCCGAATCAATCATACGTGAATGGAGATATGAGAACAGTGCGTGGTGTCGCAGCGGCACGATAATCAGATTTTTCATGTCGGCTTCCACGGGTCGGAACGTTGTGGGCAATGTCCGGGTTTTCGGTAGCGATACACCATTGACATGCCGTTCGATGTATGCTAATGCTTCACTCACACTTTTTGTTTCGCAAAGGTACTTACCCAGTTCCACAAGGTCGCCTCCGGTGGCCTCGCCAAAATCATACCATTCATTCAGCCGGTCATTGACTTTGAACGATGGCGTCACCTCTTTCCTGAGAGGCGAAAGATACCAGTATTGCTCTGATTTCATATACTGCGCACGGTGGCCGAGCTGGGCCAAAAAGTCCACGATACGCACTCGTTTTGCTTCATCTATGGTCATATTCAAATTCTTTTCACTTGTTTGCGCAAAAGCGGTTTAGTTTAGTTTGCGACCCTATATATATAAATACTAAATTAAACTGAATTATATAGGCCCGCGCCCGCTCTCATTCTTCATCGAAAAGCATGGTTTCTGCCTGTGTCATGTCATAATAAAAAAGTTTATCTCGTTTGATAACCAGTTTTAAGGTGTCAGTCAGATATTGCAGCAGTTTGACCATTACGTTTCTCCCACGCTTAAATCCGATTGCCTCGTAAGCTGTCATCATGGCTTGCAGCATATTTTCAAACCCACGGATAGGTTTGTCTCCAAACGCAGCGGAAAGGGCTTCACGGTGCTGTTCGACGCTTAGTTCCATAAAACCCGTCCGCTGTTTCGGTTTCTGATGTGGGGCATTCTCAAACAAATGCCCTTCTGCGAGAACCGGGAGCCCGCCCTCATTAACAGTGAAAGCAAAGGGTTTAAACTCTTTCTCACGGATGTGTAACGCATGAACCTCGCTGACGTTGGGACAATCGTTGTTTTTGCTGATGACCAGTACAGTCTCCGCCTTGTTGCTCATTTCCGTACCGATATGCCCGCGCACATTGTTATCTCCTTTATTCAAGTGTAGCACACAGTGGATATGCAGGTCATACTTTGATGACCACTCCATCATCTTGTTAATGACTTCCACGGACTCACCGGTGCTGTTTATGTCAAGCATCAGGTCACGGATACCGTCGATGATAACAAGTCCGTATCCTTTTCTTTGACGTAAGGCGTAGTCGATGACCCCAATGCGTATTGCCGGAGAGTATTCGCGCAAGCAAATAAAGTCGAGGTTTTCACTGTCGGTTGTAGTGGGCAGTCCGGCAAGCCGCAAGATGCGTTCCAGTACATTATGACAATGAAAGCGGCTCTGTTCCGTGTCCACGTACAGAATCTTACGTTTACCTTCCGGGAGGTGCGCCCGGTAGTTCAGCACTTGTTTTCCTGCCAGCGATGCAGCGACAATGGCCGAAACGTTAAATGTTTTTTTTGATTTCGCCTTGCCGGTTGATGCGCTGAAGTTGCCGAGCGTAGCAATGGTCGAGTTGTCTATCCAGATAATCTGTGGCGGCGTTTCATAGGTGTCCGTCGCCCGAATCTGCGAGGCGGAGAGGATATCCGATAAGAAATCCTCCTCCGGCCTCATATCCACATTATATTCAGTTCTTCTTTCGTTTTCCATGGCGTCTTTGATTAAAGAAAGGTTGTGTGGCAGCGGCCTCGTTTGCCATACGTGCTGCTTCATCTACGGTTGGTTCATAATTCTGCAAAAGCCATTCATCCAGATCTTCTTTGGCGAAATATATCATTTTGCCACGTGGCTTGTAATGCGGAATCTCCTTGCCTGATGTTAGCTTGTACAGCATACTCTCGGATATTCCGATATACATACAAGCCTCTTGGAAGGTAAACACCTGTTTGGTGGTATATATATTTTTTTCCAGCAATGCGATGCGTTCCAACAGACTCTCTATCGGATCTAATTTCTTTAGGATGGCTTCGACGCTTGTAAGCCGTTCACTCAGCCGTTCCATGAATGTCAATCTATTATTTTGCATAAATGAGTTATTATAAAATTAGACAATGGAAGTATGCCCTCCGTTATGTAGCGCGCTAACGGAGGGCAAAGATAGGGCAACCCAAAAGGTCAGCATGAGTTTGCACCGTGATAGTAACCACGTATCACGGCAACTATCACGCTTTTACCTTTCACATACTTCGCTTATTGGCACTTCTTACCACTCTCTCAGTTCATCAATGGCTCGCCTGATACCGTAACCTGCTGATGTCATGTTGTTGCGTAGAGCAGACAGAGCGGATGAAAGGCTTGAAGCTGAAACGAATCCTTTTCCGTCCTTGGTTTGTAAGAACCGTCCATTACTGAGAACGGTCTGCCATTTGGTTTGGATGAACGAGTGTTCAAGGAGTGTATCGAACAGGATGGCCACATGACGGATATTGTTTACACGAATACAGAATCCTTCCTTGCAGGAAAGCAGGGCTTCCATATCTTCCACGTGTAGGGTAGAAACGCAAAACAGATGATAAGCATTGGCACAAGCCGTAATACCTATCATCTGTTTACGAGTGAGATTGCATCCAAAGGAAAGAGGATAAATCCTTGTCGGGCCGTCTTTGCAGCACGTGATGGACTGTGATGGTGGCACAAACATATCATACATTCGTTTCAGTTCCATACACTTCTCGAACGAGAAGTCTGCTTCGGTAAAAAGTGATCGGATAAGATTGGAACAATCGTTTAATAATCCTTTGACGATATGAATGTTCATTTCATGGCAGTTCCGGCAGACCGCATGATTGCAGTCGATATACCGGTGGCTGTTTACAAAATCCTCCACGTAACGGTGGTACTGCTTACTACCCGCCACGACATCACGGAGATACATTGTTTTTGCTTCAACGAGCAATGCGAAAAATTCTTTCGCTACATCCTGTTCTTCAACAAAATGGTGCAGATGTTTCTTCCCTCCAAAAAGAGAGAGGGCCATTGTTAGGTCTTTTCATGATGAAATACTTTAAATTGGATTTATAATATATTATAAGGGTGTTGCTCCCGAAAGAAAATCCTGCCGGAACAACACCCTAAATAAGTGTTTAGATATCTGGTCTGATGCTCATCGCATTGTCAATCGAATAAACCGTTAGTCAGATTTACTGCATCGTCTTTTTTCTTATTGACGATTTTGGCATACACTTGGGTCATCTTTACAGATGTATGACCGAGCAATTTAGATACAGTGTATAAATCTGCTCCCAATGTCAGCATCATTGTGGCGAACGTGTGGCGGGCCGTGTGAAAGGTGAATCGCTTGGAAATTCCGGCGGCTTTGGCCCATGGTTTGATAAGCTGGTTGATACCTGAAGGCAAATCGAACACATGGTCGTCTGCTGTCTTGTCCCCACGTTCCGGCATCCACTTCAACGCTTCATTGGAGAGCGGAAGGTAAATCGGTTCCTTTGTCTTCTGCATGGCTACTGCCAAGCGATATTGGCCGTTGTCAATAAACACGTTCTTCCATTGCAATCCGATAATATCACTGATACGTAGTCCACAGAAGCAGGAGAACAGGTAGGCACTTTTTACCCCCTCGTTCTGCATTGGTGTAGCGATTAATGATCTCACTTCTTCAATAGTCATATACGAACGCACACTTTCCGGCATCTTGGGCTTCTCCGATTTTTCCATTTCGTTGAATGGATTCTTTAAGATGCGTTTCGCACGGACAGCGGCATTTAACGCACCGTTGAAAATCTGGTAATAGGTATTACGCGTAGAAGCCGAGAGGGGCTTTCCTTTGGGACGGTAGCTTGTCAGCATATAGTCGATATAGCCGTGGCAAAAAGTGAGGTCAACCTGATTTAGTGTGAACCTTTCTCCTGCATACTCTTTCAAGATATCGGTAACAGATTTTATCTGACCCGTGTTTTTCTTACCACGTTTCTTCTGTTCCTCCTTATAGAGCTGCATCCAGTCCAAAGGATTTCCAATAATTTTGGCTATAACGGGTAT